>RCUN01000137.1_pt1 | contig 73085 bp, 70 predicted proteins | sample 2166181 | NCBI WGS metagenome assembly RCUN01 (sample SAMN09932603, study PRJNA488358) | compost metagenome | feature: garden; material: soil; isolation source: compost soil in crotononitrile-enriched culture | place: Germany: Experimental Botanical Garden Goettingen | collected 2016-01-27 | reverse complement strand
CAAGGTAATGACCTACTTCAAGGTTAGCCTTTCAACATGTAATTGGGACAGCGCCTTTTTTCATGGGCGCGCCGGGCGGGATCTTGACCCGTTCGGGGGTCGCCAGGGGGCCTCTGCGGTCGTAAGATGAGCCCAAGACCCGTGCCCTGCGCACCCTTCTCAACAAGAGCCTTCAACATATGTCATCAACCGAACAGGCCCGCTGGTTCGTGCTGGGGGGCGATCACCTCGTCCTGCTGGATGAACGGGGGCAGATCCCCCAGGGCCCCAAGGCCAGCCTGCCCGCCCATCTGCACGCCGCCCATTTCGAGGCTTTCGACGAGTGGGACGGACTGCCCTGCCTGCTGCTGGATCTGGGACCGGATGCCGAGATCGCCTCTCTGGCGGGGCTGCGCCAGCTGATGGTGGCGGGGGACGAAGAGGGTTTTCGCCTCGCCGGGCGCGCCTGGCAGCTCGCCACCTTCCGCCGTACCCACAACTTCTGCGGCGAGTGCGGCGCCCCCATGACCCCCAAGGCGGGGGAGTGGGCACAGATGTGCCGGCAGGGTCACGTCGTCTACCCGCGCATCTCCCCCTGCATCATAGTGGCGGTGCGCAAGGGGCCGGCGATCCTGCTGGCAGCCCATCGCCGTCACTATCAGGCGGACGATCCCATGTACACAGTGCTGGCCGGCTTCGTGGAGGCGGGTGAGAATCTCGAGCAGTGCGTGGCGCGGGAGGTGTTCGAGGAGAGCGGCATCCGGGTGCGCAACGTGCGCTACGTGGCGAGCCAGCCCTGGCCTTTCCCCCACAGCCTGATGATGGGCTTCACCGCCGACTACCAGAGCGGCGAGATCCGGGTGCAGGATGAGGAGCTGGTGGCCGCCGACTTCTTCGAGGCAGACCGGCTGCCACGGCTGCCCCCCCACGGCACCATAGCGCGGCGGCTGATCGAGCTGTGCCTCGCAGAGGCGTGATGAGGGGCGGCGCCTCCTGAAAAGCGGGGCCCTGGTTTGCGCCCCCTCACATCTTTGCACTCCGGCGACCCTGCGGTGCGTTTGTGCCGCCCTTAGCCTTGCACAAAGTGGTATCATATCCGCCATTTTATGCTGGATATGAACTCAGGAACTGGGATGAAAGAGCTGAAGAACGATCGATACCTGCGTGCCCTGCTGCGCCAGGAAGTGGACATGACCCCGGTATGGATGATGCGCCAGGCTGGCCGCTACCTGCCGGAATACAAGGCGACCCGCGCCGTCGCGGGGGACTTCATGTCCCTGTGCCGCAACGCCGAGCTGGCCTGTGAAGTCACCCTGCAGCCGCTGCGCCGCTACCCGCTCGATGCCGCCATTCTTTTCTCCGACATCCTGACCGTGCCCGATGCCATGGGGCTCGGCCTCTACTTCGAACACGGCGAAGGCCCCCGCTTCGAGCGACCCATCAAATCCATGGCCGATGTGCAGGCGCTGCCCATTCCGGATCCGGAAGACGAACTCGGCTACGTGATGAACGCGGTGCGCACCATTCGCCGCGAGCTCAAGGGCGAAGTGCCGCTCATCGGCTTCTCCGGCAGCCCCTGGACCCTGGCCACCTACATGGTGGAGGGGGGCAGCTCCAAGGCGTTCACCAAGATCAAACAGATGATGTACGCCGAGCCGCAGACCCTGCACCTGCTGCTGGACAAGCTGGCGGACAGCGTGATCGCCTATCTCAACGCCCAGATCAGGGCCGGTGCCCAGTCAGTCATGGTGTTCGATACCTGGGGCGGCGTGCTGACCCCGCGGGACTACCGCGACTTCTCCCTGCAGTACATGCACAAGATCGTCGATGGCCTGATCCGTGAGAATGAGGGGCGCCGCGTGCCGGTCACCCTGTTCACCAAGAACGGCGGCCAGTGGCTGGAGCAGATCGCCGCCACCGGCTGCGACGCCCTGGGGCTGGACTGGACCACAGACATAGCGGATGCCAAGCGCCGGGTCGGCGACAAGGTGGCGCTGCAGGGCAACATGGATCCCTCCATGCTTTACGCCGCGCCTGCGCGCATCCGCGAAGAGGTCGCCACCATTCTGGCGGGCTTTGGCAGCGGCAACGGCCACGTCTTCAACCTGGGTCACGGCATCCATCAGGATGTGGATCCGGAGCACGCCGGGGTGTTTGTGAACGCGGTGCACGAGCTGTCGGCTCAGTACCACGGCCGCTGAGCGCGGCAGACAGCACAACGATAACGGGGCCTGCGGGCCCCGTTTTGCTGCCCGGCCTCACGGGGGCTGCATCCTGGTCACCGCTCGGGTTACACTGCACCACCACTGAACAGGGTCGCGGACAGGATGGGCGAGTGCGCCTCCTGACGACCGGGTGAGGGCGTCGTCGAACATGGCAGGAGGCAGGATGGGCAAGAGTGCATGGGACTGGGGAATCGATCTTGGCGGAACCAAGTGCGAGTGCGTGGTGCTCGATGGTGACGAGGTGCTGCTGCGCCATCGCATCCCCACCGAGCGCCGTGGCGGTTACGAGCACATGATAGGTCAGATAGCCAGGCTGGTGGACGAGTGCGCCGAGCGGCTCGGCCAGCGTCCCGCCATCCTCGGCATGGGCACCCCGGGGGCGCGGGATCCCCAGACCGGGTTGATGAAGAACTGCAACACCACTGAACTCAACGGCAAGCCGTTCAAGGAAGATCTGGAGCGCAGGCTCGGCATTCCGGTACTGATCGCCAACGATGCCAACTGCTTCGCCCTGGCGGAAACCCATCTGGGGGCGGTGCGCCAGCACCATCCGGATGCCAAGGTGGTGTTCGGCATCATCATGGGCACAGGGGTGGGTTCAGGCATCGTCATCAACGGCCAGATCCTCAACGGTCATCACGGCATCGCCGGTGAGTGGGGCCACAACGTGCTCTCTCCCGATGGCCCCGAGTGCTACTGCGGCAAGCGCGGCTGCGTCGAGACCTTCATCAGCGGCCCGGCGCTGGAGGCCTGGTATGAGGCCAAGGCCAAGCGCCATCTGTCACTGGCCCAGATAGCGGCGGCCAGTGCCCACGATCACATCGCCAGACTCACCATGGACCGGCTGCACCTGCTGTTCGGCCAGGCCCTGGCCAACGTGGTCAACATCCTGGATCCGGACGTCATCGTCATCGGCGGCGGGGTGGGCAACGTGCAGAGCCTCTACAGCGTCGGTCGGCAGACGGTGCTGCCATTCCTCTTCAATCCCCGCTTCGCCACCCCCATCATAGCGCCGGCCCTGGGAGACAGTGCCGGGGTGTTCGGGGCCGCGCTGCTGGCCAGAGGCGTCTTCAAGGAGGCCCTGCTGTCGTGAGCCAGTCAGGGACCCGTCACTTTGTCGCAGGTAAGGACACAGATTTTTCATGATCAAGATTGCCATCAACGGATACGGGCGCATCGGCCGCAACGTGTTGCGCGCCCTCTACGAGAGCGGCCGCGATAACCAGCTTAAGATAGTCGCCATCAACGAACTGGCGGCCCCGGAGGCCATGGTGCATCTGACCCGCTTCGACACCAGCCACGGCCGGTTCCGCTACCCGGTGCAGCTGGCCGGCAGCAGCATGCTGGTGGGGGAGGATCTCATATCCCTGTTCGCCGAGCGGGATCCGTCGCGGCTACCCTGGCGGGCGCTGGGGGTGGATGTGGTGCTGGACTGCACCGGGGTGTTCGGCTCCCGGGCCGATGCCGAACTGCATCTGGGGGCGGGAGCGGGCAAGGTGTTGTTCTCCCATCCAGCGGATGCAGATGTGGATGCCACCATAGTCTACGGGGTGAACCATCAGGTGCTGACGGGGCGGGAGCGGATCGTCTCCAATGCCTCCTGTACCACCAACTGCGTGGTGCCCGTCATCGAAACATTGCATCGAGAATTCGAGATAAATTGTGGTACTATTACGACAATTCATTCGGCCATGCACGATCAGCAAGTCATCGATGCCTATCACAGCGACTTGCGTCGAACCCGGGCCGCCAGCCAGTCCATCATCCCGGTGGATACCAAGCTGGCAAAGGGGTTGGAGCGAATCCTTCCTCACTTCGCCGGCAAGTTCGAGGCGATCGCGGTACGGGTGCCGACCATCAACGTCACCGCCATGGATCTCAGCATTACTGTTCGTAAAAAAGTGACAGTTAGTGACGTAAATCAAGCCCTGCAACGGGCATCCAGAGGTACATTACAGGGTATCCTGGACTACACGGAAGAGCCGCTGGTCTCCGTAGACTTTAATCATGATGCACACTCCTGCATCATTGATGGTACCCAGACTCGGGTGAGCGATGCCAACCTCGTCAAGATGTTGATGTGGTGCGATAACGAATGGGGCTTCGCCAACCGCATGCTGGATACCACCCGGGCCATGATGGCCGCAGGCTGAGAGTCTGCACCGGGCGCAAGGTTACTGTTTTTTTAACATTACCTGAAAATATATAGAGGACTGAATATGTCTGTTATCAAGATGACCGACCTGGATCTGGCGGGTAAACGCGTTCTGATCCGTGCTGACCTGAACGTGCCGGTAAAAGACGGCAAGGTCACTTCCGATGCACGTATCGTGGCGACGCTGCCGACCATCAAGCTGGCTCTGGAAAAGGGCGCCAAGCTGATGATCACCTCCCACCTGGGTCGTCCGACCGAGGGTGAATACAACGAAGAATTCTCCCTGGCCCCGGTAGTCAACTATCTGAAAGACGCTCTGTCCTGCCCGGTCCGCCTGGCCAAGGATTACCTGGATGGCGTAGACGTCGCCGCCGGTGAGCTGGTTGTGCTGGAAAACTGCCGTTTTAACAAAGGCGAGAAGAAGAACACCGAAGAGCTGGCCAAAAAATACGCCGCCCTGTGTGACGTCTTTGTAATGGATGCGTTCGGTACTGCTCACCGTGCCGAAGGTTCCACCTACGGTGTGGCCCAGTTCGCGCCGGTTGCTTGTGCCGGTCCGCTGCTGGCCGGTGAACTGGACGCCCTGGGCAAGGCCATGCTGAAGCCCGAGCGCCCCATGGTTGCCATCGTTGGCGGCTCCAAGGTCTCCACCAAGCTGACCGTGCTGGAATCCCTCTCCAAGATCGCTGACCAGCTGGTGGTCGGTGGTGGCATCGCCAACACCTTCATCGCTGCTGCCGGTCACAACGTCGGCAAGTCCCTGTGCGAGCACGACCTGATCGACACCGCCAAGAAGCTGGCTGCCGAGACCAACATTCCTGTGACCACAGACGTCGTCGTGGGCACCGAATTCTCCGAGTCCACTCCGGCCACCATCAAGTCTGTTAGCGATGTGACCGACGGCGACATGATCTTCGACATCGGCCCTGACTCTGCCAAGGCCCTGGCCGACATCATCATGAACGCCAAGACCATCCTGTGGAACGGCCCGGTCGGTGTGTTCGAGTTCGACCAGTTCGCCGAAGGCACCAAGGTGATCGCCGAAGCTATCGCCGCTTCCCCGGCCTTCTCCATCGCTGGCGGTGGTGACACCCTGGCCGCCATCGACAAGTTCGGCATCGCCGACAAGGTCTCCTACATCTCCACCGGCGGCGGCGCCTTCCTGGAGTTCGTAGAAGGCAAGGTACTGCCGGCTGTCGCGATTCTCGAAGAGCGCGCCAAAGCCTAATTGACCCGGGACGGGGGGCAAAAGCCTCCCGTTTCGTTTATCATGTGGCCGCTGTGCCGGTTCATGATGAACCCCCCATTTTTTATTAACGGCATACGAGAACAGGACGATTAAACATGTCTAAGAAAATTTTCGACTTCGTAAAACCCGGCGTGATCACTGGTGATGACGTTCAGAAAGTGTTCGCCATCGCTAAAGAGAACGGCTTCGCTCTGCCTGCCGTGAACTGCGTGGGTACCGACTCCGTCAACGCCGTGCTGGAAGCTGCCGCCAAGGTCAAAGCCCCGGTCATCGTTCAGTTCTCCAACGGTGGTGCCGTGTTCACCGCCGGCAAGGGTCTGAAGCTGGAAGGCCAGCAGGCTGCCATCATCGGTGCCATCTCCGGTGCCAAGCACGTGCACGCCGTTGCCGAAGCCTACGGTGTACCGGTAATCCTGCACACCGACCACGCCGCCAAGAAGCTGCTGCCGTGGATCGACGGTCTGCTGGAAGCGGGCGAGAAGCACTTTGCCGAGACCGGCAAGCCGCTGTTCTCCTCCCACATGCTGGATCTGTCCGAAGAGTCTCTGGAAGAGAACATCGACATCTGCTGCGAGTACCTGACTCGCATGGCCAAGATGAACATGACTCTGGAGCTGGAACTGGGTTGCACCGGTGGCGAAGAAGACGGTGTGGACAACAGCCACATGGATCAATCCGCCCTGTACACCCAGCCGGAAGACGTGGCTTACGCCTACGAGCGTCTGTCCAAGATCAGCCCGCGTTTCACCATCGCTGCCTCCTTCGGCAACGTGCACGGTGTTTACAAGCCGGGTAACGTCAAGCTGACCCCGTCCATCCTGGACGCTTCCCAGAAATACGTTTCCGAGAAGTTCGGTCTGCCGGCCAAGTCCCTGGACTTCGTGTTCCACGGTGGCTCAGGTTCCACCCTGGAAGAGATCCGCGAATCCATCTCCTACGGCGTCGTGAAGATGAACATCGACACCGACACCCAGTGGGCTACCTGGGAAGGTCTGTTGAACTTCTACAAGACCAACGAAGCCTACCTGCAAGGCCAGCTGGGCAACCCGGAAGGCGCTGACAAGCCGAACAAGAAGTTCTACGATCCGCGTGTATGGCTGCGTGCCGGTCAGACTTCCATGATCGCCCGTCTGGAGAAAGCCTTCTCCGACCTGAATGCCATCAACGTACTGTAATTCGTTACCGTATCTTGATTGCTGAAGAGGCGCCCTGCGGGGCGCCTCTTTCATTTTGGGCCCACGGCTGGCCCCTCAAAAGGTGTCCTTCGGGACACCTTTTACATTTCTGTGATCCACGGAGGCTGGAATGGTGACCCTGGGCTGGGTATTATCGATGACACTGCGTTTAATTTAGTAAACAAGTGCAACCAAGGCAGGATGCTGAGCATGCAGACAGGAAGACACAACGGACACCAGGAGCACGTGGCCTCCTATTATGCGGCCACCCGCAACGACCATAGGCAGTGGCCCGAGCTCAGCGGTGAGCTGGATGCCGACGTCTGCATCATAGGCGGCGGTTTCACCGGCCTCAACACCGCCATCAACCTGGCCGAGGCCGGTTACAAGGTGGTGCTGCTGGAGGCCAACCGCATCGGCTGGGGCGCCTCTGGGCGCAACGGCGGCCAGCTCATTCGCGGCATAGGCCACGACACCAGCCAGTTTGCCCGCTGGATAGGCGAGCAAGGGGTACGGGAGCTGGACCTGATGGGGCTGGAGGCGGTGCAGCTGGTGCGCGAGCGGGTCGCGCGGTTCAACATCGACTGCGATCTGACCTGGGGCTACTGCGACCTCGCCACCAAGTCACGCCACCTCAAGGGATTTGAGGAGGATGCCGAGCACTTGGCCAGCCTGGGTTACCGGCATGAACTCAGGCTGGTCCCCAAGGGGGAGATAAGGTCAGTGGTGGGGTCGAATCGCTATATCGGCGGCATGATCGACATGGGCTCAGGCCACCTGCACCCCCTCAACCTGGCGCTCGGCGAGGCCCGTGCGGCAGCCAGCCTGGGCGTCGCCCTCTTCGAGCACTCCAGGGTGACCCACATCGACTATGGCGAGCGGGTCGAGGTGACCACGGCCCACGGCCGTTGCCGCGCCAACTATCTGGTGATCGGCTGCAACGCCTACCTCAATGAGCTCAATCCCGAACTGGGGGGCAAGGTGCTGCCGGCGGGCTCCTACATACTCGCCACCCAGGTGCTGGAGAAACGGCTGCGCCAGCGGCTGCTGCCGCAAAACATGGCGGTGTGCGATCAGAACGTGGCGCTCGACTACTACCGGTTGTCGGCGGATGGTCGCCTGCTGTTTGGCGGGGCCTGCAACTACTCGGGGCGTGATCCCAGGGACATCAAGGCGTTTATGCTGCCCAAGCTGCTGCGGGTCTTCCCTGAGCTCGCGGGCACCGCCATCGAGTTTCAGTGGGGGGGCATGATAGGCATAGGCGCCAACCGGCTGCCTCAGATCGGGCGCCTCAGGGAGCACCCCAATGTGTTCTATGCCCAGGCTTACTCGGGGCACGGCCTCAATGCCACTCACATGGCCGCCAAGCTGGTGGCCGAGGCGATCAGGGGGGAGAGCCGGGGCTTCGATCTCTTCAGTAGCGTGCCCCACATGACCTTCCCCGGCGGACCTGCCCTGCGCTCTCCCTTGCTGGCGCTCGGGATGCTGTGGCACCGGATGAAGGATCTGCTGTAAGTCTAAGGGGGAGGGTTGGCGGCAGGGAGGAGGGCGCTTATCCCTGCTGCGCCGGTTCTGCCAATTGCCAGCCCTGCTCTGTCTTCATCATCCAGACCTGGCTCTCTTGCGCCAGGGCTTGGCCTGCCTCGAATTCGCCGTATTTGCGCTCCAGCTCCATCAGCGCCATCTCCTGTTGGAAGGGGCCGACCCTGTCATAGACCAGATCCTCGTCGTGCAGCACCTGCAGCTGATCCAGCCCCTGCTTGAAGTGGAGGCGGTAGCTCACCGTGACGAGATAGACCCCCTCCATCCGCTCCTCCTTGCCGAGAATGGCGAAGTCGCTGATCTCGAACAGGGCGGGATCCGTGTCGGCCTGCAGCCTGGCGGTGACCTGGCTCTGGATCGCCTCTTCACCTGGACCTGAGTTGCAGCCATAGAGCCAGCAGGCCAGCAGGGGGATGAACCACTTTTTCATCAAAACTCCGGATGATGCGAGACGGGAAAGGGAAAATTTTGCCATGGCGCCTGTCATATACAAGGGATGGTCAGAAAAATCAACGCGCAGTGGAGAGGGCGGCCCGCGAGCTAAAGCAGACCGCCATGATTCAGCGCAGCTTGTCCAGCTGGCCGAGGAACTCGGCGGGCCCCATAAAGCCGGTCACCCGCTGGCCGCTCACCTCATTGCCTGCGGCATCGAAGAAGATCAGGGTCGGCAGCCCCAGCACGTTCAGGCCGTTGAGCAGATCCACATCGGCATCGTCGTTGGCGGTGACGTCAGCCTGCAGCAGCACCATGTCAGCAAAGCGCGCCCGTACCTCGGGATCGCTGAAGGTCTTGTGTTCGAACTCCTTGCAGGCCACGCACCAGTCGGCGTAGAGGTCCAGCAGCACCGGCTTGCCGCGAGCGGCCTCGAGCCGGGTCTTGAGGTCATCCAGGGTCTTGATGCGGATAAACTGGGGGGCCTCGACCCCGGTGCTGGCCTTGACGCCGGGTTCGGGCAGCAGCAGATCCTTGCTCACCACCACCAGGCTCATCATCGCCAGCAGCAGCACGAAGCCGCCGAGGCTCTTGCCCACCGAGTGGGGGCGATGCTGGTTGTGGTGATAGAGATAGCCGCACAGCAGCAGCGCCCAGCCGAGCCAGAGCAGGGTGGCGACCTGGTCGCTCAAGAGCCGTGACAGCAGCAGGATCGGCACCGCCAGCAGCGCAAAGCCAAAGAGTTGCTTGATCACATCCATCCAGGCGCCCGCCTTGGGCAGCAACTTGCCCCCCGAGGTGCCGAGCAGCAGCAGCGGCAGACCCATCCCCAGCGACAGGGCATAGAGCGCCGCGCCGCCAAGCCAGAGATCGCCGCTCTGGGCTACGTAAATAAGCGCCCCCGAGAGCGGCGCCGTGGTGCAGGGGGAGCAGACCAGGCCGGAGATCATCCCCATGATGGCAACCCCTACCACGGATCCACCCTGTTGGCGGTTGGAGAGGCCTGACAGCCGGGTCTGCAGGCTGCTCGGCAGTTGCAGGGTATAGAGCCCGAACATGGAGAGCGCCAGCAGCACGAACATGACGGAGAGGCCGATCAGCACATAGGGGTGCTGCAGCGCGGCCTGGAACTTCAAGCCGGCCGAGGCGACGACCAGCCCGAGCAGGGTGTAGGTGACCGCCATCCCCTGCACATAGACGAAGGAGAGCAGGAAGGCGCGGCGGGTGGAGAGGTGCTGACCGGCACCGGCGATGATGCCGGTCAAAATGGGGTACATGGGGAAGACGCAGGGGGTGAATGCCAGCCCCAGCCCGAGCGCAAAGAAGGCGGCGATGCTGAGCCAGAAGCCCTGGCTGCCGAGGGCGGCCGCCAGTCGATCCTGCTGGCTGCTGGCTGGCGCCTCGATGGCGTCAGCGGGGCCGGCCTGCCCGGCGGCGTCACTGGTGGCAGTGAGAGGCTGCACGGGGATCAGCTTGTCGGTGGGCGGATAGCAGAGACCCTCGGTGCAACCCTGATAGCTTATCTTGAGGCTGGCGGCGTCCCCCACCTGGGTCAGGGTGACGGGGATCTGCAGCTCCTGATAAAAGACCCGTGTCTTGCCGAAGAAGTCATCCTCATGTTCGGTGCCTGCAGGCAGCACGGGCGCCTCGAAGGCGAGGTTGTCCCCCTTGACGCCGATGCTGTGGCGATAGAGGTAGTAGCCGTCGGCGAGGCGCAGGGTCAGCAGCAGCTTGTTTCCCTGCTGCTCGCTCTCGAGGGCGAAGGCCTCGTCGACTTTCAGAAATTTGGGCTGGGCATTGGTCTCGAGGCCGAGACTGCTGAGCAGATCCTGGCTGCTGGCCTGGACGGGGGCCGCGAGCAGGCTCAGCAGGAGCAGCAGGGGGGAAAGCAGGCGAAACAGTGTCATGAGGTCTCCTGTGTCAACCAGTCGAGATAGGGTTGATGACCCTGGCTTGCGGGGAGCGCCAGGATCTCCGGCACCTGGTAAGGGTGGTGAGCCAGGATGCACTGACGCAAGGGCTCGAACAGCGAGGCCCTGGATTTGATGATGAGCTGGATTTCACGTGCGCGCTCAATTTTCCCCTGCCAGCGATAGACGGAGTTTACTCCCGGTAACTGGTTGATGCAGGCGGCGAGGCGCTGGGTGAGGAGGTGCTCGCAGAGGAGGTCTGCACTGGCTTCATCAGGGCAGGTGCAGAGCACCAGAATGGCGTCGGTCATGGGGTTGGCAGTCTCATCAACGGGGGCGCTCTGGCCCTCTGGAACAGCGGTTACTATACCGGGCAAAGGGGCAAATAGCACCCGGTCCGCGCCCGGCTGGCGGGACGCTCAATTAGTGATGCGCCCGAGATAGACGCTGTGAAAAGGACAGGGCAGAATGAGCGGGCTTGTTCCCACTCTACGTAAGGAAATGTATGACCCAACAGAATGAGCAGCAGAGAAACCGCATGTTGAGCCTGTTGCGTGAAGGCGAGCGTCGCATGTTGGTGCAACTGGCCGGTCTGCTGCGTACCAGTGTCGATGAAATCAATGCTGAACTGGAGAAAGAGGAGCTGCTGTCCGCCCTGGAGCAACCCATCACGGTGGAGTATCTCAACGGCGTGGTGCAGCACCATCTGTTCGAGCGTCTGCACAAGGGGGACATGGTCGCGGCACAGCGCATGCTGAACCAATATCAGAGCGACCTTGAGGCCATGCTGAACCAGGAATCGGCCCAGATCGAGACGCCCGCCGACGAGGTAAAGGCGCAAGCCTGAATGCCTGTCTTCTGAGGCTCCAGATCAGCACCATCATGCCAGCCGCATGATGGTGCCTCGTTTTATTCCCTTCCTCTGTTAACCCGTGACCCGTTGCGCCCCCAGGCCTGGGATGGGGAACACCTTGTCATAGCTCCAGTTGTAAATGAAGGCATAGACCAGGTAGAACAGCACGAAGCCCAGATCCAGCGCCAGCGCCTCCAGCAGGCCGATGTCGAGCCACCAGGACATTACCGGCAGGGCGACGACCAGCAAGCCCCCCTCGAAACCCAAGGTATGCAGCACCCGCTGCCACAGGCTCTTGTGGGTATGGCCCTGCAGGCGCAACAGCAACCTGTCCACCCCGATGTTGTAGACATAGTTCCAGACGGTGGCGACTACCGAGAAGAACAGGGCAAGCGGGCCCATGTGGTTGAGACCGACGCCGGTGACCCAGCTTGCCAGGGGGGCGGCGATCAGCAGGCCAATCAATTCGAAGCCGATGGCGTGGCGCAGGCGGTCACGGGTATTACGCATCATCTGTCTCTCTATCTATCTCTTTCTGTGGATGGCGGCCAATGTATCGCTATTATTCGATAGGTTCACGTTGGTATCTATCGTTAAAATAGATAGAGCTAGGTCCAAGAGCAGAGCAGGAGCAGACGGATGACCCCTTCACTGGAACAATTCAAGGCGTTGCTGGCGGCGGCTGAGACGGGATCTTTCTCGGCGGCGGCGCGCCGGCTGGGCAAGGCGCAATCGGTGGTGAGCACCGCCATCGCCAACCTGGAGATCGACCTCGGCCTCGAGTTGTTCGATCGCAGCGGCCGCTACCCGGTGCTGACCGAGGCGGGGGCCCGCATCAGCCAGGAGGCGGGGGTGCTGCTGGCCCAGAGCGAGCGGCTGCAGGCCATTGCCGGGGAGCTGGCCAGCGGCATAGAGTCGCGCCTGACGCTCGCCATCGACGATGACTCCCACCTGCCCTGGCTAGGGGCCCTGCTGGAGGAGTTCGCCGGCCGCTACCCGGCGGTGGAGCTGGAGCTGCTGTTCCCGCTGATGGAGGATGTGACCGAGCTGCTCAAGAGCGGGCGGGCCCAGCTCGGCATCAGCTACCAGAAGGCGCACCCCGAGCGGGAGCTGGTTTCCAGCTCCCTGGGGAGCGTCGCCATGCCCCTGGTGGTCTCCCCGGATCATCCCCTGGCCCACAAGACACCGCTGCACGAGAGCGACCTGCAAGGGGCCCGCCAGCTGATGGTGACAGGGCGGCGGGAGGGCACGGAGCGCCATCGCTTTCGCCTCTCGTCCCAGGTGTGGTGGGTCGAGGGGGATCTCGGGATCCTGGAGTTGGTCAAGCTGGGGCTGGGCTGGTCTGCGGTGCCCGAGTTTCTGCTGCACCGGCCGCTGGCGCGAGGGGAGCTGGTGGTACTCAAGCCGGATTTCATTCCCCAGGCCGAGCTGGAGCTGGAGTTGCAGTGGTATCGCGCCCGCCCGCTCGGGCAGGCGGGGCGCTGGCTGAAGGAGGCACTGCTGGCGCGGGTGCCTCGTTAGCCGACCTTACTCGGTCAGGGAGTAGGGCAGGGGTTGCAGGGTGAGGCGGGAGCCTTCCTCCTGCTTGAGGCGGAAACTGGCATCGGCCTCGGTGTCTTTGGGCAGCACGGCGGTGAGACACAGCTGGCCATCCTGCTGCCAGACGTTCAGCACCATGCCGCTGCGCCGCCAGTTGTCACCGAGCTGGATCTCCAGGGTATCGCCGCTGGCAACGGGGCCACTGGCCTGCCCGGCCAGCACGAAGAGGGCGCGGTTGTTGGCACCGCGGTACTTCGCGCGCGCCACTATCTCCTGTCCCATGTAGCAGCCCTTGGTGAAGCTGATGCCGTCCAGGGCCTGCAGGTTCAGCATCTGGGGAATGTACTCACCCTGATGAACCGCCTCCAGGTGCGGGATGCCGGCCTTGATATCCAGACCCCACCAGAGTGATTCCTGTCCGACGGGCAAGCCGATATCGAGCGGTTGTTCGCTCACCAGCAACCATCGTTCGGCTTCCACCTTGACCGCCATGCCCCCCTCGACAAGGCCGGTTTCCTGAAGGCCGTATTGCGCCGCGATCCAGGCATCCGTACCCTGACCGGCCAGACCGATCGCCTGGCCCTGGAACTCGCCGATCTCGACCTTGGCGAACACCGCAAACTTCTTGAGTTCGGGCAACTGGCGCGCCAGCACCGACGGCTTGGTCAGCAGCAGCAGGCTCTCATCGAGGCAGAGCAGGCGAAAATCGCTCCACAGCTTGCCCTTGGGGTCGCAATGGCCGCCGAGGGTGCTTTGGCCCGGTTGCAGGGTATTGACGTCGCAGGTGACCTGGCCTTGCAGATATTTCACGCGATCATTGCCGGTGAGGCGGGTGATGGCCAGATCGGTCAGGGGATACAGGGTTGGCTCGGCAGGAAGAACAGGGGTCGGCAGGCTCACGATGGTATTCCAGAGACAGAAAGTATGTGACCTGCATGGTAAAGACGTAAGGAATGTTTGTCAGCCGGAAAATCCAGCTGCTACCATCCCCGGGTCTTTGTAAGGAGAGTTCCATGTTGAGCCCAATTGAAAAGTCCCGCCTGAAGTGGGCCTGCCGTCGCGGCATGCTCGAGCTGGATGTGATATTTATGCCTTTTTTCGAGCACGAGTTCGACTCCCTGAGCGAAGCACAGCAGCAGACCTTCATCCGCCTGCTGGAGTGCGAGGATCCCGAACTGTTCCGCTGGAGCATGGGCCATGGTGTGCCGAGCGATCCCGATTTCGCCGCCATGATCCCCCTGATCCTGGAACGCAATCAGGCCCGTCATGATCGCCTGAGTTGATTCCTGATGCGGGTCCTGATGCCCGTCATCCCCTCCCGGCGGCAGCGCATGCTGCTGCTTGCCCTGTTTCTGCTGTTGCTCTGGCCGGTTGCCGCTCTGATCCATGGCTGGCAATGGGGGCTGTTTCTCCCCTGCTGGTTGCTGGGGCTCTGGCTGGCCTTGCGCCCCGTCATGCAGAGGGGCGATGCGCTCTGCTGGGACGGAGAGTGGCTGGAGTGGCAAGGCCGACGTCATCGGCTGGATGACCGCAGCCGTATCCTGCCCGGTGTGCTCTGGCTGAGGTTGCAGACAGAAGAGGGCGCCGAGCGCCGCCTCTGGCTCTTCTCCGATGCTCTGGCACCCGCGCATTACCGCGCCCTGGCCCGCGCCATCCACCTCGCCCTGCCCAAACCGCCAGATTCACCCCATAACAGATGACCCCGCCGGGGCGGGGTCATCTGATTGACGGTGGTGGGAGTCATTCACTCCCGATCCGGCGTCAGCACTGTCGGCTTGGGGTTTGCTTGCATGTCCGGGTAGTCGAGGTTGTAGTGCAACCCGCGGGACTCCTTGCGCTCCAGGGCACAGTTGACGATAAGCTCGGCCACCTGCAACAGGTTGCGCAGCTCCAGCAGGTTGTTGGATACGCGGAAGTTGGCGTAGTACTCCTGCACCTCCTGCTTGAGCAGGTCGATACGGCGCTTGGCGCGCGCCAGCCGTTTGTTGGTGCGCACTATCCCCACGTAATCCCACATCATCAGCCGCAACTCGTGCCAGTTGTGCTGGATCACCACTTGTTCGTCCGAGTCATCCACCTGACTCTCGTCCCAGGCGGGTAGATGGGGTGGTTCCACGCTGGTTGGGAGCTTGGCCAGGATGTCGGCCCCCGCCTGATGGGCGTAGACCACGCATTCCAGCAGGGAGTTGGAGGCCATGCGGTTGGCGCCGTGCAGCCCGGTGTAGGTCACCTCGCCGATGGCGTAGAGGCCGGGGATGTCGGTCTGGCCGTTGTTGTCGATCATCACGCCGCCACAGGTGTAGTGGGCCGCCGGTACTATGGGCATCGCCTCCTTGGTGATGTCGATGCCCACCGCGAGACAGCGCTCATAAATGGTCGGGAAGTGCTTGATGATGAAGTCGGCCGGTTTGTGGCTGATGTCCAGATACATGCAGTCGGCCCCGAGTCGCTTCATCTCGTGGTCGATGGCGCGGGCGACGATATCACGGGGTGCCAGCTCGGCCCGCTCGTCGAAGTCCGGCATGAAGCGGCTGCCATCGGGGCGGCGCAGATAGGCCCCTTCCCCGCGCAACGCTTCGGTCAGCAGGAAGTTGGGGTCATCGGGATGGAACAGGCTGGTGGGATGGAACTGGTTGAACTCCAGGTTCGCCACCCGACAGCCAGCGCGCCACGCCATGGCGATGCCGTCCCCCGAGCTCACGTCCGGGTTGGAGGTGTACTGATACACCTTGGAGGCGCCGCCGGTGGCCAGTGCCACGAAGCGGGCGCGGATCACCTCGACCTGCTCGACGTTGCGATTCCAGACGTAGGCGCCGAGTACCCGGTTGCCTGGCAGGTCCAGCTTGCGGGTGGTAATGAGATCGACCGCGTTGAAGCGCTCCATCAACTGGATGTTGGGGTGGGCGCGTACCTGATCGATCAGGGTGAGCTGCACCGCCTTGCCGGTGGCGTCCGCCGCGTGGAAGATGCGGCGATGGCTGTGACCCCCTTCCCGGGTCAGGTGATAGTGGGATTCCCCCTCGGCATCCTCTTCCTGATCGAAGGGGACACCTTGCTGGATCAGCCACTGGATGGAGTCGCGGGCGTTGCGGGCGGTGAACTCCACCACGGCCGGGTCACACAACCCGGCGCCAGCGTTGAGCGTGTCGCTCACATGGGATTCGATGCTGTCGGTCTCGTCGAACACGGCAGCGATGCCTCCTTGCGCATAGAGAGTGGCCCCTTCACTGATGGGCCCCTTGCTCAGAACCAGGACTTTGGCCTGGTCTGCCAATCGCAACGCGAGGGACAGACCGGCGGCACCGCTGCCAATGATCAGTACGTCGCAAAGGTATTCAACACTTGCTTTCATAAGTATCATTGGCCTGGATTAAGAACTGGCCCCATGGTAGCCCAAGGGGGGTTGTGATGCAGCCTGCATCACATTTTTTTCAATGCAAGCGAACTTTCTCTGATTCCTCCTGTCTGAACTTGTGCGCTTAGAAGGGGCCGGAAAAGAAGAACGATAACCTGATGGGGGTTTTACGGCTCTGATGAGCGACCAGAATCTACTGGACGAACAGCTGGTTGAACGGGTCCAGCGTGGCGATAAAAATGCATTCAACCTGTTGGTAAGAAAATACCAGCATAAGGTGGTCAACCTGGTGGCCAGGTATGTCAACAATCCGGGCGATGTGCCGGATGTGGCGCAGGAGGCCTTTATCAAGGCTTATCGGGCGTTGCCGACATTCCGTGGCGAGAGTGCGTTTTACACTTGGTTGTATCGGATCGCCGTCAACACGGCCAAAAATTACCTGACCTCACAGGGGCGCAGACCGCCCAGCAGTGATGTCGAAGCGGACGAGGCTGAATATTATGGTGGTGGTGAAGCCCTGCAAGAAGTGGCCACCCCGGAAAATCTGGCGCTGACCGACGAGATCAAGCGTACAGTGTTTGCCGCCATAGAAGCCTTGCCAGAAGACTTGAGAACAGCGATCACCCTTCGTGAAATGGAAGGGCTGAGCTACGAAGAGATTGCGGAGATCATGGATTGCCCTGTGGGTACGGTGAGATCCCGTATCTTTCGGGCGAGGGAAGCAATCGATAAAAAGCTGCAACCTCTGATCGAGAATTAAACTGGGGAAAGACAGGCAAACTTATGGCAAATAAAGAGCAACTTTCAGCCCTGATGGATGGTGACCTCAGCGACATGGAGGTTCTGAACGAGCTGGGAACGGATCCCGCTCTGCAAGATACCTGGGCTCGTTACCATCTGATCGGTGATGCCATGCGGGGAGACCTGCCGGTCAATCTGCAACTGGATCTCAGTGACAGCATCATGCTGGCACTGGAAGACGAACCCGTCATACTGGCACCCAAGCCGGTGCAACCCGTTGTCCCCCAGGCGAAGCCTGCCGGCAAGGTAATACCTCTGGTCCGCCGGTTTGGCCAACAGATGGGGCAGTACGCGATTGCCGCATCGGTGGCCGCCGCCGTCATCTTCGGGGTGCAGCAGTATCAGGGCAGCGACGGCATGCCGGCCAACCCTGTGCTCAACACCATACCGGTCGGTGGCAGTGCGACGCCAGTGAGCGTGCACTATCCCCAGGAAGGCAACCGCGCCACTCCTCGCCAGCAAGGCTTGAACGAGCAAGAGATGCAGGAGCAGCGCGAGCGTATCAACGCCTTCCTGCGAGACCATCAATTGCAACAGCGTCTGCTGCAAGACAAGCAGATTCAGGAATAACGCATCTTTAGGGATCAGACCGTGCGCCAGTCCAGCCTCATTCTGCTGGCCTCTCTCCTGCTGATTTGTGCCAAGGCCTCGGCCGACGATCTGTCGGCCGAGGCCTTGTTGCAGCAGATGCAGAGTGCCGTTTCGCAACAAAATTTTGAGTTGTCCATGGTCAAGGCCCGTCAGGGACGCCTCGAGCCCATTCGCTTCAGTCACGGGGTAATCGATGGCAAGGAGGTCGCTCATCTGAGTTATCTCGACGGCAAGGCGGTGGAGTACCTGCAACGCCAGAATGAATACACCTTCTTCGAGAACACCCACGAACCCTACACACTGAAGGGGGCGCGTTTTCCTGGCGTATGGTCGAGTCTGGTGAGGATGCCGCTGCCCCGGGTGCTGGAAAGCTATGACCCCGTGCTGGCCGGTCGTAGCCGGGTGGCCGGTCTGGTGGCGCAAGTCGTGAGACTGGTGCCCAAGGAGGCGGACAAGTACGGTTTTGTACTCTGGGTCGATGAGCAGAGTCATCTGCTGCTGCGGGTGGACATGGTGGACAAGGAAGGCAACCTGGTGGAGCAGGTGCTAGGGGTAGACCTGGACAGGCAGCCGGCGCCCGCGCCCTGGCTTGTCACCCTGGCCCGCAGCAAGCTGCCCGATGCGCTGGCATTGGAAGACGCCTATCCCGCCCCCCAGCAGACCCTGAGCTGGCACCTGACCTGGCTGCCGGGTGGATTCAAGGTGCTCTCTCAGGACAGGCACCAACTGGTCAGCACCAGCCTGCCGGTGGACTACATGATGCTGTCGGACGGTGTGGTGGATCTCTCCGTCTATGTCTCCCGGGTCGATCCCAAGCAGGCGGTACGCCAGCAGTTGATCCGCCAGGGAGCCACCTCGCTGGTGAGTTTCGTCAACGAGGTCGGGGTGGAGATCACCGTGGTCGGGGAAGTCCCCACCGAGACGGCCAAGCGCATCGCCGAGTCGGTGCAGCCGCTGGCCCGCAACGAGGCGGTTCAGTGAGGTGGCATGCGGCCACTTGCCGAACCGGGACGACCGTGCTGAGATCGGGTAAATCCATAGCCGTTCGTCTGGAGTCATCTTGTGAGTAACATGAGCGAAGAGCTGGCAACCGTGGTGGCCGTCGAGGGGGCTTTTGCCTGGGTGGAGTGTGAACGGCGTTCAGCCTGCAGCGGCTGCCACCAGCAGTCCAATTGCGGTACCGGCACAGTCGCCAAGGCCTTTCCCCTGAAGTCGCAGCGACTGCGGGTGGCGCTGACCGCCGAGGTTCTGGTCGGTCAGCAAATCAGGCTTGGCATTCCCCAGGCGAGTATCCTGCGCGGCGCGGCCCTGGTTTATGTGCTGCCGCTGTTCTGCCTGCTACTCGGTGCCCTGCTCGGCCAGCTCTGGTTGGCGCCGCTGCTGTCGGCGGGGGAGGGCGTCACCATCCTCAGTTGCCTGCTCGGTGGCACCATCGGATTTTTACTGGTTCGTTACTTTTCTGCCCGGCTCGAGCAAGGGGAATATGGTCCCCGCATGCTCGGCGTGGTACTCAATACCCGTCACCTCTCCTGAGCGGCGTTACCCTTTTCTGGCTCCGTCGCCGCCGTTTTGGTGCCGAGGGCCCGCCAGACAAGGCGCTATTTCTGGTGCCCGCCGACTAAAGATTGGCCGTCGACCTGGTTATCCAGTAAAATCCTGCCCTCATATCCGACCCTAACTTAATTTTGAGTGATTCTTGCTCGATGAAACACATTCGTAACTTTTCGATTATTGCGCACATCGACCACGGTAAATCGACCCTGTCGGACCGTCTGATCCAGACTTGTGGCGGCCTGTCCGACCGCGAGATGCAGGCTCAGGTGCTTGACTCCATGGATCTGGAGCGCGAGCGCGGCATTACCATCAAAGCACAGAGTGTGACCCTGAACTACCAGGCACAAGACGGTAACACCTATCAGCTGAACTTTATCGACACCCCGGGCCACGTGGATTTCTCCTACGAGGTTTCTCGCTCCCTGGCGGCCTGTGAAGGGGCTCTGCTGGTGGTGGATGCCGGTCAGGGGGTTGAGGCACAGACTCTGGCCAACTGCTACACCGCCATGGAGATGGAGCTGGAAGTGGTGCCGATCCTGAACAAGATCGATCTGCCTGCCGCAGAACCCGAGCGGGTTGCGGAAGAGATCGAGGACATCGTCGGCATAGACGCGGTGGATGCGGTGCGCTGCTCCGCCAAGACCGGTCTAGGTGTCGATCTGGTGCTGGAAGAGATAGTGGCCCGTATCCCGGCGCCGGAAGGTGATCCGGATGCCCCGCTGCAGGCGCTGATCATCGACTCCTGGTTTGACTCCTACCTGGGTGTCGTCTCCCTGGTGCGCATCAAGAACGGTTCCCTCAAGAAGAACGACAAGATCAAGGTGATGAGCACCGGCCAGGTGTGGGGCGTGGATCGCATCGGTATCTTCACCCCCAAGCAGGTGGATACCATGGGGCTGGGTTGCGGCGAGGTAGGTTGGGTTGTCTGCGGTATCAAGGACATCCACGGTGCTCCGGTGGGCGATACCCTGACGCAGGCCAAGAACGGTGCCGACAAGGCGCTGGCCGGCTTCAAAAAGGTGAAGCCGCAGGTCTATGCGGGTCTGTTCCCCATTTCCAGCGATGACTACGAGTCGTTCCGCGACGCCCTCGACAAGCTCTCCCTGAACGATGCCTCCCTGTTCTTCGAGCCGGAAAGCTCCACTGCACTGGGCTTCGGCTTCCGTTGTGGCTTCCTCGGCATGCTGCACATGGAGATCATCCAGGAGCGTCTGGAGCGGGAATACGACCTGGACCTCATCACCACGGCACCGACCGTCGTGTATGAAATCGAGCTGAACAACGGCGAGACCATCCACATCGACAGCCCGGCTGCCATGCCTGCGGTCAACAACATCAAAGAGATGCGCGAGCCCATCGCCGAGTGCAACATACTGTTGCCGCAGGAGTACATGGGCAACGTGATCACCCTCTGTATCGAGAAGCGTGGCGTGCAGACCAACATGGTCTATCACGGCAAGCAGGTGGCGCTGACCTATGAGATCCCGATGGCGGAAGTGGTACTCGATTTCTTCGATCGCCTGAAATCCACCAGTCGCGGCTACGCCTCCCTGGATTACGGCTTCAAGCGCTTCGAGACCTCCGAGATGGTGCGTCTCGACATCATGATCAACGGTGAGCGCGTCGATGCCCTGGCCATCATCACCCACAAGGAGAACGCCCAGTATCGCGGTCGCCAGGTGGTGGAGAAGATGCGTGAGCTGATCCCGCGCCAGATGTTCGACATCGCGATTCAGGCCTCCATCGGTAACCAGATCATTGCCCGCAGCACGGTCAAGGCCCTGCGCAAGGACGTGACCGCCAAGTGCTACGGCGGTGACGTGAGCCGGAAGAAGAAGCTCTTGAACAAGCAGAAAGAAGGCAAGAAGCGGATGAAGTCCCTGGGCCGTGTCGACGTGCCGCAAGAGGCCTTCCTCGCCATTCTCCACGTCGGAAAGGATTAATAGATGGCAAGCACCTTTTCCCTGATCCTGGCCATTGTCACCCTGCTGACCGGCATCATCTGGACAGTCGACAAGCTGGTCTGGTCCAAGCAGCGGGCGGCCAAGATTGCGGCCGCACGTGCCAGCGCCGGCTCGAACATTGACGAGAAGACCCTGGCCAAGGTGGCCCCCATGCCGGTCTGGATCGAGCAGACTGGCGGTGTCTTCCCGGTCATCGCGCTGGTGCTGATCCTGCGTTCCTTCATCTTCGAGCCGTTCCAGATCCCGTCTGGTTCCATGATGCCCACCCTGCTGGTGGGCGACTTCATCCTGGTGGAGAAGTTCGCCTACGGCCTGCGTGATCCCGTGACCAACACCAAGTTCCTCGAGACGGGTTCTCCCGAGCGTGGCGACGTGGTGGTGTTCAAGTATCCGCTGGATACCCGGGTGGACTACATCAAGCGGGTGGTCGGCATGCCGGGCGATCGGGTGATCTATCGCAACAAGGAGCTGATGATCCGGCCCAAGTGCGAGGAGCAGGAAGGGAAAACGTGCCCGGGCTTCAAGAAGCTCGACGTCAAGTTCGAGCAACGGGGTGAGTTCAGCCAGATGGGGATCCCGCTGGATCGCTACACCGAACAGTTGGGCACAGTTTCTCACGAGACCCTGCGCAACCCCCTGATGCCGGACCTGGTGGATCGCTACTATCGCCAGCCCGGTACCTACCCGGATGAGTGGGTGGTGCCGGAAGGCCACTATTTCGTGATGGGTGACAACCGCGACAACAGTACCGACAGTCGTTTCTGGGGTTTCGTGCCCGAGCAGAACCTGGTGGGCAAGGCGGTTGCCATCTGGATCAGTTTCGAATTTGAGCGCGAGGAAGGATCCAGCTTGCCAAGTTGGGTGCCGACCGGTGTGCGCTTCAACCGCATTGGCGGAATCAAGTAAATGAATATCAAGATGAACAGACTGCAGTCCCGTCTCGGGCATGTCTTTCAGGATCAAGAGCTGCTGACTCGGGCGCTGACCCACCGCAGCGCCGGTTCCCGTCACAACGAGCGACTGGAATTTCTGGGGGACTCCATCCTGAGTCTGGTGATTGCCGATGACCTCTTCCATCGCTTCCCGCAAGCGGCGGAAGGGGATCTCAGCCGGATGCGCGCCACCCTGGTGCGGGAGAAGACCCTGGCCGAACTCGGCCGGGAGTTTGACCTCGGGGATCACCTGATCCTGGGGCCTGGCGAGCTGAAAAGCGGCGGGTTCCGGCGCGAGTCGATCCTGGCCGACACTGTCGAGGCGGTGATCGGCGCCGTCTATCTGGATACCGATCTGGAGCGGGTGCGAACCCTGTTGCTTAGCTGGTACGCCAGCCGCCTGGACGAGATACGCCCGGGTATAGAGCAGAAGGATCCCAAGACCCGGCTGCAGGAAATTTTGCAGGGAAGCCGCAAATCCCTGCCGACCTACACAGTGACCAACGTCAAGGGCGAAGCCCACAACCAGGAGTTCACCGTCCAGTGTGACGTGGATGGCCTGGATGGTCCGCTGGTCGGGGTCGGCACCAGCCGCCGCAAGGCCGAACAGGCCGCGGCGCAGCAAGCACTGGAAAAACTGTCATGACAGATACTACCTACTGCGGCTTTGTCGCCATCGTGGGCCGCCCCAACGTGGGCAAGTCCACCCTGCTCAACAAGCTGCTTGGCCAGAAGGTCAGCATCACCTCGAAGAAACCCCAGACCACCCGTCACCGGATCCTGGGTATCGACACCGAGGATAACTACCAGACCATCTATGTGGATACCCCGGGTCTGCACATCGAAGAGAAGCGGGCCATCAACCGCCTGATGAACCGCGCCGCCACCAGTTCCCTGGGGGACGTGGCGATGGTGGTGTTCATGGTCGACGGTACCCACTGGACCAAGGACGACGAGATGGTGCTCGGCAAGTTGCGCCACCTCAAGTGCCCTGTGGTGCTGGCGGTCAACAAGATCGACAACGTCAAAGAGAAAGAAGATCTGCTGCCCCACCTGGAGTGGCTGGGCCAGCAGATGAACTTTGCCCACATCCTGCCCATCAGTGCCGAGAAGGGCACCAACGTGGAGAAGATCCGCGAGTGGGCCAAGCCGTTGCTGCCCGAGAACGTTCACTTCTTCCCGGAAGACTACGTGACCGACCGTTCGTCCCGCTTCATGGCCTCCGAAATCATCCGCGAGAAGCTGATGCGCTTCACTGGCGAGGAGCTGCCCTACTCGGTGACGGTGGAGATCGAGCGCTTCAAGGTGGAAGAGAATGGCCTCTACCACATCCATGGCCTGATCCTGGTGGAGCGCGATGGCCAGAAGAAGATGGTCATCGGCAACAAGGGCGAGAAGATCAAGACCATAGGTACCGAGGCGCGCCTCGACATGGAACGCCTGTTCCAGAACAAGGTGCACCTGGAGCTGTGGGTCAAGGTCAAGTCCGGCTGGGCCGATGACGAGCGCGCCCTGCGCAGTCTTGGCTACGGTGACGATTAAGTGGCGCTGACTGATTGCTGAACCCGGCTTTCGTCATCCACAGTCGGCCCTATCGGGAGACCAGCCAGCTGGTCGAGGTCTTCACCCAGGATAGCGGCCGATTTACCCTGGTGGCTCGCGGTTCCCGCGGGCCGCGCTCCCCTCTGAAGGGGCTGCTGCAACCCTTCACCCTGCTCACCATGAGCTGGCGTGGCAAGGGAGATCTCAAGAACCTCGCCCAGGTCGAATGCCCGGATCACTCACTGCGACTCGGCGGCGATCGCCTCTTCTACGGCCTCTATCTCAACGAGCTGGTCTACTACCTGCTCGAAGCCCATACCCCCTTCCCCGAGGTGTTCGATGCCTATGCCCGTGCCCTGATGGCGCTGGCGGACGGCGAGACGCCGGAGCTGCCCCTGCGCCGCTTCGAGTTCCTGCTACTGCAGGCGCTCGGTTATGCGGTGGATTTCGAATATGCCGCCGACGACGACACCCCGATCCAGCCCGATCTGCTCTACGGCTTCGAGCGGGAGCTCGGCTTTGTCGCTTGCGAGCGGGCGCCGGATCCCCGTACCCTGTTCCTCGGCGCCCACCTGCTGGCCTTCGCCGAGGGGCGATTCGATACCCCTCCCTTGCTGCAGGCGGCCAAGCGTTTCAGCCGGCTGGCGCTGCAGCCCTATCTTGGCAAACGCCAGCTCAAGAGCCGGGAGCTGTTTTTAAAACGCAAAGCCAGCATGCAAGGCTGACACAGATTACAGACATATGGATAGTGGCGCGGAGTGATTCGCTGACCGCGCAGTCAACAGATGAAGAGTTTCAAGGAGTCCTCAATGAGTGAAATCTACCTGGGTGTGAACATCGACCATATCGCCACCCTGCGCAATGCCCGTGGCACCCAGTATCCGGATCCGGTCCAGGCCGCCTTCGTGGCCGAGCAGGCCGGTGCCGATGGCATTACGGTTCACCTGCGTGAAGATCGCCGCCACATCACCGACCGCGACGTGGAGATACTGCGCCAGACCATCCAGACCAGGATGAACCTGGAGATGGCGGTGACCGAGGAGATGATCGGCATCGCTTGCCGCATCAAGCCCCAGTTCGTCTGCCTGGTACCGGAGAAGCGCACCGAGGTGACCACTGAGGGCGGCCTGGACGTGGCCGGTCAACTGGACAAGGTGGCCGAGGCGGTGACCCGCCTCGCCGCCGTCGGTGCCCAGGTGTCGCTCTTCATCGACGCGGACCCCATCCAGATCGATGCGGCCGCCGAGAGTGGTGCCCCCTTCATCGAGATCCACACCGGCCGCTATGCCGATGCCACCACGGATGCGGAGCGCAACGCCGAGTTCAAGCGCATCGCCGCCGGCGCCTCCTATGCCGCCGGCAAGGGCTTGAAGGTCAATGCCGGCCATGGCCTGCACTACCACAACGTCAAGGCCATCGCCGCCATTCCCGAGCTTTATGAGCTCAACATCGGTCACGCCATCATAGGCCGCGCCGCCTTCGACGGTCTGGCCAAGGCGGTCAGCGACATGCGCCTGCTGATGCAGGAAGCTCGTCAGGGGATCTGATGCCGGTCTGCCAGCATTGCACAAACAAGGGACGCCTCGGCGTCCCTTGTTGTTTTCGGGGAAGGGGGCTCAGCCCGGCTCGGGGAAATAGCGCTCCAGCAGGGCCATAAGGATGGCCTGGCACTCGGCATCCGGCTCCCCGGTGATCAAGGCTGGGCGGAAATGGAGCTGGAAGGCACGCATGGCGGCGCGGCTCTGCTCATCCCAGGCGCCGCTTGGCGCTACCCCATAGCCGTAGCGGGCGAGCTGTTGCTGCCATTGCTGCGCATCCCAGACGGGGAGTGGCGCTTGGCGTAGTTCGGCCACTCTGGCCTCGTCTGGCCAGGCGCCGACGCCATGGTGCAGGGCCAGCTCGCGCCAGGGGAAGTGGGGGCCGGGATCCTGCTTGCGTTCGGGGGCTATGTCGCTGTGGGCCAGCACCTGGGTGGGGGGAATGTGGTAGCGATCGACCAGATCCCGGGTGAGAGCGCCGAGAGCGGCGATCTGGGCCCGGGTATAGGGTTGCCAGCGCCTCAGGTGGGCAGGCAGGGATTCGTCTTCCGTGGGATAACCCAGATTGACTATCTCAATGCCCAGCGAGCTGGCATTGAGCCCGGCATACTGATGCCAGCGGCTGCGACCGGCGTGCCAGGCGCGTTGGCTGTCGGGCACCAGCTGGTAAACGGGGTGCGGGCGTTGCTCGGTGTCGCGGGGGATCAGGTAGTGGGCACTCACCTTGTGTTCGGGTTTGGTCAGCAGGCGCAGGGAGCGGGCGTCGTCCTCGTCGGTGTAGTGGAGGATCAGAAAAGCGATGCGCTCATTCTGGTTGGCGCTGACATGGTGGGTGGAGAGCTGATAAGGCGCCGGTTGGCAGGCGCCAAGCCCCAGCAACAGACTGAGTGACAGCAAGCTGGTGCGGCATTTACTTGGCCAGGGGGAACAGGAAAACAGGGATGGCCAGCGCGGCCTGCCGCCCAGGCGGAATGACGGGGGGCAGGTGCGCTGGCCCATGGCTCAGGCGCGCTGTCTGAGGGTGACGTGCGCGCGCGGGCTCATGGCTCTGACCTGTACTTGGCGGTGAGGCCGATGAGGAAGTTGCGCAGGATCTGATCCCCGCAATCCTGGTAGTGCTTGTGATCCTTGGCGCGGAACAGGGCGCTCAGCTCGGACTTGGAGAGGTTGAAGTTGGCGAGCTTGAGGGTGCCCAGCATGTCTTCTTCCTTGTAGTCGAGGCCGATGCGCAGCTTGCGCAGGATCAGGTTGTTGTTGATCCGGTTCGGGATCACCTGGGGCGGGGCATTTTCCCGCACACCGCGACGCACGGCGATGAAGCCGTCGAGGAACTGGCTCAGGGCCGAGTCCGGGCAGGCGGCATAGCCTGCTTCCTGCTCTTCCCCTTCCGCTGCCTCTTTCAGCAACCAGCTGTGGAGCTGGGCGTGATCGACGGTCAGGTTGCCCTTGGCAAACATCTCGACCATCTGATCGTTGCTGATGGTGAGGGCGTAGCGCAGGCGGCGCAGAATATCGTTGTTGGTCATGTTGACTCCTGTGGAAACGGCGCGATTTTACCATCTGCGGGCCTCGCAGTCAGAAAAAGCGCCTCACTCGGTCGGGGAGAGGTAGCGAGGGGCCTCCCGCCGCACCTGCTCCAGGGCATCTTGCAGCTCCAGCAGCTCGGGTTCGAGCTCGCTGACGGGCACGCCGTCGCGCAGTTGCTGCTCGAGCTGGGAGAGTAGGCGTTGCAGGCCGGGCACCCCCGAGTAGGCGCAGCCGCCGTTGAGGCGATGGAGCTGGGCCAGCACTTCGTCATCCTCCACTCCGCCCGTCAACGCGGCTTCCAGCATGGGCTCCACCTCGTCGAAGCTGGCCAGCAACATGGTCAGCATCTCTTTGGCGAGTGCCTCTTTGCCCGCCGCCTGGCGCACCGCCAGGGCCCAGTCTATCTGTTGATCCCCCTGGTTCTGATGGCGCCTGTGGGCGAAGTCGGTGATGAGCTGCGCCAGCATGCCCTCGTCGATGGGCTTGGACAGGTAGTCGTCCATGCCTTGGCGGATCAGCCGCTCTCGTTCACCCGGGATGGCATGGGCGGTGACCGCGACGATGGGGGTCTCGGTGTTGAGGGAGTGATGCCGAATAGCCTGGGTGGCGCTGATGCCATCCATGACGGGCATCTGGATATCCATGAAGATGATGTCGAACGGCTGGCTCTGGGCCAGGTTGACCGCCTCCTTGCCGTTCTTGCACACCACCACCTCGGTCACCATCTCCTTGAGCATGGCGGCGATGAGCTTGAGGTTGGCCGCATTGTCATCCACCGCCAGCACCTTGACGGCTTGCACCCGGCGAGGCGTCGGCGCGGGCAGCGGCGTTCGCCTGGCCGCTTCGGGGGAGAGCAGGGCGTGCAGCAGTTTGCGATGGTTGATGGGCTTGGAAAGGCAGTGGGCGGCGCCATGGGCCAGCATGGCGTCATAGAGCGCCGGCTCGTGGCTGCTGAGCAGCACTATGGTGTTCTGTTGCCCGCTGAGGCCATCGAGACGGGCTATCACCTGTTGCGGGGTATGCAGGGTACTGCCGCCGATGATCACCATGTCCTGGCTGCCCATCTCCGGCCAGCCGTCTGCCATGGTCAGCGACTGCACGTCCAGCTGCCATTCGGCCAGCAGGGAGAGCAGGGAGGCGTGGGTGAAGGGGTCCGGCTCCAGCAGCCAGACCCGCTTGCCCAGGATGCGATCCAGCGGGAGCCGCTCGGTCTGGGGTAGGGGAGAGACCTCCAGCTCCAGATTGAACGAGAAGACGGAGCCTTTGCCAAGCTCGGACTCGAACCGGATCTGACCACCCATCTGCTGCACCAGCTTCTGGGTGATGACGAGCCCGAGCCCGGTGCCGCCATAGCGGCGGGAGATGGAGGAGTCGGCCTGATTGAAGGCCTGGAACAGCTGGCGCTGCTGCTCCTCCGAGATGCCGATGCCGGTATCCCGGATGAGGACTCGCAGGCGAACCTTGCTGCCGTTGGGGGCCCCGGTCTGCTCGACGCGCACATCCACGTTGCCGCGCTCGGTGAACTTGATGGCGTTGCCGGTGAGGTTGGTCAGCACCTGTTGCAGGCGCATGGGGTCGCCGGTGAGGTAGTCCGGCACGGCGGCGTCCACCTGCAAGGAGAGCTCGAGCTGCTTGTCGTGGGCACTCGGCCCCAGCAGGTGCATGGTCTCGTTGAGGGTGTCCCGCAGGCTGAACGGTATATGCTCGAGCTGCAGCTTGCCCGCCTCCAGTTTGGAGAAGTCGAGGATGTCGTTGATGATGCCGAGCAGGTTGCGCGCCGACTTCTCTATGGTCTGCATGTAGTCGGTTTGACTCGGTGTCAGGCTGGTTTTGAGCAACTGGCGGGTGAAGCCGATGACGCCGTTGAGCGGGGTGCGCAGCTCGTGGGACATGTTGGCCAGGAACTCGGATTTGACCCGCGCAGCCTCCTGAGCCCGCTTCTTCGCCATGTCGAGCTCGACGTTCTGGATCTCTATCTGCTCGAGCGTCTCTCGCAGATCCGAGGTCGCCTGATCGATGTTCTGCTGCATCTCTTCATGGTATTCGGAGAGCGCCTTGGCCATGGCATTGATGCCGTTCTTCAGCATGTCCAGCTCGCCGGTGAGCTGACCGCTGACCCGGGTATCGAGGCGACCCTCCCTGATCCTGTGCACAGCCTGCACCATGTCGGTGATGGGCTGGGTCACGCTCTTGACCAGGCGAAAGCCAAACAGGGTACTTATGGCGAGGCCGATGAGCACGATGATCACCGCGAAGAAGGCGTCGCGATACTGCAGGACTATGGCCCTGTCGGTGGCGAGCTGCATGGAGATGTAGCCGATGACAGGCGGCTCCAGATCGCTCGGCAGGGGGAAGCCGTCCAGGCTGGTCTCGGCCTGGATGGGGGTGCGCAAGATGATGTCATCGCCGTTGAAAGAGACGCTGGTCAGCGCCGGGATGGCGCTGCCATCGGGCAGGCGCAGCTGGCTGAAGTCCCTGTGGTAGTTGGATGTCACGAACAGCTGGTTGTCCTGGGTGAAGACGGCGATGGACTTGATGAAGGGGGAGTTCTTGCGATGGGTCAGCCCGATCAGCCGCTTGAGCGACTCACGGCTGTGCTGGGTCATGCCGTATTCACTGGCGATGGCCAGGGGCTCTATGATGTTGATGCCCTGATCGATCAGGTTGTTTTCCAGCTGATGGTAGCGGTGGAAGGTAAAGTAACCGGCGATCAGGCCGCCGATGATCAGGGTTGGCAATATGGTAAATGCCAGTACACGGGCTCTGAGGCCGTACTTGGTCATGCTGATAAACCGCCGGCAAACATGATGCAGACCATAGCCCCGGGAGCGTGTGGGCGCAGGGGGAGGGCTGGCAATACAGGCGATGTCACCGTACGGGCGCTCAGGCCGTATCCTGTCATATCAATGGGCCACTTATGGTCAGATTGGGCAATGGGGCAGAGGCTGCAGCTCGGGCCCTCAGGCCGCATTTGGTCATACTATTATTCTTGTGGGACAATGGCCTGCTGCAGATTCCACAATCATGACATAGCCACCTATAGGCACCAAGTTTTATGGCCCAGTTTTTCAAGCCCCAAAAGAAATCAACCCAGCCCCAACGTATTGAATTTACGATAGACAGTCTGGATCACCACTGTGTCGGTGTCGGCCGTCATCAGGGCAAGGCCATCTTTGTCGAAGGGGCACTCCCCGGTGAGCTGATCAAGGCTCGCATCGTCGATGACAAGAAGCAATATGCCCACGCCGCCCTGCAACAGATAGTGACCCCGGCGGCCAATCGCATCGATCCCTTCTGCCCCCATTATCGCGAGTGCGGCGGTTGCAGTGCCCAGCACCTCGGCGAAGCGGATCAGCAGGCGGTCAAGGAGGCCGGGCTGGTCAGCCTGTTCGAGCGCCTTGGCAACATCAAGGCACCGGCGCTCGAGCCCGTGCTCAAGGGAGAGTCCCGCAGCTATCGCCGGGTCTGCCGTCTCGCCATCAAGTTTGACAAGAACGGTCGCTGCACTCGTGTGGGGTTCCGCCGCCGTCAATCCAATGACCTGGTGGAGGTGGCGGGCTGCCCCGTGCTGGCCGACCCCCTCTCTGCCCTCATCACCCCGCTGCGCGAGTGCCTCAATCGTTTGAAGAGCCAGCGCGAGCTGGGGCATGCGGAGCTCATCCAGGCCGAACAGGGCATCATGATGCTGCTGCGCCACACAGGTCGCCCCAACGAGGCGGATCGCGCCCTGCTGGTGGCATTTGCCGAGGCCCAGGGGATCGATCTCTATCTGCAGGCGGCGGATGAGCGCATCGAACCCCTGCGTCAACAATTTCAGCCGAGCTACACCCTCGATGGCCTGTCTCTTGCATTCGCCCCTGGCGACTTCATTCAGGTCAACGGCCCCATCAACCAGAGCATGGTGACCCAGGCGCTGACGTGGCTGGGGGCGACCAAGGACGACAAGGTGCTGGATCTCTTCTGCGGCATCGGCAACTTCACCCTGCCGCTGGCCCGTCAGGCCCGTGAAGTGGTGGGAGTCGAGGGGGAGCTTGCCATGGTGGCCCGTGCCGAGGAGAACGCCCGTCGCAACGGCATCGACAACGCCCGTTTCTACAAAGCGGATTTGAGCGGCGACATCGTCGGCATGTCCTGGGCGCGGGAAGGCTTCGATCTGGTGTTGCTGGATCCGGCCCGGCCCGGGGCGCTGGAAGTCATGAGCCACGTGGCGGCACTTTCGCCCAAGCGGGTGGTCTATGTTTCCTGTAACCCTGTCACCCTGGCCCGGGACAGCCAGGTGCTGGTGAAGGGGGGTTATCGACTGGCTCGCCTGGGGATGCTGGACATGTTCCCCCACACCGGTCATCTGGAGTCCATGGCGCTGTTTGAACGGGATTGAGCAGGCTGTTTTGAGATTGCCGGTGCTGCGTTTTGTCGGTCTTCCGATGCCGGTAGCGCTGTTTGCGCAGGGGTGATTAGGGTAATCTAGATCTGCAAAAATGGGCCTGATGTGCGAGAGAAACCTGTTGCCGGGATCGGCAACATGCCTTGAAAACTCTCCCGCGCATCCCCATTTGAGGCAGTCATCAGCTGATGAGGGGATGGCAGAAAGCATCGGCTTTCGGCCCCACAATTTTAAGGATTGATACCATGGTTGCGGTGCGCGAAATTCATTTGAAAGACAATTTCACTCTGGAGGAGTGGGTCAGTTCCCTTACCCTGAGTGAAAGCGACAAGAATCAACTGCGAACCGTCTACCAGTACTGTCTGACGCTTGGCGACGAGGCGCTCACCAACCGCCTGCTGGTGCGTGGCGTCGAGATGGTGGGCATACTGCTGATGCTCAGCATGGATCTCGCCACCCTCAAATCGGCCATTCTCTATCCCTTCGTCGAAGCCGGCCTCATCAAGCAGGAGAAGGTGAACGAGGACTTCGGTCCCAAGATCGCCAAGCTGGTGGAAGGGGTGCTGGAGATGGAGGCCATCCGCTCTCTGCAGACCCTGCACCGTAGCGAGACCTCCCCGGAGCAGGTGGACAACGTGCGCCGCATGTTGCTCGCCATGGTGGAGGATGTGCGCGCTGTCGTCATCAAGCTGGCGGAGCGGATCGCCTGCCTGCGGGAAGCCAAGCTGGCGGATGAGGAGACCCGGGTGCTGATGGCCCAGGAGATCACCAACATCTATGCGCCGCTCGCCAACCGCCTCGGCATAGGTCAGCTCAAGTGGGAGCTCGAAGATCTCGCCTTCCGTTACCTGCACCCGGATACCTACAAGCAGATCGCCAAGCAGCTCGACGAGAAACGACTCGATCGGGAGCGCTACATCCGCGAGTTCGTGCAGTCCCTGCGCGATGCGCTGGCGGAGGCCGGGGTCGAGGCCGAAGTCTATGGCCGCCCGAAACACATCTACAGCATCTGGCGCAAGATGCAGAAGAAGCACCTCGAATTCAACGAGTTGTTTGACGTGCGTGCGGTGCGGGTGATCACCAAGCGGCTGCAGGATTGCTATGCGGCTCTTGGCATAGTTCACACCCATTTCCACCATATTCCCCGCGAGTTTGACGACTATGTCGCCAACCCCAAGCCCAACGGCTACCAGTCCATCCACACAGTGGTGGTGGGGGAGGAGGGGAAGACGGTGGAGATCCAGATCCGCACCGAGCAGATGCATCAGGATGCCGAACTCGGCGTCGCGGCTCACTGGCGCTACAAGGAAGGGGCTCAGGCCGCCGCCAAGACCAGTACCTTCGAAGACAAGATCGAGTGGCTGCGCAAGCTCCTCGCCTGGCAGGAGGATCTCTCCGAGAGCGGCTCCCTGCTGGACGATCTGCGCAGTCAGGTGTTCGAGGACAGAGTCTATGTGTTCACCCCCAAGGGGGACGTCATCGACCTGCCGGCGGGGGCCACCCCGCTCGATTTCGCCTATCACGTTCACAGCATGATCGGCCACCGCTGCATCGGGACCAAGGTGGATGGCCGCATAGTGCCCTTCACCTACACGCTGCAGACCGGCGATCAGGTGGAGGTGATCACCCAGAAGGAGCCGAACCCGAGCCGCGACTGGATGAACCCCAATGCGGGCTTCCTGCGCTCCAGCCGGGCGCGGGCCAAGGTGGCGACCTGGTTCAGAAAGCTGGATCGGGACAAGAACATAGCTGCCGGCAAGGAGCTGCTGGAGAAGGAGTTGGACAGGCACAACCTGACGCTCTCCAAGGTGGACAAGGTGGTGCTGGAGCGCTTCCATGCGGAGGAGCTGGAAGATCTGTTGGCCGGCATCGGCAGCGGCGACATCCGCATCAACCAGCTGCTCAACTACCTCGACACCCGTTACAACAAGCCGACGGCGGAGGAAGAAGACCGCCGCCTGCTGGAGAAGCTGGAGCAGAAGGCCAATGCGCCCTTCCGCCCCAAGGCCAAGGATCACATCGTAGTGGAAGGGGTCGGCAATCTGATGACCCACATTGCCCGCTGCTGCCAGCCCATCCCGGGGGACTCCATCCAGGGTTTCATCACCATGGGTCGTGGCGTCTCCATCCACCGGGAGGATTGCGAGCAGCTGAAAGAGCTGTCGCGCCGCAACCCGGAGCGACTGATCGATGCGGTCTGGGGGGAGAACTACTCCGGCGGCTATGGTCTCACCATCCGCATCCTCTCCAACGACAGATCCGGCCTGCTGCGTGACATCACCACAGTACTGGCCAACGAGAAGATCAACGTCATGGGGGTGCGCTCGCGCTCCAACGTGCGTGAGCAGACCGCCGAGATCGACATGGAGCTGGAGATCTACAACATCAACGCCTTCAACCGGGCCTTGGCCAAGCTCAGCCAGCTCAACGACGTGATCAGCGCCAAGCGCCTCTGATACCCGATAAATAGTGACCGGCCCCCGTGGCCGGTTGTGCTTTATGACCCTTCTTGAACGAATCGAAAGCGAAGATCCCATGTCCCAACGTTACGACCTCCCTCAATTGCTCGACATCATGGCTCAACTGCGCTCCCCGGACGGGGGCTGCCCCTGGGATCTCAAGCAGAGCTTCCAGACCATAGTGCCCCACACCCTGGAAGAGGCCTACGAGGTGGCCGATGCCATCGAGACTCAGGATTGGGATGGATTGAAGGGGGAACTCGGGGATCTGCTGTTCCAGGTGGTCTTCTACGCCCAGCTTGGCAAGGAGCAGGGACTGTTCGATTTTGCCGACATAGTCGATGCGGTGAGCGAGAAACTCATTCGCCGCCACCCCCATGTGTTCTCCGATGCGGACCTCGGTGACGAACAGGCGGTCAAGGTGAACTGGGAGGCGGAGAAGGCCAAGGAGCGGGCGGCGCTGGATAAAGAGAGCGTGCTCGATGACATCCCCCTCTCGCTGCCAGCCCTGACCCGGGCAGCCAAGATCCAGAAGCGTTGCGCCACCGTCGGTTTCGACTGGAAGACCTTGGGTCCCGTGGTGGACAAGGTCCACGAAGAGATCGAGGAGGTGATGGAAGAAGCGCTGATGGTCGATGTGGACGAAGAGAGGGTGAGCGACGAGCTCGGCGATCTGCTGTTTGCCACCGTCAACCTGGTGCGCCATCTGGGCAAGGATCCCGAGCAGGTGCTGCGGGGCGCCAACGCCAAGTTCGAACGCCGTTTTCGTCAGGTTGAGCAGTTTATTGCCGCGGAAGGGCTGAAAATGACTGATTGCTCCCTGGAGAAGCTGGACGAGGCCTGGAACAAGGCCAAGGAAACCGAGCAAAGTTGATTTGGCGCAAGACGGGGCGGCGGGGAGCCTGATAGATTTTTGTTCATTGTTTGGGAGAGGGGGTTTTGGTATACTGTTTCCCCGTCCTGCTTCATCCCCGAAGCACCCCTTAAAATTCCCTAAACTTCTTTCAGGTTCAGCATGACGACAAAATATATTTTTGTAACTGGTGGCGTTGTTTCATCCCTCGGCAAAGGCATTGCCGCAGCTTCTCTGGCAGCCATTCTGGAAGCCCGTGGTCTGGATGTGACCATCATGAAACTGGACCCCTATATCAACGTGGATCCGGGCACCATGAGCCCGACCCAGCACGGTGAAGTGTTCGTAACCGAGGACGGGGCTGAGACCGATCTGGATCTGGGCCATTACGAGCGTTTCATCCGCACCAAGATGACCCGTCGCAACAACTTCACCACCGGCCGCATCTATGCGGACGTGCTGCGCAAAGAGCGTCGTGGTGACTATCTGGGCGCCACCATCCAGGTCATCCCGCACATCACCAACGCCATCAAGGAGCGGGTGATTGCCGGCGCCGAAGGCCATCAGGTGGCCATCGTCGAAGTGGGCGGCACAGTGGGCGACATCGAGTCCCTGCCGTTCCTCGAAGCCATTCGTCAGCTGGCTGCCGAAGTGAGCCGCGACAATGCCATGTTCATGCACCTGACGCTGGTGCCTTACCTGGCCGCCGCCGGCGAGGTGAAGACCAAGCCGACCCAGCACTCCGTCAAAGAGCTGCTCTCCATCGGGATCCAGCCGGACGTGCTGATCTGCCGCTCCGATCGCGCCATTCCGGCCAACGAGCGTGCCAAGATCGCCCTGTTCTGCAACGTGCCGGAGCGCGCCGTCATCTCCATGAAGGACGTCGACTCCATCTACAAGATCCCGGCCCTGCTCAAGTCCCAAAATCTGGATGACTACTTCATCGCCCGTTTCGGCCTGGAGTGCAAGGAAGCCGACTTGTCCGAGTGGGAACAGGTGGTCTACGAAGAGGCCAACCCGACTGCAGAAGTGACCATCGGCATGGTCGGCAAGTATGTATCCCTGCCGGATGCCTACAAGTCCGTCAACGAAGCACTCAAGCACGGCGGCCTGAAGACGCGTCTTTCCGTCAACATCAAGTACATCGACTCCCAGGACATCGAGACCCGTGGCTCCGAGCTGCTGGAAGGTCTGGACGCGATCCTGGTGCCGGGTGGCTTCGGTGAGCGTGGCGTGGAAGGCAAGATCCTGGCCGCCCAGTATGCCCGTGAGAACAAGATCCCTTACTTGGGTATCTGTCTCGGCATGCAGGTTGCCATGATCGAATTCGCTCGCAACGTAGCGGGCATGACCGGTGCTCACTCCTCCGAATTCAAGAAAGATTGCGCCTATCCGGTTGTCGGCCTCATCACCGAGTGGGTGGATGAAGAGGGCAACGTCGAGACCCGTACCGAGAAGTCTGATCTGGGCGGCACCATGCGTCTGGGTTCCCAGCTCTGCCACCTGGTGGAAGGCTCCAAGGTGCGCCAGATGTACGGCAGCCCGACCATTTACGAGCGTCATCGTCACCGTTACGAGGTGAACAACAAGCTGCTGCCGCAGATCGAAGCGGCCGGTTTGAAGGTGACCGGTCTCTCCGCCGACAAGAAGCTGGTGGAAATTATCGAGATTCCGGATCACCCTTGGTTCGTGGCGGCGCAGTTCCACCCGGAGTTCACCTCGACTCCCCGTGATGGCCACGCCCTGTTCGCCGGTTTTGTGAAGGCGGCAGGCGAGTATCAGAAGCGTAATTTGAAGTAATTGAAAATAAATGCGGTTGGGGCTCTGTGCCGCAGCCGCTTTTTTTGGCATATTTTTGTTGTTTTTTTACGAAACCTGAGGAAATACACATGTCCAAGATCGTTAAAGTGATCGGTCGTGAAATCATCGACTCCCGTGGTAACCCGACCGTTGAGGCCGAAGTTCACCTGGAAGGTGGTTTTGTTGGTATGGCAGCCGCTCCGTCTGGCGCGTCCACCGGTTCCCGCGAAGCGCTGGAACTGCGTGACGGCGACAAGAGCCGTTTCCTGGGTAAAGGCGTGCTGAAAGCCATCGAAGCCGTAAACGGCCCGATCGCTCAGGCTCTGCTGGGTAAAGATGCCAAGGACCAGGCCGCTATTGACCAAATCATGATCGACCTCGACGGTACCGAGAACAAATCCAAGTTCGGCGCCAACGCCATCCTGGCCGTTTCCCTGGCTAACGCCAAAGCCGCTGCTGCTGCCAAGGGCCTGCCGCTGTACGCCCACATCGCCGAGTTGAACGGCACCCCGGGTGTCTACTCCATGCCGCTGCCCATGATGAACATCATCAACGGTGGTGAGCACGCCGACAACAACGTCGACATCCAGGAGTTCATGATCCAGCCGGTTGGTGCCAAGACCCTGAAAGAAGCCATCCGCATGGGTGCCGAAGTCTTCCACAACCTGGCCAAGGTACTGAAGTCCAAGGGCTACGCCACTGCAGTGGGCGACGAAGGCGGTTTCGCACCGAACCTGAAGTCCAACGCCGAAGCGCTGGAAGTGATCGCCGAAGCCGTTGCCGCTGCCGGTTACAAGCTGGGCACCGACATCACCCTGGCCATGGACTGTGCCGCTTCCGAGTTCTACGACGCAGAGAAGAAAGAGTACAACCTGAAGGGCGAGGGTCGTATCTTCACCTCCAACGAGTTCTCCGACTACCTGGCCGACCTGACTACCAAGTTCCCGATCGTCTCCATCGAAGATGGCCTGGACGAATCTGACTGGGAAGGCTTCGCCTACCAGACTGCTGAACTGGGCAAGAAAATCCAGATCGTGGGTGACGACCTGTTCGTAACCAACACCAAGATCCTGAAGCGCGGTATCGACAACGGCATCGCCAACTCCATCCTGATCAAGTTCAACCAGATCGGTTCCCTGACCGAAACTCTGGCTGCCATCAAGATGGCCAAGGACGCTGGCTACACCGCCGTCATCTCCCACCGCTCCGGTGAGACCGAAGACGCGACCATCGCCGACCTGGCCGTGGGTACCGCTGCAGGCCAGATCAAGACCGGTTCCATGAGCCGTTCTGACCGTGTTGCCAAGTACAACCAGCTGATCCGTATCGAAGAAGCCCTGGGTGCCAAGGCTCCGTTCCGCGGTCTGAAAGAAGTCAAAGGCCAGTAATTACTGCCTGCAATTCTTAAGCTGTTGAAAAGCCCCGCCACTCTGGCGGGGCTTTTTTGTATCCGTCGCCACCCCATTGTCAGGCCAGCCGCTGATCGGCGGCGGTTTTCGTATGGTTGCCGCCAATCTGGCGCCAAGGCCGCCCGTCCTGGGAACTGCGCGGTTTTTTGGCCCCCGTCTGCGGGGCCCAGCCATCTTTTTTAGTCCCCCGGCCCGTCTGGCACACCGGCTTTCTTTTGTCTTGCCTGCGAATATGGGAAACTAGGCCGCTTGAAGGAGACTCAGTGCATGCGGCTACTCACTCTTATCCTGCTCCTCCTGTTGGGAGGGCTGCAATATGACTTCTGGCTGGGGAAAAACGGCCTATCAGATTATCGGGAGCTCTCCAATGCCATCGAGCGGCAACAGCAGGACAATCTGGTTCTCAAGGACCGCAACAACCTGATTTACCGGGAGATCGACGATCTGACCTCGGGCCTTGAGGCCATCGAGGAGCTGTCGCGCAACGATCTTGGCTACATCAAGCAGGGCGAGACCTTCTACCGGATCATTCCCAAAGACAAAGACCAAGCAACGGAGCCGGACGGCGTCCCCTACGATGACTGATTGCCACAGCGGGCTGACCGCCATAGTTCCGGCCGCCGGTATCGGCAGCCGCATGGGAGCAGACTGCCCCAAGCAGTACCTGACACTGGCAGGGAAGACCATCCTGGAGCATACGCTCGGCTGTTTACTATCCCATCCGGCCATAGCCCGGGTGATAGTGGCGCTGGCGCCGCACGATGAGTGGTTCGAGCAACTGGCCGTGGCGGCCGACCCGCGCATTCTGCGAGTGGAAGGGGGAAGCGAGCGTGCCTATTCGGTGCTCAACGCCCTGCATGTGGTAGAGGGGAAGTGGGTACTGGTGCATGACGCCGCCCGCCCCTGTCTGACCCAAGGGGATCTCGATGCCCTGATAGCCAGTGCCATGGCGTGCGATGGCGCCATCCTCGGCAGCCGGGTGCGGGACACCATGAAACGCACCGACGGGGCTGGCAACATAGTGGCGACCGTCGAGCGCGAACAGCTCTGGCATGCCCTGACGCCGCAGATGTTTCCCACCGGCACCCTGAAGCGGGCGCTGGAGGAGGGGCTGGCCCTGGGGGCCCTCATCACAGACGAAGCCTCCGCCATGGAGCGCGCCGGTTTTACCGTGAAGATGGTGGAGGGGCGTGCCGACAACATCAAGGTGACCCGCCCGGAAGATCTCTCCCTGGCCGAGCTCTTTTTACAACAACAGAGTGCGCGCCAGCAGGTGCGACCCGATTGACCCGCAGAGGGGCCCGCATGATCCGCATTGGACATGGTTTTGATGAGACAGATTTCTGTGTATTGAGGGGGGATCAGGCATGATGCGAATTGGACATGGTTTTGACGTGCACAAGTTTGGCGGGGTTGGCCCCTGCATGCTGGGTGGCGTCCCGGTACCCTATGAGCAGGGCCTGCTGGCCCACTCCGACGGCGACGTCGTGCTGCACGCGGTGAGCGATGCCCTGCTGGGGGCCATCGGTGCCGGTGACATCGGCCGTCACTTCCCCGATACCGCCGCCGAGTTCAAAGGGATCGACAGCCGCATCCTGCTGCGGGACGTCTTTGCCCGGGTACAGCAGGCGGGCTATGCCATCGGCAACCTGGATGTGACCATCATCGCCCAGGCTCCCAAGATGGCGCCACATATCGGGGCTATGTGCGCCGTGCTGGCGGCCGATCTGCAATGTGATTTGAACCGGGTGAATGTCAAGGCGACCACCACAGAACAACTCGGGTTTACGGGGCGCAAGGAAGGGATCGCCACCGAAGCCGTCGTCTTACTGGTGAAACAATGATGCTGGAACAGCTGAGCTATCTGCACGGGGCGCCGGTCGCCCGCGGTATCCTCAAGGCCGAGGCCGCCGACTTCGTGGTGAATGAAGATCTCGGCTTCGAGCCCTGCGGGGAGGGGGAGCACATCTTCGTGCGGGTGCGCAAAACCGGCGAAAACACCGCCTGGGTCGCGGGCCTGCTGGCCGATGCGGCCGGCGTCAACCGCAATGCGGTGACCTGGGCGGGTCTCAAGGATCGCCACGCGGTGACCGAGCAATGGTTCGGCATTCATCTGCCGGGCAAGGGCGAACCGGATCTTTCTGTCATCCAGAGCGACAGCATCCAGATCCTGCAGGCCAAGCGCCACAACAAGAAGCTGCGGGTTGGCTACCTCAAGGGCAACCACTTCACCCTGCGTCTCACCGGTCTGGAACAGGCTGGCGATCTGGAAGCCCGGCTGCAGGCCATCGCCACTCAGGGCGTGCCCAATTACTACGGCGAGCAGCGCTTTGGCCGGGATGGCAACAACCTGGACGCAGCCAAGGCGATGTTTGCCGGCAAGCGGATCAAGGATCGCAACAAGCGCTCCCTCTATCTCTCCGCCGCCCGCAGCATGCTGTTCAACGCCATCGTCAGCGCCCGCATCGAGCAGGGGCTGGCACACCAGCTGCTGGCCGGTGACTGTGTGATGCTCAAGGGCAGCCACTCCATCTTCAGCGAAGAGGTGCTGACTCCCGAGCTGGAGGCGCGCCTCGCCTCCGGCGACGTGCAGCTCACCGCCCCCCAGTGGGGCCGTGGCCGGCTGGCGAGCCAGGGTGCCGCCGCCGAGTTTGAACAGGCAGTGCTGGCCCCTTACGCCGAATGGTGTGACGGACTGGAGAAGGCCGGACTGGATCAGGACAGGCGTCCACTGCTGCTCAAGCCGGAGCAGATGAGCTGGCAGCAGGATGGCGAGGTGCTGACCCTCTCCTTCTTCCTGCCGGCCGGTGCCTTTGCCACCAGCGTGGTGCGCGAGTTAATGCAGGCCGAAGAGGCCGATCACGGTTTCAGGAACCCAACCGATGCGAATTCTGGTCAGTAATGACGATGGAGTACATGCCGAGGGCATTCGTGCCCTCAGCGAGGCGCTGACTGCCTGCGGCGAAGTCATTGTGGTGGCGCCGGATCGCAACCGCAGCGGCGCGAGTCACTCCCTGACGCTGGAAGTGCCGCTGCGGGTTACGCGCCTTGGCGAAACCGGCTTTAATGGCAGTGAGAGTTATGCGGTGAAGGGTACCCCGACAGACTGCGTGCACCTGGCGGTCAACGAGCTGGTGCGCCCGGAGCCGGACATGGTGGTGGCCGGAATAAACCACGGCGCCAACCTGGGGGATGATGTCATCTACTCGGGCACTGTCGCGGCGGCCACCGAGGGGCGTCACCTTGGCTTCCCCTCCATCGCCATCTCTCTGGTGGGCAAGACCCACTTCGCCACGGCGGCCCACTACGCGGCCCTGCTGGTGAAGGGTCTGATGAAACACCCCCTGCCTGCCGACCAGATCCTCAACGTCAACGTGCCGGACCTGCCCCTCGAGCAGATCAAGGGGATCAGGGTGACCCGCCTTGGCAACCGCCATCCCGCCGAGTCGGTGATCCGCACCGAGGATCCCCGTGGCCAGCCCATCTACTGGATAGGCCCTCCCGGCAGCCAGCAGGATGCGGGAGACGGCACGGATTTCGCCGCCATCGAGCAGGGTTATGTCTCCATCACCCCATTGACCATCGACATGACTGCCTATGACAGTCTGGCGAGTCTGGGTGCCTGGCTGGATCTGCAGGGATGACGTTGTGATAGTACAGCGCCTGTTGAATCAACTGATTGCCCAGGACATTCGTGATTTCCGCGTGCTCGCGGCGATTGCGAAAGTGCCGCGCCAGCTGTTTGTGGATGAAGCCATGGCCCACAAGGCCTGGGACAATACGGCCCTGCCCATCGGCCACGGCCAGACCATCTCCCAGCCCTACATAGTGGCGCGGATGACAGAGTTGCTGATCCAGAACGATCCGGCCCATGTGCTGGAGATCGGCACTGGCTCCGGCTATCAGACCGCCGTGCTGGCCCACCTGGTGGAACATGTCTACACGGTGGAGCGGATCAAGTCGCTGCAGTTCCAGGCCCGGCGCCGGCTGCGCCAGCTCGACCTGCACAATGTCTCGGCCAAGCACGGCAACGGCTGGCTGGGCTGGCCCAACAAAGGGCCGTTTGATGCCATCCTGGTGACGGCCGCGGCGAGCGAGGTGCCCAAGGCCCTGACCGATCAGCTGGCCGAAGGCGGGCGTCTGGTACTGCCGGTGGGGGATAGCCAGCAGACTCTGCAGCTGATCGAGCGATCCGGCTCCCAGCTGACCAGCCGGATCCTGGAGCCGGTGCGTTTTGTTCCCCTGATTGACGGAGATGTGGAGTGAAGTTGTTTTCCCGTTTGTACGTACTGGTGATGCAGTGGGCCCGCCACAAGCACGCCCCCTGGTATCTCTCCATCACCGCCTTTATCGAGTCGGTGTTCTGGCCTATTCCGGTGGACGTGATGCTGGCCCCCATGGCGCTCGCCAAGCCACACAAGGCGTGGCACTACGCCGGGTTGGCAACCCTCTTCTCTGTGCTGGGGGCGCTGTTTGGTTATGCCCTTGGCTATGCCCTGTGGGAACCCGTGGTCCAGCCGCTGGTGATCTCGGTTGGCTATGAAGACAAGATTGCGCTGGCTGAGCAGTGGTTTGCGCAGTGGGGGATCTGGGTGATTTTTATTGCCAGTTTCACGCCGATCCCCTACAAGGTGTTTACCGTTACGGCGGGCTTGCTCCACATGGCACTGCTGCCCTTTATCCTGACCTCGCTGATCGGCCGAGGCATGCGATTTTTCCTGGTAGCGGGTCTGATGCGGTGGGGTGGTGAGAAGATGGAGCGCAAGCTGATGCACTATGTGGATGTGCTCGGTTGGCTCTGTATTGGTTTGGCCATTGCGGCCTATTTCTGGTTTAGTCGTTAAGGATCCACTATGCGTTCGCGTGTTTGGCAAGGAAGCAGTGTCATCGTATTGTCATGGCTACTGCTTGCCTGCTCTTCCAGCAAGACTGCTGCCCCGGTACAGAGTCTGGGCAATGACCCCATTGCCTCGACCATCCCGACTCGTCAAAACATGGCCAATTCGGGCATGCAGGGTGGCAGTTACACAGTGGTGAAGGGGGATACCCTGTACTCCATCGCATTCCGTTCGGGCATGGATGTCGCATCCCTGGTCAGCCTCAACGGGATCAGCCCCCCCTACAACATCTATCCGGGCCAGCAGCTCAGGCTGGATGGCTCTTCCGGCGCTGTGGTCAGCACCGGCATGGCAATGAGCCGCCCTGTTACAAGCGGCAACGGTACCTATGAGGTGCGTCGTGGCGATACCCTGAGCAGCATAGGCCGCCAGTTCAATGTGTCCAATCAGACTCTGGCACAGCGCAACAACCTGCAGGCACCCTATTCACTCCATGTTGGCCAGGTACTCAACGTGGGGGGCACGGGGTCTTCGACTGGTCAGATGGTGGCGGCAACCAGGCCTGTCGTGAGCAGTACAGGTCCCAAACCTCTGGCGACGGCGCCGGCAGGTACGACCACACCGTTTATTGCTCAGAAAACGATTGCTCCTGCACCGTCAACAGCATACGCTCAGGCGAAAGAACAAAAAAACATCAGTTCCCAGTCAACTCTCTCCTGGCATTGGCCAGCGAAAGGACGGGTCGTTGAAGGCTTCTCCGTTGCAGAACAGGGCAACAAGGGCATCGACATCTCCGGCCAGAAGGGTCAACCCGTTTACGCCGCCAGCGGCGGCAAAGTGGTCTACGCGGGCAGTGCACTCAGGGGTTACGGCAAGCTGATTATTCTCAAGCACAACGATGACTACCTCTCTGCTTACGCCCACAACGACGAGCTGAGGGTCAGGGAGGGAGACTCCGTCAAAGGCGGAGCCGTTATCGCCAACATGGGTAGCACGGATGCGCCGGATGTGCGCTTGCACTTTGAAATCCGGTACAAAGGCAAGTCAATCAACCCGATGGGCTATTTGCCAAAGCGTTAACCCAGAGAGCTAGGTCTTACTCTGGTTCAGGTCAGGGAGACATATCATGAGCCAAGAACAACTGGTAATGCAGGATGCAGAGTTAGAGTTCGACGAAGAGCTGGAGGCCCAGGAGGAAGAAGAGGTTCAGGAGGTTGCCGCCGAGGCTGAGGAGACCATCTCCGATGAGCTCATGGTGCCGGAACTGAACAAGGTGATGGACGCCACCCAGCTCTATCTGGGGGAGATCGGCTTCTCCCCCCTGCTCACCGCCGAAGAGGAAGTCTACTACGCCCGTCGTGCCCTGCGCGGTGACAAAGCCGCGCGCAAGCGCATGATCGAATCCAACCTGCGCCTGGTGGTCAAGATTGCCCGGCGCTACAACAACCGCGGCCTGGTGCTGCTGGATCTCATCGAAGAGGGCAACCTCGGTCTCATCCGCGCAGTCGAGAAGTTCGACCCGGAGCGCGGCTTCCGTTTCTCCACCTATGCCACCTGGTGGATCCGCCAGACCATAGAGCGGGCCATCATGAACCAGACCCGCACCATCCGGCTGCCGATCCATGTGGTGAAGGAGCTGAACGTCTACCTGCGCACCGCGCGCGAACTCTCCCACCGCCTAGACCATGAACCCACCGCCGAAGACATCGCCTTCGCGCTGGATCGCTCGGTCGACGATGTGAACCGCATGCTCAAGCTCAACGAAAAGATCACCTCGGTGGATACTCCCATTGGCGGCGATCGCGACAAGGCCCTGCTCGATGTCCTGTCCGATGAGCGAGGCATGGGGCCAGAGCTGGAGTCCCAGGAAGATGACATGCGCAGCAGCATAGTCCACTGGCTGGAAGAGCTGAATCCCAAGCAGCGTGAGGTGCTGGCTCGCCGCTTCGGCCTGCTCGGTTACGAGCCGGCGACGCTCGAAGACGTGGGGGCCGAGATCGGCCTGACCCGGGAGCGGGTGCGCCAGATCCAGGTCGAGGGGTTACGCCGCCTGCGGGAGATCCTGCTGGGGCAGGGGCTCTCCATCGAGGCCCTGTTTAGAACCAATTGATCCGAACCCGCTGACGGCTGTTATGCCGAGGACAGACACAACAAAGGGGCCAGAGGCCCCTTTTTCATTGCGAGAGGATCCTTGGGATCACACGGGATCCAGGGTGTCCAGCGGCCAGCGCGGCACCGCCTTGACGACCAGCGGCTCGAACACGCCCGCCTTGAGGCGTTGCATGCCGGCATAGGCGATCATGGCGCCGTTGTCGGTGCAATACTCGGTGCGCGGATAGAACACCTCGCCCTTGAGGCTCTCCATCAGCTCGGCCAGCTGGGCGCGCAGATGACGGTTGGCGCTGACGCCCCCGGCCACTACTAGGCGCTTGAGCCCGGTCTCTTTCAAGGCGCGGCGGCACTTGATGGCCAGAGTGTCGACCACAGCATCCTCAAACGCCCGGGCGATGTCGGCACGGGTCTGCTCATCGTCACCGTTGGCGGCTATGGTGTTGGCGGCAAAGGTCTTGAGGCCGGAGAAGCTCATGTCGAGCCCGGGTCTGTCCGTCATGGGGCGGGGGAAGGTGAAGCGTCCCGTGGTGCCTTTCTCGGCCAGACGGGAGAGCAGAGGGCCGCCCGGGTAGTCCAGTCCCATCAACTTGGCTGTCTTGTCGAAGGCCTCGCCAGCGGCATCGTCGATGGATTCTCCCAGTAGTTGATAACTACCTATGCCGTCGACCCGCACTAGCATGGAGTGACCGCCGGAGACCAGCAGCGCCACGAAGGGGAACTCGGGGGCCCGCTCCTCCAGCATGGGAGCCAGCAGGTGGCCCTCCATATGGTGCACCGCCACGGCGGGTTTGCCCCAGGCCATGGCGAGGGAGCGACCAATGGTGGCCCCCACCAGGATGGCGCCAACCAGACCCGGCCCCGCAGTGTAGGCGATGCCGTCGATGTCATCTTTACCCAGTCCCGCCTCTTGCAATGCGGCCTGGATCAAGGGGATCGTCTTGCGGACGTGATCCCGGCTGGCGAGCTCGGGGACGACGCCACCGTAGTCCGCATGCAGCTTGACCTGGCTGTACAACTGGTGGGAAAGGATCCCTTTTTGATCGTCGAAGATCGCGATCCCGGTTTCGTCACAGGATGTCTCTATGCCCAATACACGCATTGCTAAAAAATTTCACTGCTAAAATGAGACGGCTATGGTAACCTTCGCGGGTTTTTTAAACCAGAGCGATCTCTGCGGGTTTACTTTCATTCCCTGTCCAGAGTATAATTTCGCACCATTTTAAGACATGCTGATCGATTGAAGGTCAGCTAACCATATATCACTGAGGTGAAAGGCACATGCCAGTAATCAAAGTCCGTGAAAATGAGCCGTTTGACGTTGCTCTGCGTCGCTTCAAGCGTTCTTGCGAAAAGGCCGGTATCCTGTCTGAAGTTCGTAGCCGTGAGTTCTACGAGAAGCCGACTACCATTCGCAAGCGTGCCAAAGCGTCTGCCGTCAAGCGTCACGCCAAGAAGCTGTCCCGCGAAAACGCACGTCGTATCCGCCTGTACTAATCGGGGGATCATGCCGTGTCTCTGAAGGATCGACTCAAGGATCAACAAAAACTCGCCATGCTGGCCAAAGACAAGGCTCGCTTGGGAGCGATCCGTTTGTTGATGGCAGAAATCAAGCAGCGTGAAGTCGATACCCGTGTCGAGCTCAATGATGAGGATATCCTCGCTGTCGTGACCAAGATGGTCAAACAGCGCCGTGATTCCATCAGCCAATTTGAAGCTGCCGGTCGTCAGGATCTTGCCGACAAAGAGTCCGCCGAGATCTTGGTGCTGCAGGAATTCCTGCCGCAACAGCTGACCGCAGAGGAAATTGCCGTGTTGATCGAGCAAGCCATCATCGAAAGTGGGGCTGCCGTCATGGCGGACATGGGTAAAGTCATGGCTGTCTTGAAGCCGAAAATTCAGGGGCGTGCCGATGTCGGCGCCGTCAGTGCTCAGGTGAAAACCCGCTTGGCGTAACAGGCATTTCTCTTGTTAGTCGAAAGAAGCCGTGCTTCCCTGTGAATGCGCGGCTTTTTTATTTTCTCTGCAGTGAAACAGGACGGTTATGGCAGGCAGGATCCCACAATCCTTTATCGATGATCTGCTCGTACGCACAGACATAGTCGAGCTGATCGACTCGCGAGTGCGGCTGAAGAAGGCTGGCAAGAACTATCAGGCTTGTTGTCCTTTCCATAACGAAAAAAGCCCCTCTTTCACCGTCAGTCAGGAGAAGCAGTTCTACCACTGCTTCGGTTGTGGTGCTCACGGCAATGCCATCGGCTTTGTCATGGAGTACGACGGACTCGAATTCCCGGACGCCATCGAAGAGCTCGCCAGCATGCAGGGCATGCAGGTACCCCGCGAGCAGAGTCTGGGCGGCTCTGCAAGCTCTCAGCCTGCCGTCAGCAAGGACCTGTTCGAGCTGATGAACCAGATTGCCCGCTTCTATGAGAGCAATCTTAAGGACGCGCCGCAGGCGGTGGAATACCTCAAAGGGCGCGGTCTGACCGGTGAAGTGGTCAAGCGCTTCAACATAGGCTATGCCCCGGGAGACTGGGATCAGGTGCGTCGGCGCTTTGGCGCCAGCCGGGATCACGAGCAGTTGCTTATCTCCGGCGGCATGTTGATCCCCCGCGACAGCGGCCCAGGCAGCTATGATCGCTTCCGCGATCGCATCATGTTTCCCATCCGTGACAAGCGGGGACGGGTCATCGGCTTCGGTGGCCGGGTGCTGGGGGACGGCACTCCCAAGTACCTCAACTCCCCGGAAACCCCCATCTTCCACAAGGGGCGTGAGCTGTTTGGCCTCTACGAGGTGAAGCAGGCACACAAGGATCCTCGCCGGATCCTGGTGGTGGAGGGCTACATGGATGTGGTGGCGCTCGGTCAGTACGACATCGACTATGCGGTGGCCGCCCTGGGCACCGCCACCACCAGCGACCATATCCACACCCTGTTTCGGACCACGGCCGAGGTGGTCTGCTGTTACGACGGTGACAACGCTGGCCGTGAGGCGGCCTGGCGGGCGCTGGACAACGCACTCTCCCATCTGCAGGACGGGCGCGAACTCAAGTTCGTGTTCCTGCCCGATGGAGAAGATCCGGATTCGCTGGTGCGCCAGATTGGCAAGGAGGGGTTTGAGGCCTTGCTGGACGAGGCCCAGCCCTTCGCCGACTTCATGTTCGAGCGTCTGGGGAGGGATGCCGCCCTCTCTGGCGAGGCGGGCAAGTTTGAAGTGGCCAACAAGGCCGCCGAACTGATCCGCCGCGTGCCGGAGGGCTTTACTCGCGAGGGATTGATCACCCGTCTCTCCAGCATGATGCGTTGGGGCGAGAACAAGCAGCGGATCGCCGAACTGTTTGCCCGCAACAGCCAGCCCAAGGGCGAAGTCAGCAAACCCAAGGCCACCAAACTGACCCCCATTCGCCGGGCACTGGCGTTGATGGTGCAATATCCGGCGATAACGGCCGAGCTTCCCCCCATGCCTGAACTGGCCGGGCTGCGGGTGCAGGGCATCAAGTTCCTGTTGCAACTGCATCAGCAGATCCTGACTCAGCCAGGGATCACGACCGGCATCTTGTTGGAGCACTGGCGTGGCACCAAGGAGGGGGAGATCCTGGCTCAATTGGCCATGCACGACCTGTTTGAAGAGATCAAGCTCGACCAGGAGCCGGATATTCTGGGAGAATTGCAGGATACCTTCGTCGGTTTCATCAACCAGTTTCTGAAGCAACGAATCGAAGAATTGCAGGCCAAGGTGGCTCAGGAAGGGCTAAGCTCTGAGGAAACACAGGAGCTGATGATGCTGATCAGAGAGGTACAGATTGAGAAAAGAAATGAGAGCGGGGCTTGATATTTGAGTGATTAGTCCCAATATGAATACCGTTGCCCGAATCGACGGGATTAAAAGCAAACATTTTATAACCGCCTGGCCCCGACAATACTGCGGGCAGGGGTTTCTCATGACCGACGCCGCAACCAGACATAGCATGTCTGGCGGTTTTCTATTAGAATTGGCTATTTGCGCAGCAGCGCACTGTACGCGCAACCTAGCAACACCAACCGGATGAGTTCTATGGAGCAAACCCCGCAGTCTCAGCTTAAACTCCTCGTTGCCAAAGGTAAAGAACAGGGCTACCTGACCTATGCCGAGGTGAACGATCACCTCCCGCAAGACATTGTCGACTCTGACCAGATCGAAGACATCATCCAGATGATCAACGATATGGGTATCCAGGTAGTGGAAAACGCCCCGGACGCCGATGATCTGATCATGGCCGAAGGTGGTACCGCCGATGAGGACGCTGCCGAAGCAGCGGCCCAGGCTCTGGCATCTGTTGAATCTGAGATTGGTCGCACGACCGATCCCGTCCGCATGTACATGCGGGAAATGGGTACCGTCGAACTGCTGACCCGTGAAGGCGAAATCGACATCGCCAAACGGATCGAGGACGGTATCAATCAGGTACAAAGCTCCGTTGCCGAGTACCCTGAAGCCATCACTTACCTGCTCGAACAGTACGACAAGTACGAAGCCGAGCAACTGCGTCTGTCCGACATCATCTCCGGCTTTATCGATCCGAACGAAGCGGACGACGTGGCGCCGACCGCCACCCACATCGGCTCCGAACTCAGTGAAGACGATCTCGCTGACGAAGACGAAGATGAAGACGAGGATGAAGACGAAGACGGCGACAGCTCCGACGACGACGGGGACGGTGGTCCGGATCCGGAAGTCGCCCGCGAGAAGTTCGGTGAACTGCGTGCCCAGTACGAAGTCACCCGTCTCTCCATTCAGAAGAATGGTCGTGCCCACGACGACACCCAGGCTGCGATTGCCCAGCTGGCCGATGTGTTCCGTCAATTCCGCCTGATGCCCAAGCAGTTCGATCGCCTGGTCAACAACATGCGCGAGATGATGGAGCGGGTCCGCGTGCAGGAACGCATCATCATGAAGCTCTGCGTTGAGCAGGCCAAGATGCCGAAGAAGACCTTCGTCGCGGCCTTCACCAACAACGAGTGCGAAACTGCCTGGTTTGAATACCAGAAACAGGCTGGCAAGGCCTGGTCTCCGCGTCTGGTCGAGATGGACGAAGAAGTGCTGCGTTCCATCGGCAAGCTGCAGCAGATCGAAGAAGAGACCGGTCTGTCGATCGCCCAGATCAAGGACATCAACCGTCGCATGAGCATTGGTGAGGCCAAGGCCCGCCGTGCGAAGAAAGAGATGGTCGAGGCCAACTTGCGTCTGGTTATCTCTATCGCCAAGAAGTACACCAACCGCGGTCTGCAGTTCCTGGATCTGATCCAGGAGGGCAACATAGGTCTGATGAAGGCGGTGGACAAGTTTGAATACCGTCGTGGCTACAAGTTCTCGACTTACGCTACCTGGTGGATCCGTCAGGCCATTACCCGCTCCATCGCGGATCAGGCCCGTACCATCCGTATCCCGGTACACATGATCGAGACCATCAACAAGCTCAACCGTATCTCCCGTCAGATGCTGCAGGAGATGGGTCGTGAACCGAACCCGGAAGAGCTGGCCATGCGCATGGGCATGCCGGAAGACAAGATCCGCAAGGTATTGAAGATCGCCAAAGAGCCCATCTCCATGGAGACGCCCATCGGTGATGATGAAGATTCCCACTTGGGCGACTTCATCGAAGATACCACCCTGGCGCTGCCAGCGGATGCCGCTACCAGCGAGAGTCTGCGCAACGCCACCCGCGAAGTGTTGGCCGGCCTGACCGCTCGTGAGGCCAAGGTACTGCGTATGCGCTTCGGTATCGACATGAACACCGACCACACCCTCGAGGAAGTGGGCAAGCAGTTCGACGTTACCCGTGAGCGTATTCGTCAGATCGAAGCCAAGGCGCTGCGCAAGCTGCGCCACCCGAGCCGCTCGGAAGTGCTGCGCAGCTTCCTGGACGAATAGTCCAGAGGCTTTTCCCTGAGCAGTCTCAAAAGCCCCGCCACGCGGGGCTTTGTTTTATCCGGTTTGGCGCTATGGTTGCTCCGGAGCACAGATTGGGTGATAGATGGACAAAAACTCGCCAAGTGGTTGATCTGCCTATGGACGGCTTATCCTGCATCCCCTATAATCCACGCCGCAAAACCAACATCATGGCCCCTTAGCTCAGTTGGTTAGAGCAGTCGACTCATAATCGATTGGTCGCCCGTTCAAGTCGGGCAGGGGCCACCAATTCCAGAGGGTTGGCGAGTTAGTACTCGCCAACCCTCTTTTCGCTAGGATACCTATAGGATATTTCAGCCTGTAGAGCATCCACTCTAAAAAAGCTCTCATCCCTCCTAAAAAATTTTCCCCCTCATGTAGAAAAAAAGCTCCGGCCCCCTTCAAAGAGACACAATTGAGGTTGGTTTCAGGATCTCTTTCACATGACCAAGCATTTTCCTTTTTATCTCTATATGTCGAAAAAACCGGGGTTACACGGGTTACGAGGTTACAACTCGGCTCTAGCCCAATACTGGCGCGGCTTTACGCTGTAACCTCTATCGTGGCCTGAAAAGCTGATAGAGGTTACACGTTATGGAAACGGTGTGAGGTTACAAGCCCGTAGCCCTTGTCTGGCTTGGGCTACAGCCATTCTGCTTGGCGGTGTAACCTGTAACCCCGAGAGGTTACAAATTTCAGCGTGACCCAATTTGCCACGTAACCTCTGGACGTGATCAGCTGGTTCCTCTACCACCAACTAGGGTCGGCTGTCAGTGCCCCATATCGCCACATGTAGCCCGTCACCTTCACTGGGAATACCCAATGACCCAGGAGGCATTTGGCGGCCTCCTATGGCCCTGGGCATCCCAAGTGGAAAACTGAAATTTTGCAGATTTGATAAATCAACAAAAATTGATTAACCGTTTGTTTTTAATGGAAAATAAATGGATTTTGTCTGCGCACTGAAAAGTGGGTGGTATGGTGAAATAGCCACGGAAAGTAGGTTTTTTATATAAATATCATATGGTTACGTTTTTTGTCTGGTCCCGAGAAGGGGCCTGTTTTTTCCAAAATCTGAAATTCCTTTCACTTCTTGAAATTCCATCCGGGCACCTAAACCCCAAGCACGGCGCGGCCTAGAGCTAGGAAACTGCGGTAATCCAGTTTTGCAAAAAATTTTCTTGGTGCGGCCCGCAGGCGGGAGCGGAAGAGCGCGGATTCCGTGATGCAGCTCTGTCCGTAGAGGTGGAAACCCTTGAGATAAGACAAGTCATATGTAACTCAGTGAAATCATGTTCTAGAAGTCCATTTGAGTATAAAAATATTGATTGATATATCAGAGTATGTAATTCTATTTATGTAAGCGGCTAGCTTACTTGCTAAAAGACACTCTTATACTCAGATGGCACGCCAGAAGTGGCGACTCGAAAGAGTCTTTTGGGCGGGGGTGCCGCTCGTGCCGGACCGCTGGAACATGCGAATGGGAAGCATCCGGGCACACGCACCGACAGTGCTCAGTTAGATAAGGCAGGTGACGGGTGGTGGACTTTTATACTTCTGATTTGAGTGTCCATACGCAACCATTACCCCGGCCGAAAGGACGCCTTGCCTTTTTCTAAGTGCATAATATGAGCCTAAACATTACTTACAGCGGAAGTGTCATATCTAATCCCGAGTCACTAGCTTCGATTCTCGGTGTCACGTTGGATGATTTAACAACTATCGCGGCAGATACCAGTTTATTTTATAGAATAAAAGAAATTGATAAGAAAAACCCACAAGCAGGGAAAAGATTAATTCATATGCCCTCCGCTGAAATGAAAATAATCTTGCGTAGGGTAAACTCAAGGATTTTTAAATTTATACACTTCCCTAGCTATTTGTTTGGTTCTATATCTGACAAAGAAAACCCAAGGGATTATATACGCTGCGCTGCAATACACTGTCGAGCTAGCGTGTTAATTAAAATAGATATAAAAGATTTTTTTCCTAGCATAACACAGCTGTATGTAAAAAAAATATTTACAGAGTTCTTCCATTTTTCTGATGGCGTATCTGATTTATTATCAAAAGTAGTGACGGTGGATGGTGTCGTTCCACAAGGTGCGCCAACAAGCTCATTTATCGCAAACTTATGTTTTTTTGATTTTGAACCATCACAAGTCGCTCATCTTACTCGTGCCGGGTTTAGATATTCAAGGTTGATTGATGACATCACAATTAGCCTTTTGGATAACAAAACGCCATGGAAATACGTGCAAGGAAGAATTCAGGGGGCTATCGAATCAAGAGGCTTTGTTATCAACAAAGAGAAGAGCGAAGCAATCTCTAACAGTTCAGCTCAAAACTTTAAAGTACACGGTTTGTGCATTGGCGAAGAAGAGCCTAAATTCTCAAGAGAACATGCAGATGAAATTAAAAAGGCTGTCAACAGAGTTGTTGTAAAAGGCATGGCCAATATTAATAATCGTAAAGAGCGAGAGTTCCATAAGTTATATTATAGTGTGCAAGGTAAAACAACAAAACTTAAACGTGTGAAGAACCCAGTATATCCAGCATTGAAAAAAGCGCTTAATAAATATGCTTTGCCGCTTCCCGATGATAAGGAGTCGATACGTCTGAAAGTTGTAGTGAAAAATCTTGAAAGAGATTATCCGGCGATGGCAGAAAAATTATCCTACAGGAATAGATTTTATAAAGCTAGGTTTAGGCTGGGCGTGCTTTCCAGGCTTTATAAGAAGGATGCTCAGGTGTTAAGGAAACGTTTGAATTTGATAGTTCCAGAATATGAAGAATAACCATAAACATACCTTATTGGTGCTTTCAGTTGCGACCACACTACTAACAGCATTTATATTTTTTGCTGCTATATTTTCATCGTTCTACTTCGTTGCTACCTACCGACAGTTAACTGAGGGGGAATTCTATCTTGTTTTTTGTAACTCGGCCCCATGTTATGAGTACTTTATGGATTCTTACCAAAAACCCATCAAGGTTTTTGGAGTAATACTAACAGCATTCCCAGCACTTGCATTTACCGTGGCAGCTAAAACGTACATTCTTAATGCACAGAATGCAGCAATCGGCAATAAGACCAATGTTAGTAAAGATTTTACATTGTATCTAGATGAGTTATCGCTTAAAAATTTCACTGTAAAAGATTGTGTAAATAAAAGAAAGTTATTTAACTCTACGTTTGAATTTGAATCTCACATAAAATCAAAAGCTCACCCGAAATTTTCAAACGCTGTAAGGAAAATAAATCAATGTATAACGAAAGCATCACAAGGTTATGCAACTAATGGTAATCGGTTTGATCGTGACGCACATATTGCCAGTATCAAAGCGGCTCTACTTCCAGTTGGAATTGAAATAAATGTGAACGTCCCAAAAAAATCTTGGGACGAGTATGAAAAAGAGATCCTGTTTTTTCTTGATAGCATTATTATCGATTGGTTCTATGAAGAGTCAAACCTAAGTGACCTCCCTCGTGATTACATTCCATCTTTCAAAAAATAGAGTTACTTTATTTTTATTGCTCAGTCAGGATTGCGGAGCTTATGACGTAGACTCTTCCTGGGTTTTTAGCTCCACCGGGGAAACGAATTAATGCCTGAGTCTTTCCCTCTTGAGCCATAACAAGCCAGCCAATATTCAAGGCTAGCTTTGCCGCTTTTTTGAAGTCTCTACCTTTATTTATCTCTCTCCACCCTTCAGGTAAAACAAAAAACAAGACTCCATCATCGCTTCCTGCTTTTGGATTTTTTCGATATCCAACCATCTGAGCAGGCCTATGATTCGGGTCATCCCAATCCGCAAACCGGCTGTACTGATAGGCTGTGAAAAACTGGCGGATCTGGCGCAGGGTTGCGGCGTCTTCCTGATTGCCCAGATGGCCACGGTCAGTCAGCCACGCATCAAGGCAAATTCTCGCGGCTTTGGTGGCTTCTCCCGATTGCCATCCAGTGATGCCCAAGCGGGTGGCCAGCTCACCGGCTGCGGCTACCAGGGCAAAGCGGTTAATGGCTCGGCCTACCTGATTACCGGCGCCCTCTGGGGTCATGGTGGTGATCAGTCGGCGGATCTCGGCCTTCATCCAAGCGCTGTGTGTGTTCAGGTCATTGGCCAATGCCTCTATGTAGGCCCGAAAGGCGGTGCCGTGCTGGCCTTGCAGGCGCTCGCGTAGGGTGTCGGCGAACTGGCGGCCATCGGCCATGCCGTGCAGATCCTCAAATGCACCGTGCTTGCCTGTATCGCTCGGGATCTGGATGGTGCGGATCTCCATACCAGCAAAGGTGCGCTGGCCTGCTTGTTCGGCGTGGTCTTCCAGGGAAAGCTCGCCAGTTGAGAGGAACAACAAGCGCCACTGTTTGCGCTCACGTAGCTCCCCATCCTGGCGGCTTCGTCCTTTGCCCTGGCCATTGGCCAGCATATAGGCCACCAGACCCGCCTCCCGGCCATCCACCTCCTTGATTTCATCCAGGCAGAGCAAGGCATCGTTGCGGCGACTGGCGATCCCTTCTATGGCGTTACCGGTGGCCCGCCATGTGTGTGCGAATGCCTCGGGGCCGTACACGCTGGCGGCGGCCATCATCACGGTGGTTTTGCCATCGGTACTTTCGCCCTTCAGGTGGAAACCGCCCCCCTCGACCCCAATCAGCGTTAGCAGGGGGGCCGCAAAGGCACAGGACAGGGAAAAGGCCAACCGGCTGTTGCCTACCGCCAGGGCGGCCACCTGGGCTTGCCATTCAGCCAAGGTGCCGGATGTGGTGAAGTCGTTGTTCACATAGCCGGTGGTTTGCAGGATCACCTCGTTGGCATCCGGCCCCAAGTTGCCGTTTGGCAGCACATAGGCTTGCTTGTGCCAGCCGGTGCGATCAACACAGGTGATCCGGGCTTGCGGTTGGCAGCTCATGAGGTAATCACGCAGTAGGTTCTTTTTGCTCATGTTGATGTAACTGAGCCCGCTTTCTGCCAGCTGGCCGAACACCTCCTCACCGCCTTTGTGAACCAGCATTCGCATGGGCATTGCCCAGCGGCGGGTCTTGCCGTTGGTATCCCGCCATTCCAGCAATCGGCCAAAGCCCTGGCCCTGCTCGGTATGGGTGATCGCGGTGACGTGCAGGGGGGAGCAGATAGGCACCGGCACGCGTTCCGCCTCTTCTCCCTTGCCGCGCCACTCCATGGCAAAGAGCCGCTCTTTGCTCATGCTGTAGTTGTCTGGCAGTTCTGGGGCCTTGGGGGGCTGTTCTGTCGGTGTCTGAGTCTTTGCGTAAGCGGTCATGATCGCCTTCTTGGTATCGAGCAGCCCATGGGCTTGGTGGTAATCGTTCCAATCACCGGCCTCATGAGGAAGGCAAACTAGCCCTCCTACCACTGCAGCGGCTTGTTGGGCTTTGGCTTGGCCTGGGTTGCCATCAATCTGGGCATCGTTATCCCCCGCAATCAGGATCGGATCTGCTCCTTCGCGGCGTTTGGCTATCTCTGCGACTGCCAGCAGGTTGCCCGTATCCATAGCGCAATAGATGGTTGCGCCTGTTGCCAAGTGGACGGATACGCCCGTTGCGTAGCCTTCACAGACGGCGACTTGCAGGCCACCGGTTAACCGATGAAATGCCCCTGCTTTCTGGCCGCCGGCCAAATAGCGTTTCTCGCCTTGTGCGTCGATTAGCTGGACGTTGACCAGCTGATCATTTTCATCTGTGAGCGGTATTACCAGGGAGCCTTGGGGGAAGTTGTGCCGGGCCTCGCGGATCAAGGTCTGATTGGTGTCTGCCAGCCAATCTGGCAAATGTTTAAGGGCCAGATAGGGGCTACGTCCTTTGATGCAATCTCGCATGATAGAGGCCGCCCTGGTGCAGGCTTTGCGCTTGGCTTTTTCCTCGTCCTGTCGAGCCTTGGCCGCTATCTGCTCCGCATTCTGACGGCGGGCTGCTATCTCTTGTTCATCAAGACCCGATGCGGATAGCCCGAGTAGGGTGGCCACCTCTTGGGCGGCCTCCTTGGTGCTTTTGTGGGTGGCCTTGGCCAGTAGGGTTAGACCATCACCGGCCCCGCATTGTGTGCAAATCCAGGTCCCTCGCCCTTCCTTGTCATCTAGGCGAAACCGGTCTTTCCCACCACAGGCAGGGCAGGGGCCATGCTGTCCACGTTTGGGAATAGAAAGCCCCAGCTCTGCCAGGATTGCTGGCCATTGACCACGGGCTGCTAGGGAGACATCAGAGACAATGCGAGGGGAGATCATGATTCACCTCCCGGTAACCGGTCATTCAGTTCGCTGATCCGGCAAGAGTTGGTTTCTACCTCTTTGGCGAGTCCACGCAACAGGCCAGATAGGCCATAGGTAAACTCTTCGTGCTCGATACGGTCTTTACGCTCCCAATCCACACTGGCAGTCAGCAACCGGGAAAGGGTATTCAGGGCGCAGGCAGATACATCGAGATCAGCGGTGACACGAGTAAGTTCTTTTGAGTGGTTCGGGTGGCTGTTCATGCTCGCCCCCTTTTCGCACAGGGAATACGGGCAACAAACACAAGCGGTAAGCCGGGGAGATTGGCACGGGCTTGGGCCTCGGTATCAGCGACAGCAGAAATGGTGCGTATACGGTGCAGGTCTGAGACTCTGCCACGAGTAGCGATCAGGAAGGTGAAGATCATGAGGATTGGTCCATAGTTGCTTAGCACTATGGCGGATCGGGTAGCCGCAAGACCGCGCTCAACTAGGAAAGCGCAGTGGGGGCGTTTTCTTTGGCTCCCGACCCATGCCCCCAAAACTGGATAGATCTGGGGCATGGAGCCCAAGATCAAGGGATAGGTGCGTATTGTCCGTAGTTGATTCACGACCTGCGGGTGTCTAGTCCGCCAGCCATACCAAGGGGTGTCTAGGCCCTTGATAGGGGTGAGGCTATCCGAATTGATCCATGGATGCAACTCTTGCCGGGGATCAGGGGCTTTGCTATGGTGCACAGGCTTGCTCCTCTGGAATTGGGGGTGGGGTAAGCAAATAGGGAGCCCTGGCAGGCTCCCTTTTGTATTTCCGGTTTGTGTTACTCCCCAAGCTCCCGCTGCAAGCACTGGCGTTTGCCTGGGCTGTTGCACAGCGTCAGCAGGTCAGCCGCTTGCGGGCGGGTCGAGGTGGCCAGCACCTCACGGGCGGCTGGCTTGTCGCCATCCAGTGCCACCTGCTCGCCGCTCATTGCCTCTTTGAGGGCGTGGGCCAACTCGTTCTGTGCCCACTTGCGCGCCCCTTCCTGCCCCATGATGGTGGCCTTGGCGTGAGTCAGGGCGGCCAGCTCGGCCAGACGTTTCTTGAGGGCATTGAGGATGGACGGCATCACCTTGTGGTCGAGGTAGCTTTCATAGCCTCCGGCCACCATGCTCTGGGCGCTGTTGACCGCCAGTTGAGCCTGATAGAGCGGCATGGCCAAGCGCTTTTCCTGAGATTCCGACAAGGTAGTCGCCGCCTTGGCATCCTCCAGCAGCTCCCCCAGCTCGCGGTATTCTCGCGCCGCTTCCAGTGACACCTCCCCGCCCATCAGTTGATTAATACGCCCCTGGCGCAGCTCTTCGCGGCGCTCCTTGGCAGGCGGGATTTGGGCTAGTAAGGCTTTGCGTTGTTCGCGCAGCACCTGAATTTCGCTGTCCAGCTCCATCAGCTTTTGATGCTCGCTTTGGAACAGGGTCACGTGTTCATCCAGTCGGCTGGCGCGGGTGCCCACTGGGGCATTAGGGAGCTGAGTAGTCGGCACGGCCTGCAAAGTCGGTTGTTGCATGGGGTTACTCCTCGGTGGCAAGGGTGATGGCATCAAAGGCGGCGTAAGCGGTGGGCTCGCCAAGGGCGTAGGACTGGGCGCGGTTGTAGCGAATGCCCCAGCTGGCGAGGTCGTCAATGTCACCCGCGTTGAGGCGGTGGGTATGGTTGACGGTGAGCACTTGCAGGTTCTCGACCAGCGTGATGGCCAGATAGGTGCTCGGCATGTGCTGGTGCGAGACAAAGCCCAAGTCGGCAATCTTCATGCGCTGGGTTTTGTCCCGCACCTGCCCTGGCTTGAGGTGGGCTTTCTGGTGGGCGCGCAGCAGGTCGCCGCCGACCATCACCACCAAACGCGGGTCTTGGCGGTAGGCTGGCGGCAGCTTCTCAATCAGGGCATACACCATCGCGTCCAGGTCGGTGAAATCGCCTTTGCCGCTGGGGGCGAACGTCACGGCATTGCGCAGCACCCGCAGCCCTTCGGGGTCGGCGGTCTTGGCCAGCGCAGGCCAGCCCATCATGACGTCTTCCCCATTGGGATTGGCCTCGGGGTCGGTGTTGATGGCGGAGGTCTGGCCATGGAAACCAACCCGAATCAAGTCATCCGCAAAGGCGGCCAGCGCCAGCTCTTCAAGCAGGTTGTTAGCTTGGCGCTGGTCGAGCCCTGCCAGCATCTGGGCCAGCTGTTGCCACGTCCAGATGGCGCTGCTGTCCAGCTCTTCGTATTCGTGTTCGCGCTTGCTCGGTTCGGCCCGCACCAGAAAACGGCCCTGTGCCTTGCGGCCACTGCGCAGGGCTGGCTTGAGCGGGTCAAAGCGCAGCGCGTGGGGGTCATCCACGCCCTGGATAGAGACCATCCACAGAAACGGGGCGGCCTGTAGCATGGCCGCTATCAGGGCCATACTGGCGGCGTTGTCGAGGTTGCCAAAGCTGGGTTGAGGCGCAGGGATAAAGCTCAGGCGCACATCGCGCAGCAGGTCAGATAAGCTCATCGGGTGGGGCTCCTTAGTAAATGCGGTAATGGTTGGCGTGGGTGGGGTCGTCACTGCGGTCAGCAGCGGGGGCGCTCGGCTGGTTGGGTCGATACGGGGTGAGGCTGTCGAGCTTTTGGCAAAGGGCCGTTAGCCCCGCCGACAGGGCCTCTATCTGGCTAAACATCTGCTCGGGTTTTGATGTCCGGAAAGTGGGTTTTGCAGGCACAACGGGCGCAGAGACAGGCACTAGCAGGGGACGCCTGCTCGGCGGCTTGGCGCTAAATTGCAACTGGGTGAGCCCCGTCAGGGTGGGCTGGTCAGTGACGGTCACGCCGGACAGATACCACTTGCCAGTGCCCGCGAAATTCTCGCTGGCCTCAATGGCACAAAAGGCATGGGCGCCGCTGGTGTTAAGGTCTATCAGTTCCAGGGTGGGGCACAGCTCGGCCAGCAGCTTGAGCTGGTCGCCTTGCTCTTGCAGCTTCACGGCGTGGACGTGCCCCAACGGGCGACCCCGTACCCCATCTGGCCAGAGGTTGGCCACGTAAAAATTCGGGTCGTATGTCTCGGCCAACTGGCGCAGACACTCGGGGGTGATGGTGCGGCCATCCAGTGTTGGCCCCGTGCTGGCGATGCAAATCCAGCCGGTTTTTACTTGGCTCGTCATTGTGCGGCTCTCCGGGTTACAAGTGGTTTCGTCAGTGAATTGGTCTGCTCCAGAGCAGCCTGCATATCTAATTGCTGTTGGTGCGCTGTCACGCTTTGGCTCAAGGTGCCATGTGCTTCTGGCGACAGGCCACGCACCAGGCTGATAGCCATGTCGCTGGCACTTTTTGCGGATGGGCTCAGGGTGTGGCTATAGGCCAGGGTGGATACCCAGGAGTGCCCGCAATTAACATCTGTGCATTGGCAATAGAGGTTGGCGACCCCCGCTGTTATGCGGTTGGTTTTGGTGATGCGGCCCAACTGGCCGCACTCGGTGCACATCACACGCATAGTGAGTACCTCCAAGGTTATTGGATGGGATTCGCTGGTTTGCTGGAATGCAGCATTTTTCGTGCTGCCAGGAACGCATCCAGATCGGCGCGTTCGTAGAGGGTGCGGTTGCCTAGTTTGTAGTAAGGGAGTTCATAGCGGCCATTACTGGCCCACACCCCGAGGGTCTTCTCTGACAACCCAAGGTAGGCGGCAGCCTCACGGCGGGTGAGACGGTCTGGCGTACTTTGGTTAATTGCGGATTTCATATTGGCACCCCCTGCATTGATTTAATGCAGCTGATTTTCTCTGGGGTGCCATGAAAACGGGAGGGATAAAAGTGGTCTTGGTTTTTTTACTTGTGCTGTTAGAAGTCTTCTGTTATTGCTTGCTGAATTGGCATATCCCATACCCCAGCATGAGTCAGTGTCCTTTCCCAGGTCCTTAAACATTGTACGTCAGCAAAAGCCAGTGCATTCTTCCTATATGTTTTTCGCAATGACTCAGGCTCTATATTTAAGTGTGGGTATACTAGTGAAAGAATTAACTCATCACTAATAACACCAGGGTAAAGCTGATTGGCGATCATCGTATCTAGCAGCATAATGTATTTGTTGGTAATGATTTTCCTCAGTGAGTTATTACTTACCTTCATGCTGTCTTGTCTTAATTCGATGGCACACTCCTGACGCCATGTGTCCAGCAGACGACTTATATCCTCGAGGATTTCTTTGTTTGTGTAGTGACTTAAGTTGATTGCCACCACAATGTTTTCACCTGGAGAATATTGGAGTTTTGGCGCAAAAACATCAATATTGGCTTCAATGGTATGATGTGCACTGAACGAGTCGACAGGACTTAGTTCTTTAGACTCTGCAACCCGTGCCATTTCATAGACTTTTTCAACGGATAGTGGTGTCACACTGTTCAGGTATGAAAGTACCTTTGGCTCATCCAATATAATGTCGTTCATAAAAGCTTGTAGTTCGTATGCCTTGGCCCGGATCTCTCTTAATGTAGTTATTTCTGAAATTCCAGTCGATTTTATTATTTCTCTAATCTTTGTTGCATCGAACCTTTCTTTCATAAAGTCGAATATATTTATTTGTATGTCATCTGGCCGATGAATAGTAAGGCTGTCGGATAGATACATTTTCAGCCATGGCTCGATATAGTGGCCTGCGGCTGGGTCATTATTTACTAGCAGGTCATGGATATTAGCCCGCAAGTGAAGTTGTTCAATTACCTCTTGAGTGGTTAATTCACTAATGTTTTTATATTTTTCATTTTGAAAGGCAGTGATTATTTTAGTGTGCATCACACCATTTTTTAGAGAGAGTTTGAACTCTTCATTTTCCATGTAATCAGCTTTAAACACCGTTCTCTCCTCTATTATTCGGGGCTTCATGCAGGCTTAGCAATAAGCGTCTTTGCTCCTGCTCTGATAACGTTGCAAAAATAGTCATTAGATTGCTATTGGCATTATTTGTACTGTCCAGGCGGCCTGCATATTCCAAAATATCCCGCTCGATCCTGGTCGCCGGTTTACGCAGCTCGTCCGCTGTGAAATGGATATAGCCTTGCGTCACGTCAGCACTGCGCAGAGTGCGGTGGTTCATCAGCCGCTTGATGGTGTACTGGCCGACCTCGGCCAGTTCGGCCACGGTGCCAAAGGTGCGGCGGGCATCGTGGCATTTGAACTCGAGCGGCGGCAGGCCGTCCGGGTTCGGGTGGGGCACGGTAGCGGCGCAGATCTTGGCAATGACCCGGCGCGGCTCATGAATGGGACGATCAGGGTTACGGCCAGGAAATACGAACAGGCTCTGTTTGAGGTTCCAGTGCCAGCGGCGGCGGAAGATGGTGAGCAGGGTTTCGGTGATCGGCAGTTCCAGCGGGTCGCCGTTCTTGGTCTTATCAATCCAGAAGTAACCGCCGCTCATACTGACGCGATCCCAGGTGAGCTGGAACACTTCGGAGCGGCGCAAGCCGGTAAACAGTGCCATGTCGATGGCATCGCAGACGGTGGCGGTGGTGTCGTCTCGCCAGTCGATGGCGTGTTGCCTGACCTGTTCCACCGCATCCAGCCAGCGCCGGAGTTCGTGAGTGCGGATCCGGTCATTGCGTCTGGGGCTATTGTGCCAGAGGCGCTTGCTGCTCAAGACTTCGGTGGGTGGCTCAGGCAGCATGACCCGATCATTGGCGTCCCGGTAATGGTCGCGGGCAAAGCGCCACACGGCCCGAAGGGTACGCGCCCAGCGGTCGGCCTGTGCCTTGCTGCCCTTGCCGGTCCCCGCCTTGCGAAACTCGCGGGCCGCGCCATGCCAAGAACCGGGCAAGCCCTCGGTGATGGCCTTGTGCCGTACCTCGATCTTTTCCCTGGTGAGCTTGATCAAGGAGATCGTCATCCAGTCGCCGGAGTAGTTGTTGAGATCGGCGCGGTAGTGCTTGGCTGTCTCCGACCTGATCCGATCCCCCCGGCTGGCAAGGTAGGCATCAATGGCTTCGCCCAGAGTGACCTTCAACTTGTCCTGCTCACGCCGGATCACGTTAGGGCTCTGGCCGGTCATGGCCACATCGCCCAGGATCTCCAACGCCTTGGCGCGGGCCATGTCGATGGTCAGTGCCGGGTAGCGCCCCAAGGTCGCCCTGATAAAGCGTCCCTCTTTGCTCTTGGCCACGCTAAACGACTTGCTCCCAGTGGCCCCGACCCGGAGCCTTAGCCCCTGCACCATGGCATCACAGTACTCGACCTGCTTCCCCTCTGGTGCGGGGGGCAGTGCATCGATCGTGGCCTTGGTGAATTTGAACGCTTTCATCTTCCTCCCACAAAACAGGCTAGCCAGAGGAAGGGCAGGCAAGACAGGTCTTGTAACCTCTGTAACCTCTGACTATTTATGGTGAGGTTACAAACAAACCCAGTTAAACCGTGGCTTGTAGGAGGTTGTAACCTTGTAACCTCTGTAACCTCAATATTTAAACCCTATGCGACCTTTTTGGCCCAAGGGGGGGGGAGTGGCGTTTGCTGCTCCTTTCCCTGGCTAGCCTGCTCTTGGCCGACCAATCGATCCGGGTATCCTAGAAATCGATTGGTCGAAAAAGGATACGTATAGGATACGTCAGAGGGAGAATATGGGGGAAGAGTGGGGAAGGTCATAAAATGAGCTGCCTGAGCTAAGGTATTGATTTATATAACATCATATACTGTACGTAAATACAGTAAAATGCGTTTTTCCCACGCTCATAATCGATTGGTCGCCCGTTCAAGTCGGGCAGGGGCCACCACATTCAGACAAAGCCGCTCTTCGTGAGCGGCTTTGTCGTTTCTGGCGCTCACCAGCGCCGGTCCAGATCCTAGGCATAGGGCGCCATGTGCGCCGATAGGGGAGGCGCGTCTCGGGGGATGAAGACGCAGTATGCCTGCCCGTCGGCAAGTGGGGGCCCGTCATACGAAAAAGCCTCCCGCCGATATGGCAGGAGGCCTGTTTCAGTGTCCGAGAGTGTGAAAGCCTGGGGCTAGTGTTCAGGCTTACTGGGCGCTCAAGCTGTAGGTCAGAGTCTGGTCGTTGAAGCGCACCACATAGGCACCGATTACTGCCGTGGTGATGTCTGTCCCGGCCAGCTCGGCCACGCCGTCCTTGTTGGTGTCGCCGTAGTTCTGGGTCCAGTCTCCCTTGACGTCGAACTTGAAGCGCTGGCCGCCGCTGGCATCACCGGTCCCGGTGAAATTGACGTTGGCTTGCCAGAGGTGATCGCTCACCAGCGTCATGGGGGTTGTGCCCCAGCCATTGGTGGTGCCACGGATATTCAGGCTGACGATGTTCTTGGCATAGCCGATGCTGACCGGGTTCAGGCTGTATTGCAGGGTCTGGTCGTTGAAGCGCACCCGGTACTGGCCAGTGACCTGGGTCAGTATGTCGGCGCCCCCCTGTTCGGCCACGCCATCCTTGTTGGTGTCGCCGTAGTTCTGGGTCCAGTCTCCCTTGACGTCGAACTTGAAGCGCTGGCCGCCGCTGGCATCACCGGTCCCGGTGAAATTGACGTTGGCTTGCCAGAGGTGATCGCTCACCAGCGTCATGGGGGTTGTGCCCCAGCCATTGGTGGTGCCACGGATATTCAGGCTGACGATGTTCTTGGCATAGCCGATGCTGACCGGGTTCAGGCTGTATTGCAGGGTCTGGTCGTTGAAGCGCACCCGGTACTGGCCAGTGACCTGGGTCAGTATGTCGGCGCCCCCCTGTTCGGCCACGCCATCCTTGTTGGTGTCGCCGTAGTTCTGGGTCCAGTCTCCCTTGACGTCGAACTTGAAGCGCTGGTTGGCCTGGCCGTTGAAGGTGGCCAAGGCCTCCCATTGATTCTCGGCAACCAGGGTCATGGCCAGCGAACCCCAGGCATTGAGAGTGCCGCGCAGGTGCAGGGTGGGCAGCACGCTGTTGTAGGCGCCGTTGCTGTCGGTGACTGTCACAGTGGCGTTGGCACTGGCGGTCAGCCCTTCGGCATCGCTGACCGTCAGGGTGACGGTATGGGTGCCCGGGGTATCGAACTGGACGGTTTCAGTAGGGGCGCTGCCGCCGGTGGACCAGCTGTAGCTCGCCACACCTTCATCATCGGTGGAGGCGGAGCCATCGAACACCACGCTTTCCCCCGTCTTGATGCTGAGGGTCTTGGGCGAGAGGGCGGCGACCGGTGCCTGGTTGCTAGTGAGGGGGGTGACGGTATAGCGCAGGTCGCCTTCGCTCAGGGTGATGCGGTAGCTGCCCGCCCCGCTGACCAGGATATCCTTGCTGCTGCCCTTGTCGGCGATGCCATCCCCTTCGTTGTCGCCGTAGTTCTCGGCCCAGTTGCCGAAGACATCGAACTTGAAGCGTTGGGCACCGGTTGCGTCACCGTTGCCGGTCAGGGTGAGGGTGGCGGACCAGACACGGTTGGCATCGACTGTCATGGGGGTGTTGCCCCAGGCGTTGGGGGTGCCGCGCAGGTTCATGCTGCTGAACTTGTTGCCCGGCAGTGCAGAACCACCGCAGGGGCTGGCCTTGGTGCAACCGGCAATGATGGCGGCCGCCTTCATGCCGGGCACGTTCAGGCTGGCCTTGCCGCTGCCGTCGACGGTGACATAGCCGCCGCTGCAGTAGTCATTTCCCCCCAGGAGGTTGCAGTACTCGCCCGCTGGCAGGCCGGTCTGCACCGAGGCTATCAGGCTGCCGCTCTCGTTGTTGATGGCGACAAAGCCCTTGTCTCCCCGACCGAAGGCTATCTGGTTGTTGCCGTTATCCCACCAGTTGCTGACTGGCTGGCCTTCGGTCCTGTTGTGGAACAGGGCCATGTTCATGATGGTCGGGCGACGTTGCTCGCAGTTCCATTGGCCATCGGTGCAAGGCGTGCTGCCCGGTGCCCCCTTGTCGGTTTCATAGGTGCCCATGTTCTCGAAGCGATAGCCCGACATCACCTGCTTCCAGCCATAGGGCCAGGCCATCATGAAGGTGTTGGCCAGATCGTAGCGGGCGCCGCTCATGAAGGTGAGCATGCCGCCGCCACCGTGGCCACGTTCGCGGTCGTGGTTGACCACGAAGACGAAGGCCTTGTTGGAGGGGAGCAGACCCCAGCTCTCGCCGAGGGTCTTGAGATTCTTGATCTGGCTGTTGAAGTTGGCGGCCAGATCCGTGCCGTATTTGAAGTCGGTGACGGTGTCGATGTAGGTGTAGCGGCCCGGTTGGATGTCGGGGGACTCTCCGCCTGCGCCGATCACCTCCAGGTAGGCCTTGGGGCTGCCTGCCTTGTCGAGGATGGCCTTCACCTCGCTCGGGGCCATGTGTTTGGCCGCATCGATACGAAAGCCCGCCACGCCCCAGTCAAGCAGGGTTTTCATGTAGGTGGCGATCTGATCCTGCACGTAGGGCGAGCCGGTGTTGAGATCCGGCATGCCGTAGAGGGCGCCGTTCCAGACGTTGTTGCTGTCGCCGTAGTTGGTGATGTCGCCGCTGTGGTGGAAGTCGTTGTAGCCGAACTGGGGATACTGATATTGCCCCGAGTTGTAGCTGCCGCCGCCGGTGGCGGTCCCGGTGCCCGAGGCCAGCTGGTTGAAGACGGCATCGGCGTAGACCTTGACCCCGACGGCGTTGCAGCGGGCGATCATGCTTCTGAGTTCCGCCTCGCTACCGCCGAAGCTGTTGAAATTCTTGAAGCTGACGGGTTGATAGACGGTCCACCAGACCTGGCTGCCCTGCTTGTGCTCGGCGGGGGGGGTGATCTGGACACCGCCGAATCCCTTGGGACCGAGCACTGTCTCGCACTCGGTGGCGATGTCGTTGAATTTCCATTGGAACAGATGGACCATGACGCCTTCGGCGGCGGCTGTGTGGCTGAATGAGCCCAGCACCGCGGCGAGCATGGCGGTTCGAAACACTGTGTTGTGCATGACGATTTTCCCTTCGATCTTGTAATTGACGTGTCACTGTCTTTATTTCGAACGGACCACAAACAACCTCGTTCGGCTCTGTAGCATTCATGAAATCGAGGCGATTGAAAATCGAACAGCGGAGATTAGTTAAGAATTGTGAATGAAAATGCTTTCATGACAGCGGAGGGCAAGAGGGGAAGCGTCGTGGCCGATGAGGGGCTAAAGCAACTGTGGCCACCGGAAAGGGGCGGTCTGCAGACGGATGAGCGGGTAAGGAAAGACGGGCACAATGATGCCCGTCTGGTTCAGAAATGGGGCTCCTGCTGGTGCTGCGATACCTGGCGCCGACGGCGGGGCAGCATGCGGATCACCAGGTTGCTGCGCTGGCGCCAGGAGGTGTAGACGATGGCGCACAGGTGCAGGGCTATCATGGCCTGCAGTGCCCAGGTACACCATTCGTGCCAGTCGTCCGCCCCCAGCTCGAAGCCGGTCTCTGTGTTCTGGAACCAGCCACTGCCAGCGGTCGCCAGGACGAGCAGCCAGAGTACCCAGACCGCCAGCTTGCCGCTGCCGTGATGGCCGGGCGCCGCAGGGGCGCGCTCGCGTAGTGCCACGGCCTGCTGGCGGAAATCGTCCCGGCTCGGGATGAGGGCGCGCAGGCGGGCATGGCCCCGTGCCAGGGTGAGCCCCCACAGCAGGCGCAACCCGATCAGGGCCATGGCGCCATAGCCCAGCCACTCATGCCACTCCTCACCCGCCTCGTTGAGCCAGAGGTTGCCGATGCAGACTGCCGCCACCCCCCAATGGGTGAGGCGGACCAGACCATCCCAGTGGAAGGGATCAGCCTTTCTGCTTGGCATATTGGTGGTACTCCTTCTTCAGGTCATTGACCTTGGCCAGGTGTGCCTGGGCTTTCTCCTGATCACCGGCCTGCAGGGCCGCCAGGCTGGCATCCAGCTCGCTCTGCACCTTGTTCATGCCCTCGAGGAACTTCTCCTTCTTGGCGGTCGGCATGTTTCTCTCCTTGGCCACATCGAGCTGAGCCTTCATCTCCTTGATGTGCTTCTCCATGGTGGCCGCATCATCTGCCTTGACGGCCTGCTTGTAGTTGAAGCCGATCTTCTTCATCGGCTGCTCCAGATCGCCAGCCATGGCGGGCAGGGTCATCAGACCAAACATCAGGGGCAGCAGCAGGGGACGCACAGTTTTCAACATGGGATTTCCTTATGAGACGACAACATTGCAGGTTCTTATGGCACTCATTTGAGTGCGGTATCATACAACATGATGCCATGAAAGCGGGGCAATTGTATGGGGAAAGTGCGACCAATTGTGACGAAATGTGTGCATTGTGCTGTACATATGTAGTCAGAAGGAGATGAGCCGGGGGCGGAAACAGGGCGGCAACCCGGGGCCGTGGACCCGAGGCGGCGAGAGGTGCGAAGGGGATGGATGCCGCCGGCCACTACCATGCCGGGCTTGGGGGGAAGTCTTGGGCCGGCAGGGCGGTTCCCGGTGGCCCGGGCAGCAAAAAGGGCCCGCAGGCCCTTGTGTTCGGTGTGGAGAGGCAGCCTTTACTTGGCCTGCTCGCGCTCGATGGCACGCCAGCCGATGTCCTTGCGGTAGAAGACACCGTCCCACTGAATGCGACCCGCCAGCTGGTAGGCGCGTTGCTGCGCCTCGGCGACGGTGTGGCCCAGCGCGGTGGCGCACAGCACGCGACCACCGGCGGTGACTATGGTGTCTCCTGCCAGCTGGGAGCCGGCATGGAATACTTTCTCGCCGCTCGCCTCTTCCACCGGCAGGCCGCTGATGGGCTTGCCCTGCTGGTAGTCACCGGGGTAACCGCCCGCCGCCAGCACCACGCCGATGGCGACGCGGGGATCATAGATGGCCTCGACCTGATCCAGCTTGCCGGCACAGGCGGCCAGGCAGAGCTCCACCAGATCGGAGCGCATCCGCAGCATGATGGGCTGGGTCTCGGGGTCGCCAAAGCGGCAGTTGAACTCGATCACCTTGGGGTTGCCCTGGGTATCGATCATCAGACCGGCGTAGAGGAAGCCGGTGTAGACGTTGCCCTCGGCCGCCATGCCGCGCACTGTCGGCATGATCACCTGCTCCATCACTTTTTGATGCACCGCATCTGTCACTACGGGCGCCGGGGAGTAGGCCCCCATGCCGCCGGTGTTGAGGCCGGTGTCGCCGTCGCCGACCCGCTTGTGATCCTGGCTGGTGGCCATGGGCAGCACGTGCTCGCCGTCCACCATGACGATGAAACTCGCCTCTTCCCCGTCCAGGAACTCCTCGATCACCACACGGGCACCGGCGTCGCCGAAGGCATTGCCGGAGAGCATGTCGCGCACTGCCGCTTCCGCCTCTTCGAGCTCCATGGCGACGATGACGCCCTTGCCTGCCGCCAGACCGTCAGCCTTGATGACGATGGGGGCACCCTTCTCGCGCAGGTAGGCCAGAGCGGGCTCCACCTCGGTGAAGTTCTGGTATTCGGCGGTGGGGATGGCGTGGCGCGCCAGGAAGTCCTTCGCGAAGGCCTTGGAGCCCTCCAGCTGGGCGGCGGCGGCGGTCGGGCCGAAGATGGCGAGCCCTTCGGCACGGAAGGCATCCACTACCCCTTTCACCAGGGGCGCCTCCGGCCCGACTATGGTGAGACCGATCTGCTGGGCCTTGGCGAAGGCCAGCAGGCCCTGGATGTCGGTCGCCTCGATGGCGACGTTCTCTATGCTGCCCTCGTGGGCGGTGCCGGCATTGCCGGGGGCGACGAACACCCGGGTCACCATGGGGGATTGCTTGGCCTTCCAGGCCAGGGCGTGCTCACGGCCGCCGTTGCCAATGATCAGTACTTTCATCGTATCGCTCGCTTCTATTTGTGATCACCGCCTGGGGTAGCGGTTGAAAATAGTCAGTTGAAAAGAGACAACAAAAGGGCCGCCAGTGGCGGCCCTGACTCATCAGTGACGGAAATGGCGCATGTTGGTGAACACCATGCACATGCCGTGCTCGTTGGCGGCCTCGATCACCTCGTTGTCACGCATGGAGCCACCTGGCTGGATGACGCAGGAGATGCCTGCGGCCGCGGCGGCATCGATACCGTCGCGGAACGGGAAGAAGGCGTCGGAGGCCATGACGGAGCCCGCGACGGTCAGCCCTTCATCCTCGGCCTTGATGCCGGCGATCTTGGCGGAGTAGACCCGGCTCATCTGGCCGGCACCCACGCCTATGGTCTGGCCGTCTTTGGCGTAGACGATGGCGTTGGACTTGACAAACTTGGCGACCTTCCAGCAGAACAGCAGGTCTTTCAGTTCGGCCTCGCTCGGCTGGCGTTGGCTGACCACGGTCAGATCCCCCAAGGTGACCATGCCGTGATCCCGCTCCTGCACCAGCAGGCCGCCGTTGACGCGTTTGAGGTCAAAACCCTGGGCCGGGGCAGTCCACTGGCCGCATTCCAGCAGACGCACGTTCTGCTTGGCTGCCACCGCCTCGCGGGCCGCCTGGCTGATGCTGGGGGCGATGATCACCTCGACGAACTGACGGGCAACGATAGCCGCCGCAGTGGCACCATCCAGCTCGCGGTTGAAGGCGATGATGCCGCCAAAGGCGGAGGTGGGGTCGGTCTGGTAGGCGCGATCGTAGGCACCCAGCAGGTCGTCACCTATGGCGACGCCACAGGGGTTGGCGTGCTTGACGATGACGCAGGCCGGCTCGGCGAACTCCTTCACGCACTCCAGCGCCGCGTCTGTGTCGGCGATGTTGTTGTAGGAGAGTGCCTTGCCCTGCAGCTGGACGGCGCTTGCCACCGAGCCCGGTGCGGCCTGCTCTTCGGCGTAGAAGGCGGCAGCCTGGTGGCTGTTCTCGCCGTAGCGCATGTCCTGCTTCTTGATGAACTGAGCGTTGAAGGTGCGCGGGAAGCGGGACTCCTCGTCACCCTCCTTGTTGTCACCGTAGGAGGGGACCAGGGTGCCGAAGTAGTTGGCGATCATGCCGTCGTAGGCGGCGGTGTGCTCGAAGGCTGCGATGGCCAGATCGAAGCGGGTAGCCAGGGTCAGGCTGTTGCCGTTGCCATCCATCTCGGCGATCACCCGGCCGTAATCGGCCGCCTTGACGACGATGGTGACGTCCTTGTGGTTCTTGGCGGCGGAACGAACCATGGTCGGGCCGCCGATGTCGATGTTCTCGACGGCGTCTTCCAGGGTGCAGCCGGGCTTGGCCACGGTGGCGGCGAAGGGATAGAGGTTGACGACGACCATGTCGATGGGGGAGATAGCGTGCTGGGCCATGATGGCGTCATCCCGATCGCGGCGGCCGAGGATGCCACCGTGTACCTTGGGATGCAGGGTCTTGACCCGGCCATCCATCATCTCGGGGAAGCCGGTGTAGTCGGAGACCTCGGTCACCGGCAGGCCCGCGTCGGCCAGCAGCTTGGCGGTTCCGCCGGTGGAGAGCAGGGCCACGCCACGCTCGTTGAGTGCCTTGGCAAATTCCAGGATGCCAGTCTTGTCAGACACACTCAGCAGCGCACGGCGAATGGGTCGAGCTTGTTCCATCACACTATCGTCCTCAGCATAACGGGGACCGTTCCATGGGAGGCGAGGCTCAACACAGAGAGTCCCCAAATAAATGGAAGTGGGGGATTTCGCAAACCACTCTCGTCCGGCGAGCCGGCAAAAGCGTTTTAGGAAATGCCCGCTTGACGCGACGCTCTCTTGTGGGCGCGTATTCTACACAAAAAATGTGAGCTGTGGTGGATTTTTTAAAGAGACAAAGCCTTGTGTGGTGCGGTGTTAAACGTTTTCTGGTGGATTTTTGCGAAACGTTTGTCTTTTCAGTGTTTTGAGGGTAATGGGTCGGGATGGCCCGGGTTGTCTACTGCTTTCCTGCCTTTGGCTGGCAATCGCCGGGCAAAGGGGCGATAGTGGAAGCCGGTTTATATTGAGTACCATGTCTGGCGGGAGAGGAAGGATGTATCGGATCGGGGAACTGGCCAAGGCGTGCGGGGTGAAGGCGGACACCCTGCGCTTTTACGAGAAGAACGGACTCATCTCGCCGGGGATCCGCAACGAGTCGGGCTATCGCCTCTACGGCGAGCAGGACAGGCGGCGGCTGGAGTTCATCATCCGCGCCAAGTCGGTGGGCTTCTCCCTGGCGGATATCGGTGAACTGCTCTCGCTCGACACCAACAAGGCGCGCGTGACCTGTCAGGAGGTGAAGGCGGTGGCCGATGCCAAGCTTGAACAGGTGGAGCAGAAGATAGTGGAGCTGACCCGTTTTCGCGAGAACCTGAAGTCGCTCTCCGACATCTGCTGCGGTGGCCCGCGCTCGGCGGAGCACTGCGCCATCCTGGAAACCCTGGAATCCGGCGCCCCTTCCCGTCACGAGCATCACGACCATGAACACTGAACATCATCGCCCCCGGATCTCTGCCTTCCTTGCCCTCTCCCTCGACGGCTTTATCGCGGGGGAGGGGAACGATCTTGCCTGGCTGGATCCCTATAACGGCGACTCCCAGGAGGAGACCGGCTACAGCGCCCTGATGGCCAGCACCGATCTGCTGCTGATGGGGCGTAACAGCTATGACATAGTGCGCACCTTCCCCGAGTGGCCATACGGCGACAAACCCGTGGTGGTGTTGACCCACAGGCCCGCCGAGCCTCGGCCTCACGTCTCCTTTCGGCAGGGGGCGCTGGCGCAGGTGCTCGGGGAGTTGTGGCAGGAGGGGGCGCGCCACATCTATCTGGATGGTGGCGAGGTCGTGAGGCAGGGCCTGCAGGCCGGGCTGGTGGACGAGCTGATCCTGTTCTGGGTGCCAGTCACCCTGGGACGCGGCGTTTCCCTGTTTGCCGGCGCCCTGCCCGGGCGCCTGGTGCCTGTGTCCAGCACAGTGCTGCCGAGCGGCCTGGTACGGGTGGTCTATCACCCGGCCTGAGCCCTTGCAGGCGGGCGGCAAGAGGCGCACAATCGGTGCGTTTTTTCGCCGTCCTGAGCTGCCGCCCCGGCCTCTCGTTCGGCAAAGTGCCATTTATCACCATCACTGCAAAGGAGCCAGCATGGCCAAGAAGAAGGTGGCCCTCGCCACCACTGAACCTGCCCACGATCATCAGCGCGGGGTCATCCAGGACAACCACCTCAAGGCATTGGTGACCTCAACCCTGTTTCAGGCCCGGGTCGAGCCAAGCAAGAAGGGCAAGGGCAGCTACCAGCGCAAGGCCAAGCACGGCAAGCGGTGGGAGCCCGGTCAACAGCAGAGGGTGCGCGTCTGCTGTTGAGCGGGTTTCTGCCGCGAGGCATGACTGAAACAGAGAGGGTGCCATGGGCACCCTCTCTGTTTTGGCGGTGA
>RCUN01000131.1_pt1 | contig 75038 bp, 84 predicted proteins | sample 2166181 | NCBI WGS metagenome assembly RCUN01 (sample SAMN09932603, study PRJNA488358) | compost metagenome | feature: garden; material: soil; isolation source: compost soil in crotononitrile-enriched culture | place: Germany: Experimental Botanical Garden Goettingen | collected 2016-01-27 | reverse complement strand
CGCCCAATCCGGGTGTACGTTCCTAGCGCCTGGAGGTGGTAAATGCAAGACACCATCAACGAAGCGTTGGTGGGTGCTGTTGAGCGAATGGAGTCAGAGGCGTCTCTGGCTCCTGCGCTTTCGGTTATTTCCGACATGGCAGATATTGCTGACAGTCGCATGGTTCTCGAGCAATGCGTCGAGCGACTGACCATGGCAGACGGTTCAACGGTGGATGTCTTGGAAGCCGAGCAGTCCTACCTGGATTGGCGTGCTGATCACCACGATGTCATCCGTGGTCGTGCGATGACAGGTGATGCATTGGTCGATGAGATCCGTGTCACCATGGAAATGCTGAACAGCCCCTCGATGGAATCTGATCTGGTGCAGCAACTCAAGCGCACCTTCGGTTCCATGACGTTGTCTTTGAAGACCTTTGGTAAGGACCTGATTGACATCAAGTCCAAGATCGGTCAGAACAAGGCGGCGATCTCTGCCAGTCCGGTGCTCCTGGACTCGGCTGCTTCTTATGCTTTCTTGACTCGGGACAACAAACCGGTCAAGTTGGTGGGTTCGATTGATGAAGACCTCAAATTCATCGACACGGCCATGAAGCATTACCAGAAACTGTTCGAGACCTCGACAGATCTGGCCAAGCGGTTCCGTGAAGCGTGCAACGAAGATGACGATGCTGCAATCCGTAGCGCTGTCGACTACTTCGACGAGCACCTGATCGACCGCAGTGAGTTTGAAGACCTGACGGCGTTCCACCTGTTGGGTAACCGTACGGTCTACTTGGACAAACGGGGCTTCCCGCAGTTCAAGAAGGATGGCAGTCCTTGGAAGTTCTCCAACAAGGACTCCGATGAGAATGGCCTCAAGACCAAACTCGCCAAGAAGCAGATCCATGGGTTCAGTGTCGGTGGTCCTCTCAAGGAAGTCACCGGTGTGCTTGGTATGAACGCCGTGGCTGCCAAGCGTCAGGTGTTGGCTCAGGTCAAATCCACTGGTGGCGAGACAGACGTGAGTGGTTTCATGTCCGTTGTGGATAAAGCCATTAACCTGAACAACCAGACCGTCAAGTTTGCTCAGATGGCTGCAACGATGTCTGAGCGAATCGTTCGATTGACTGGCGACATGGACGACTCTTATCGCTTCGTCAACGATGAGAAGCAGATGAACGACAACATCGTTCGTTTGAGGACTCTTCGTGCCCTGTACCGCTCTGCTCGCCGCAGTGTGTCGCAGTACATGTTCTTGGGCAAAGCCATCGCCACCATGATGGAGGACCATGCGTCCTACGTGTACCGCAATATCACCATTATCTCCAACGAAGTCCTCAAGAAATCCAAGTAAGGAAAGACCATGAAAAACTCCGTTCTTACTGCCGCACTGAAGGTGTCGCAGGAAAGCGTTGATAACAGCGAAGAGCTGCTGGACCAGCTCCGCGATGATCCGAACCCGGTATCGGCCGACAGCTACGTGGAAGATCGGCTGGAACTCGAGCAGGACATGGGGACGCTCGAAGAAACTGCCGTGGTTCTCGACGGTGACACCCTGGTTAGCCAGGAGTCGCTGGACAACGCTGCTGCACTGGTTTCGGCCGTCATGGGTCGCTACGGTATTACCGTGAACACCGCGTCGCTGGAATCGGCTGAGCCGGGCTTGAAGGCCAAAGAACTGGCTGCTCAGATCCGTGGCATCAATGCCTCGCTCGAAGGTCAGATCACCGTGGCCATGGAAAGCTACTCCATGACCGACCTGTGGGACAAGATCGGTTTGCTGAACCGTGAAGTGCCGAACCTGAAGGACAACGTCTCTGTCCTGAAGAACTACGCATCGTCTCATGCCAAGCTGGCCATCACGCCAGCCTTCGGTCGTTCGCTGGTGTACGCCTTCCGTGTTGATGGCTCCGTGCCTGACAACATTCCGAAGGCTGCTGGTGAAACTGCCAGTATCATCGGTGACCTGATCAAGTACGGCACCCAGTTGGTTGACGACGCCAAGAAAGCGGCAGACATTGCCATGCGTGCTGACTGGAAAGACCAGGCTTCCGCTGACAAGGCGATCAGTGCGATCAACGGCATCAACCCGAACATCGCTGAAGTGTACCGTCGCTTCGACCAGACCTTCACCATGGGCAACCGTCGCCTGAACGTGAAGAAGTTCGACATCAAGGGCGCTCCTGATGGCCTGAAGAACTGGGCCACTGGTGGCTCGCTGAACGTGAGCTGGCCGAAGAGCACCCTGGTGGACATGATCTTCGATCCGGGCGTCGTGATGGTGGTTGAGGGCTCTCGTAAGCGGGTCATCAAGGTAGAAGAGCTGACCGGTGCGCTGGACAAGTTCTTGGCTGCTGCCAGTGCCACCCAGCAGATGCGTTCCAACTCGCCGAAGAAGTGGTCTGAGCACAAAGCACTGACCGTGCGCATGAAGAAAGACGTGCAGGGTTCTGGCGATGCGCAAGGCGTACAACGCGCTATCATCGAGACCTCTCGTCTCGGCTGGCAGTGCCTGAACGGCGCCGTGACCGTGCTGTACTTCATCATCCGTGAGATCAACCTCGCGGCTGAACGTGTGGCGAAGGATGCGCGCAAGAACTCCCGTAGCTGATAGAACATAGAGAGCAGCCCTAGGGCTGCTCTCTATGCCGTTTCGATGTGATTCGAATTTATTTCAACAATACATGATTCCAGTGAGATCCAAGCAATAAACTTACCTTACCAGTCCTTAGGAGGACACACCATGCAACATGACATCGTAGAACTGCTTGACGCCATCAAGCACGCCAAGGATAACTTCGGCAGTGACAAGGATGCCAAGTACTCCTTCGTCCGTAGGGAATTGGAAGATGCCTTCGGCGTCGCGTATCGTGAAGATCACGTGAAGTTCGAATGCGTCCAGATCTTGGCCTGGGTCAAAGGGACCAAGATCGAGATCCAGGTCATCGGCTTGAATGATGACGTCCAGTTCCAACGGGAATTCATTGCCGATGTGATAAACCGCACCGGCCGTTGGGTTCCCAACTAACCCCTGATCATTGGAGACACGACCATGTTTAAAGAAGCTATTCTCCTCGGTACTGGTATCGCCATCGGCTTCTGGCTGCGTGGCGCTTCTAACGAGCGTAAGCGCTTGAAGGAAGAGAACACCCTGCTGATGGCCAAACTGCGTGAACAAGAAGCTGCCAAGAAAGGAGATGCGTAAATGACAGGCTTTAACCCATGGATCGACGCCGCAGTCATCGTTGGTACTCTTGCGGTACTGGCGGCCATCTGCTTCATCGGCCACTCGTACGACAAGCGTCAGAAGTCCAAGCTGCGCGGTGCTACCCGCTGCTAATTGCAACACCCCGCTAGACCAACACCCCAACCCTCATTCGCTACACCTGATACCGGAGATACACCATGTCCTTCCTCGACACCCTGAAAGAACTCGCTGGCACCGCTGTTGAAGCTATCAAAGAAAACCCAGTCGCTGCTGCCGCTATCGGCGGTGGTAGCCTGGTGGTGGTCGGCGGTGGCATTTATGCCAAGCGTCGCTGGAGCGCCCACAAGGCTGCTAAAGCGGCTGCTCCTGCCGTAGCCCCCACTGCTACTCTGGCAGACATCATCACGCCTGTAGCGGCCCCTGAGGCTGCTGCATCGGCTGATCCGAAAGAGACCCTGCTCAATCCTGAGTACCAACACCCTGAGCGTCCTCAAGGGACTGCGAAGGCGTGACCCAAAAAAGAAAAGGCCCTCGTGGCTTTTTCTTTGTTTGTTTCCATTCCATTCAAGGGATCTACGATAATACATTATCAAGGTGTACAATGAACCACTTGCGTAAATAAAAACGTAGGCGGCGCTTACTGTGCGACTACACACGTCGAATGAATCCTTCATCACCCTTAGGAGTTACACCATGAGCGATGCTCTGAACAAAGTCAGCCAGTCCATCAAAGACCTCGGCGTAAAGATCCAGGACTCCATCACCTTCGACGACGACGGTGCCGCGACCCTGCCTGAAACCTTCGTCAAAGACAACCTGCCTGCCGAACTGAGCCTCGAAACCGTCAAGCTCGTTCAAGATCAAGAAGCCACCTTCGCCGGTGCTCTGGCTCTGGGCCTGGGCAACGCTGCTCAAGTGCACATGACTGCACAAGCTGGCTGCGACCGTGTAACCGGTTCGATCGACTACGGCAACAACACCATCCGCGCAAGCGTCGATCGCAAGATCATGGTCCGTGCCCCGGGTTCGTCCGAAGAAAAGCCGAAGTTCGGCAACGTCTCCCTCAAGCTGGACTCCGGCGCCGCTGCCAAGCGTGGCGACCTGAAGCGCATCGTGACTCACGTCTCCGAAAGCTTCGCTGCCCAGTTCAACAAGTAATACCTGCGTAGCCCGGCCAGCCCAGCAGCCTTCACCGGCTGCTGGGTTATGTCAGCGATCTTTTTTCTGCCTAAACCAAGAATATACACCGCGCAATAACAAGGAGCGACCATGAGCAAGTTGCAGTATTTGAAAGATGAGCTGGAAGCCATTGGTAGCGACCTCCGCAAGACTGGCGTCTACTTCCGCTTGATCATGAGCGACGACATCGACAACATGCACGACATCCGTGACCGCGCTAAGGCTGGCCTGAACTGGCTCGGCCAAGTGGACAAGGACAACGGTTTCTTCTACGGGCTCTGTGTAGGTACTGCGCTGCAAAGCCGTATCGACAACTTGGTCCGCAACTACAAGCCTCAACTGCTCGAGGTGATTGCTGGCGGTGAACCGAACTGGGATGAGTTTGGCATCGAAGTAGTCGAGGATAAGGCGCAGAACGCGAACCTGATCCTGTTCAAGAATTGCTGCTCCGGCTTCTACGTGAGTGAACGTAAACACACCCCACGTGAAGACCGTGTCAAGCGCACGAATCCGAAAGACGTAGCCCACAAAGCTGCGACGATCCCTAAAGTCCTGGCAGGCCAAGTGGCGACCTCAGGCAAGCGTAAGTTCACTACCATCCGCCACCACGTCAACTGAGGTGTCTATGGACTTTCTGGCCCCTATGGCCGGTGCGTTGGTTGGAATCCTCCGGGTCATGGAGTTACGCATCGAGACCGCAATTCAACAGAAGGAGACCTGGACTTACCAGTTCGGTAACTTCCCTGTGTACAGTGGTGGCAACACCATCCGCGATTCGGTGGATTCAGACAACGACTTGATCAAGTTGTCGTTCCATCCTTCAGCAACCGATGGGTTCAACCTCACCATCATTGTGGGTTTCGATGCGGTGGACGGTGAAGAGATCGAAGAGGCTGGTGGCATTGTCTTGGACATCAACACCATCACCGGTGGCTGTCTGCTGACTCACCCGTGCGAATGCCCTCACCCGCCCTACTCCGACCTCATGGACGTGGGCAGTGTGATTCAGGCGTTGGCAGTGTTTGACCTGTGTGCCAACCTGGAGCGTGAACACGCTGAAGAGTTGGACCGAGCCAAGAAGATCGATGACGAACGTCAAGCCCGCAGAGCCCAGTTCCGTGTGGTTCAGTAATGGACGTGCTCGAAGATTACATCGGGCACGGTATCAGCAATGACAGCGAGTACAACCATGTCGCTTTAGAGGCTGCTATAAGGGCCGTAGAGAGCGACACGAACGTACCAGCATACTCTGTTGACCAGAACATCGATTTACGCGCTATGGCACACGTGGAGAGCATTCAGGCTCTGCGTGAGTTGATCCGGGACCCGGGGTTCGAGTTGGACCTCAATAAGTTCCCCGGTAAGCCCGTTGAATACACCACACCCTACCAACGCGATGTCAAGCGAGGGTGGCAAACGAACCACTTCAAGATCTCCTCCAGTAAAGGATGGATCGTCTTGGACTACTTCGTTGATCCACAGATTGAAGTGCGTAAATAGACGGAGGGCCTAGCCCTCCCTTTATGCCCACTCGATTGAAACTTTCTGTAGCGATACATGATACTGTTGAGTAACCTATCCCACCAAGGAGTGACGCAATGCAACCTAATGCTGAGTTGAAAATTACCCAGGGCAAAGAGAGCATGACCAAGTCTGGCAAGATCTTCACGATCTTCCAACTGCTCCAGCAGGTCGAAGGCTTCACCAGTGTCAATGGCGACTTCGTTCAGTTCCAGCCGTATGAAATGTTCCGCGTACGTCGTGGTCAGCGTGGCGCCATGAGCGTCGAGCTGGAAATGGACAGCGAAGCGTATCTGCCACTGGGCATCAGCGAAGACAACAAAGGCCTGGTCGTGGTCGACCCAATCATCGGCAGCACTGTGTTGATGAACTGGACACGTACCAGTCTTAAAGCGCAGAAAGACGGCATGGCCGATCCAGCAGCGCAAGGTCAGGAACGCATCATCCAACTGGAGCTGGGTGAAGGTCCAGTCAAGACCGCATGGCAACATGAAGGTCTGAGCGCAACCGTCGTGTTCCAGAACCCAACTGACGTTGACCGTTTCGGCAACTTCCGTGCTGACGAGAACTACGCCCGCAACGTGATCGCAGTCGTGGCTCACAACATCGAAGCGCTGCGTGAACCGAATGCGTTCGAGCTGGAGTTCTACGCTGTCATCGGCGATCCAAGTTCGTTGGTTCCGCAGGTGGTCATCGTGGGCGAGCAGGTCACCCTGTTCCGTCTGGACTTCGAATCCAAGGACATGTTCGCTGTGGCCAAGGACCCGATCGTCGACACCGTCAAGCTCGATCCTGAAACTCACGTACTGATCAAGGTCAGCGACGTGAAACGTCAGACGGCCAAACCGGTGGTGCCTCACCTGTTCGACTTCCCGGAAGCCGGTGCCAACTTCATTCCTCAGTCCAAGCTCTTCGAGCAAGAACTGTACGACATGTTCGGTGCTGACAACCTGGAAGAACTGGTCCGTGCTGTCCTGAACAGCGAAACCTCTCCGCTGGCGCGCAAGCACCTGAGCCATTACGTGGTCAAGGCGATCACCGCCCCTGTGGCTTACGCTGGCAAGGTTCACGTTGAACGTGTGCGCATGAACGACGAAGCTGAAGGCAAGGGCGACGTGTACATCCTCGACAAAGACGGCAGTCTGCGTCTGGACCGTAACCACGTCACGACTACTCAACTGGAAGGCCCGGTGTTCACACTGGAAGACATCTCCTTCCGTGCAGTCAGCACGCGTCTGTCGGACCTGCCTCGTCGTCCTGCTTCGAGTGGCGTTGGCAAAGACCGTGGCCTGCATCGGGATGAACTCGGTGCAAGCAGCGTGAAAGAAGTTCGTGAGCACCAGCGTACCGAAGAACCAGAACGTCCATCGCGTATCCCAACGCGTGAATGGATTCCGCAAATCAACCAGTTTGTCTTCATCGAAGACGATGCGAAGAAAGAGATGTACTTCATCGCTGACTACGATCAGTACGAGCACAAGTTCCTGCTCGTGTTGGCCGATAGCCTGCGTCGTGAACGTGCTGCACGCACCAGCAACTACGCTCGTGCCGAACTGCACAATGAAAAAGGCCAACTGCCAGTAGAACCTGGTCGTCTGCGTCCGTTCGTTCTCTTTCACTAAATAGTGACATACGGCATACACCGGGAGCCATCTGGCTCCCGGTGTATGTTCTTCTTTTTTCTTTTGCACCAAGCCTTACAGCTTGATGTAAGTGCGGTTGAAGTCCGCTACCTGCTCGGTGAAACCAACGTTGTGTTTGGCAACGTCTGCTTCCACGCCTGTCGCGAACGAAGGCTTCAGGTTTGGAGAGGTACCGGTCTTCGGCATCGCATCCAGCAGTTGCTGGGCGAAACGGTCGACAGCGACACCCACTTGCTGCATGCCGGTCCAAGGGATCGACAGCACCAACTCTTCACCATCAGCCGTCTTGTCGCGGCGACCAGTGAAATCACCGGCAGTGGTTGGGTACATGTTGGTCATCAGCCAAGCCGAGTTAACCTTGGTGAAGGACGGGTCCGGTTCGAAAGCAATGATGCTCATCGAGTAGATGTCCGGCAGCAAGTCGGTAGGCTTGTTGACACGGGTGGCAATCCCAGGCACCTTCGAGTCCGGGTCCATGATCAGCTCGGTAATCCAGCTCTCGAAGAAGCGCTGAACTGGACGGCCGTATTTCTCACGGATGGTCATCGATGGGTCGGAACGCTGACGCGTCACGTTGCTTGGGGTCTGTTGCATTTCGCCAGCACCCGACACCGGAGCTTCGACGCTGTTCACAGTCAGGGTACGGTTGAAGCCGTCCCAGGTCTGTGCGTGCATCTCTACAATGCCTTTGAGGGCTTTGTAGTAGCTGTCCGGGTTGTCCAGGTATTGGAAACCACGTGGCGCTTGCAGAACCTTGATGATCAGGTTGCGGCGCACGTAGTCGGTGTTGGCGTGGAAGTAACGGAGGTCAGACTGGTAGGCGTTCTGCCCACCAATCGCCAGGTTGACCATCGGCGAGTTGTTGAACTCGCCGTAGCCCAAGCCGTTACCGAGCAGGGTGTCGCGATGACGGACGGTCATTACTCAGTCTCCGTACCAGGACGACGGCCAGCAACAACGGTCAATACTTCCACCGTCTTCATGCCGTCGAAAAGACCTTCGATGTCCGTGTGCCAGCTGTAACCGCGCTGAGTGTCAGCCGCAGTGTAGTAGGAACTCGGGGTGATGTCCGCACGACCGTCGTAACGATCCTTGATCTGCTCTTCGATGAACCGATCGACGTTCGTGGCGTATTCAGCAGCAGTCATGCGGCTGTCGCCAGTGAACATGCGCCAGGCCAACTCACCGATACGGTTGAGGTGGCAGCAGATGGCCATCGGGAAGAACGAGTTGAGGACCGACGTGTTGTCGTGGTAGACGGTCTGGATACCTGGGAAGAACACTTGACCACGGTGGTCGAAGGGCTCAGCCGAGGAGATACCAGCTTGCCAGTCGGTGTTGCGCGGCTTGACCGGACGGAACTTGGCGTTGTGGTCGACGAAGCGAGACACAATACGACCAGCCGAGTTGTCAGGCGCGTAGCCCGCTTTCATGCGCTCGCCACCCATGTAGGTAGCGACCTTGACCGCGAAGTCGACGGTGAACGGCAGGATGCCGTCGTAGTCGGAATCGAGGTAGGTACCAGCGTGCTTCATGACGATAGCACGGCAGGCGCCGGTGTTGTAGAACTCGGATTCAGGAACCAAGCTCAGCGCGTTACGCAGGGTAGCGCCGATGCTCGAATCTTCTTCCGGAGTGTTCAACGGCTCCATCACGTCTTGGGTCGAAGCCAATACCCACGCATCAGGACGAATCGCCATGACGTTGGACATCAGACGCTTGGTCGGCAAGGTGTAACCGGTGTCGATGAAGCTGGACATCGGGAAGCTTGCACGGTCAGCGTAAGGCACGTCGCCTTCACCGAACACGTTCAGTTCGCCTTGGACTGCTTCGTCGTAAGACTCAGGAGTCACTTCACCGTCTTCACCGCCTTGCAGCCAGTGAGTCGCGGTCTCGCCGAACAGCACGCCGCCGGCAGAAGGACCTTCGATCTTGACGGAGTAGTACGGAACGCCATTGACGTTGGTGCCGCCGAACAGGTTGATCGACTGCTCTGGGGTGATCTCGCTTTCGATCAGACCGAAGTCTTTCTCGGTGGCGTAGATCGCGTCGAGCACGGTTTTCAGGTGAGCGCTGTAAACGTGGAACGTCTTCAGCGGGCCATAACCGGAGAACACTTCAGGGTCGTTATTTTCGAACGCCTTGAGGATGCGCTTGTCGTAGCTGTAGTTCAGGTTGGACTTTGGATCGACCACACCTTGCTTCAGCGTGAACTCAACGAACGGGTTGCCGTCGAGGTTCATCAGGACTTGACCGGTGCTATTCACACCAGCGCGTTCCAGGATCGACAGGCGGTACACGTACGCACCTTGGCCTTCAACCAGTTCAGCGTTGACCGGAGTCGAGCTGTTGGTGGTTGGAGCGACCAGACGCAGACCGAAGTTGGAACCCTTGGCGCCGTCGAAACGGGCTTCCAGATCCATCAGCGGGTACTGGGTAGACGGTTTGCCGTCCCAGTTGGTCATGGTGCCGGTGGTTGGCGAGGCTTTCTTCACGCCGTCTTCGCCGTCGATCTTCTCGACCACGAAACGCAGGCGGTAGCCAAGCACAGGCTCACCGATAACAACCAGCGCGCCATTGGTACGTTTGAAGGTACCGTCTGGGTTACGCTCGTACTGATCGATTTTGTCATCGACCATGTCAACCCAGATACGCAGGTTGGCGGTTGCTGCACCGATTGCCTTCAGTCGACGGACCAAGGCCATTGCACCAGTCTGCATGACTTTCTGCAACATGGCGCCTTGGTGGCTCAGGAATGCCGAACCAGGGTAGAAGTTGTCCGCACCGTAAATAGTGCTGAAGCCACCCCCACTCACCAGCATGGCGGTGTCGGAGGGACCCCAGGATGTGAACAGCGGGGTCCAGGGCAGGAAGATCGGCAGGTTGACGATCTCCAGCGGTTGACCCTGACCGCTCACATCTTTAAAACCAAGAACTTCCGTTCTCGGCAAAGACGAAGCCATCGAAACAGACGACATGTTCATGTCTCCCATGGGAAAGAATTTCAACTTCGCGCGTGAAGTTACGAATGGTATGGCCCTTGCCTACATTTAAAAACCGTAGGATTCGGTACTCGATGTATTCGATACCATCACCACATACTATTTTGTTATTTTTTACTGGTTGCGACAGAAGAGGTCGAAGATGATCACCAGCCCCTGGAACTCCACCGCGCTTCGTCAACACAAAACTGGCGAAATTATCAGCGAACTGGCCGTGGCAAAAGCCATGGGTCAATTGGTCGCTGACGGTACCGCTGTAGTTTTGGCTACACCTGCTGCTGCAAAGATCCCTGCCTTTAAACTCCCGATCACATCGGAAGAATACGGCAGCCGCAAGTTGAACGAGAACGGCGTCGTGTTCAGTGACGGCCGGTCGTTCATGCGTGAAGAAAAGCGTTCGCCCTCGGGCTTCGTTATCACAAACCAAACCCAAGCAGACTTTATCGTCCGCGTGGGTGAGCTGACTGCGCTGTGGGTTAAAGACCTCTCAGTCCGAGATGATTTCCTGCGAGTGGGTGATTTGGCTCCTCAAGTGTACATCTCTTGGGTGGCCGGTCTCATCACAAGCAAGCTCGGCGTCGACGAAGTGGCAGCGCGCGAGATTCAGATCATTACGGGACTTTTTTACATCCATCAGTTTTATGGTGCAGACGAAGTACTGTCGGCACATGGTAAAGCTACCGCAATGAAGTTGATTCAGCGCTGGACGCGTCACCCGATCCAGATCATCCAGAGCGTAGTGGAAAGCTCCAACTACATGGCGCTGCTGGAAGATTACGTTTCGGTTCTGCGTGCACACTTCTCCTCGAACACCCGCATCGTGCAGGTGAACGCAGGCTTTATCGTCATGGGTTTGAACCGTTCGTGGTTCGGCTGGGGCGCTGAAGAACTGTGTGGCGTGGCTCTGGAATACCCACCGGTCTTCCTGTCGTTGGTTGAAGCTGCGGCGAACACCAAAGTGTGGCGTCGTAACAGTCTGGGTCTGCTCGTGCAGAAGCTGGGCTTGAACGAAGCCGGCATGAGTTCGTTCGTCAAGTCGATGGAAACCCTGGCTGGCAAGATGCGTCAACTGACCGTCTCCACCGAATCCTTCGAAGGCGGCAAGCCACCACTGCAAGGCGAGATCGATCTGGCTCAGAAAGAGCTGGGCGTGAAGTTCGCACCGGACTACGTGACCTTCCTCAAGAAGTTCGGCGTGCTGGCCATCGGCAGTCACGAGATCTACGGCCTCGGCGATAAAGCCGGTCACCTCGACGTGGTTGCTGGGACGAAAGAAATCAGCAAGTACTTCAAGACCAAAGGCCTGTACGTGATCGAAAGCGTGGGCGTGGACTCGGTGTTCATTGCTGCTGACTCCCGGGGCAACCTGTACGAAGTCAGCCCGGCTGGCGAAACGCCAATGAAGACCACCTTCAGCAAGTACCTGGATGAAGTCATCGCAGGTAATGACTGATTACTCAAAAGGGCGAGTGTCATGACCTCCGATGATTTTCTGATCAACCATGCGTACAAGAACGTGTGGTGTGCGCCGGAGCAGGACCGGCAGCACATCCTTCGTCCTGCACGCATCAGCCCTAAAGTCGGGGCTCGGGGAAGTATTGAGGTGCTATGGACGCGCTTCAATCTCCCGACTGCAAAAGAACGCTACCATGTGTTCCAATTTGGTAACATCGCCCTGAGCAATCTGGACCTTGACCTGAAACGAAACACGTGGACAGCCGTCAGCAGCCAGATGGTGGATTCCGTCTTGCTGATCGACATCTACAGTGAACGTGGCCTGATGATTCCTCGTCGTCTGGCTTACTTCCTTTATACCGACGATGGCAACCTTGTGATCGCGGTAGAGAACCTGTTGGTGATCGGTGACTTCGGTTACGAGAACATCTACGTGCGGTTCTACAGCAATGCTTTCTTTGATCGGGACGACATGAACGATCCGTACGAAGGCATTGAGTACCACTACGGCAAACCGCTGAGCAGCTCGCAGATCAACGCCCTGACGTTCAAGCTGCGGGACATGCGTCTGAAGACGGGTTACTGCTTTGCCTTCGTCAATGGCTGGCGGGTCAATGAACTCAACGTGAGCACCCTGAAGGTTGGGGACCTCGTTGAGATCGTGCGGGACAGCTCGGTGGTACGGGTGGAGGAGTTCGAAGTCAAGGACCTGCCGGTCTTCTTGTCGGAACTGGATCAGAAGCAGAAGTACTTGCTTCATCCGAAGACGAACAACGACGACCTGATCTGGTACCGTGACGACCAGGACATCTTCTTGATGTACAAGAAGACCCCGTACATTCACAAGGGCGTGTACTACCACAAGAACACCGAGGATTCGTTGCGCATGGTCACCCATCGCGACTATTCGATCCCAACGGCTCAAGTGGACCGCTTCTTGAACCAGAACCCCAACTGGGCAGTCAACAACCAGATCACCGTGCAGATGTTCATTCGTCGTTCGGGGCTGGATCGTCAACTGATGAGTGAAGCCCATCACATCCGAGAGCTGTACAAGCTCAAAGACAGTGAATGGCTGGGTGCGGTCATCGGCACTGAGGCCGTGGTGGACGTGTGGCGCATCGAGGAGCTGGAGAAGTCTCAGTACCCTGCTTTGATGCGCAGTCGTTCGGGAACGATCACTCGTGAGATGGTGGAAGAAGCTTACGGCTACAACACCATCACCCGTATCGTGGCGGACACGCCGCAGAAGATCACCTCACCGAAGGCCTGGACTGAATTGCCATTTGGTCTGCGGGGTGAAAGTACGGTCTACGAATACGACGGCTCCGGTCGTCTGTTGGGTTGGTACCTGAACCAGAACGTGCAGAACTACGTGCCTCGTGCTGAAGCGTGCCGTTACATTGAAGGCATCGTGGGCCGAGGGACTGACGTACTGACCACGGTCTACGGGAAGAACGCCAAGGTCAAGGCGGGTCTGACCTACCGTTGCTACGTGTGCCCGATTGACAATGCGCTGCCTACCGGCGATTGGATCGACGTCACCGACAAGGACACGCATTACGACCTCATCAATGGGGAAGTGGTGTGGAAGGTCAACCCGCAGCAGTTCTACACCGCGGTGAAGTTCGATGATTCGTTCCTGACCTACAATCTTGAGTTGGATTACGCAGACGGTCTGTTGCGGTTCAGCTTGAACGTGAAAGAGATCCGCATTGACGGCGTGCTCTACACGGGCTTGGTTGAGATCCCGGCCGGGTTGCTGGAGATCTGGTTGAACGGCCATCCACTGGTCGAGAAGCTGGATTGGTTCATGGTCGATAAAGAGATCATGATCATCAACCGTCAGTACCGTAATCAGGTTGGCACGAAGAACATCATCACCATCCGTCACACTGGCTTCTGCAACCCCGACATGTCGCGGGTCAAAGAGTCGGAGTACGGGTTTGTGGAGAATGGTCTGCTCAGCCGTAACAACCGTTGGAACCTGCGCGATGACAAGGTCATTCGTGTCATTGCCGATGGTCGCATCTGGAGCCGTGATGAGTTGAGCTGGGCAGAAGACCGTCCAGAAGTCACTCTGAAGAATGTGCGCAACGGTGCTCCGTATCAGGTCACTGAGCCGTTGATCCCTTTGCGGGGAGTGACGTATCAGGATGCGTACGACATGCGTAAGGTGGCGGAAGCCACTGATCAGCAGATCGAAGACTACATGACCATCCGTGCGGGTGAGGTCCCTCCACAAGAGGTCAACCTGATCCCCTTCCGTCATTCCGTGTACAGTCCCTTCGTGGGCAAACTGATGCACGACTTGATCAGTGGGTACTTTGACCAGATCCCGCTGACCGAGTACTACAGTGACGTGGATGTGCGTACGTGGTGTAAAGGGTACGAGTGGTTGCTCAAGTACGAGCCGACCACCAAAGGGTTCGATGAGCGCTACGTGGCCATTGAGGCACATGAGCGCAACACGGCCTTCGCTCTCCCGATCTACCAGTACAACTTCCTGGCTCGGGCGATCAAGGTGATGCTGAACGACAAGATCGACATCACCCGTTCTATCGTCATTGACCACCTGCCAATCGATTAACCTCAGGAGCACGGGGACTTGGTCCCCGTGATGATTAGATGAGTACTGTTGAAGACATTCCTCAGGTAGGTATTGTCGATCTGACACGGGAACCCCGAATCTGGTTCATGCGTCAGATCTTCACGGGCAAGCCAGGCACTGGTCTGTACTGCCCCAACGTGGATGACTTGATCCTTGACCTGACCTCAGGCTGGTATCTGGTGACCACGATCGACATCTCCACCGGCAAGTGCACCTTCATTCCGTGGAAGTTGCCAATCACCACCGAGAACAACGTGATCGTCGACCAGTTGCTGGGCGTCGGTACCGGTTCGCAATCGGAAACATGGCGCGTGTACATCGACACCCGTCAGATGCCTTACTCGATGCAGATCGACGGGCGTCTCCACCTGTACCGTTCGGACGCAGACCACTACAAGGTCTTCCTCGGCACGGACAAGACCGACAACGGTATCTTGATCTCGGCTTCTTATTCTCCCTCGGGCGAGTACGAGAACGAGAACATCGGGTTGGAACACGTGGGTCACGATGAGCTGAACAACTGGGCCATCTGGGCGCCTAAGGCGGGCAACACGAACCGTAAGCTGTCCAACGGTGAAGTGGTCACGGTTGTGCTGTACAACGCCGTGGGTAACGCCCTGAGCCATTCGACCATGCTGGTGGAAAACACCACGCTGGTGCGTCGTACGGCAGCGGGTCGTAAACAGATCCGTTCCATCGGTCTGAAAAGCCCGTACCTGTCCGAAGCGGACTCGAGCCAACTCGTGGTGCCTATCAACGTCGACCTCAAGACTGTGGTCATGACCGGCGTGGTGCGGTACAACACAGGTGAAGAACTCGAGATCCCGGTGGTACTCGATGGCACTGGCAAGATGTCGTTGCACGGGCTGCGGTGGTATTCCCCGACGATCCAGACCTACGCTCACAAGCTGACCCTGTCGTACAAATTGTCCGATCAAGAGTTCTCCCTGGAACACGGGATTACCGAGAATGGCTTCATTACCGAGCCGTTCACGATCAAAGCAATCGCGGCAGACAATGCTTATAGTGTGCGTCTGTACGCATTCCCGACCTGGAACGATCCAGCGTCGCGTTATGACCTCGATTTCTGGCTCTTCAATATCGACCGCGATCAGTACTACCGTGTACCGCGTTCGGTGGTGGAGACCCCAGACAACGAAGTGGCCTTTGACGGCAGGGACTACGTGTCCCGTCAGCGCCTGAAGTTCGGCGTGTTGCTGAGCAACGTCGACCCGATCTTCCCTGAGCACAAGTTCGTCCAATCCGCCGAGTTCTCTTTGATGAAGCCCGGTTCGGAGAAAGGCGACAAGTGGCAGGTCAAGTGCGATCCGTCGCAAGAGAAGTTCTTCGGTGCAGGCGTTGTTGCCAAGAACCGCTTCGTCAACGTCAACCTGTCGTACTTGGATCTGAAAGCGGGGGCTACGGATCTGGACGGTTGGTTCAACAAGGTCTACTACCCACTCAACCACCTGTTCGATGACACCAGTGAAGTTGAAGCGCTGGAACCTACGCACTTCGTTATCCACACGAAGACGCGTGAGTATCCATTCGCTGTGACTCAGTGGAATCAGGAATTCCCGATCCTCAACGACGTCAAAGTCGGTGAAGCCATCTACATCCGATGGATTCGGGAAACCTCTAACGCCCAGCTTCAATTGGGCGTCACTGGCTTGGCCGTCGAGCAAAGCAACTGATTGGTGCATGGGGCTGCCGGGGTTATCCTCGGCAGTCCTGTGTTCCGTATGTTGTCCTGTCAAGGAACAGTCATGGAAACGATCCTCTTTAAACAAGACTGGGACCGATACCCTACGGCAATCTGGGATACCCAAACTACAAACACCTCGTTTCTCGAGTTCTCAGCGCTGCTGAAACACATGGGGGTGCAGAACCACTTGTTCATGCTGGCTCTCATGCAGCCAGACCTGCAAGGCGTCGATCCGTACGATCCGTTCTTGTCGGATGAGATGAAACTCAAGATCAAAATTGAGTGCACGTTCAACCCGTGGTACTTCATCCGTGAAGTCATGCGCGTGCCACCTGCCGCTGGTGATACGCCGGTTGTCCTACAGGCTAACCGAGGTAACATCTCACTGTGGTGGAGCTTCCTGAACCACATCGACTACTTCTTGGTGCAGATTCGTCAGACCGGTAAGTCGTTGAACTCCGACGGCATCTCGGTATGGTACCAGATGTTCGGGGCACGGAACTCCCGTTCCAACTTGTTCACCAAGGGTGACTTGTTTAAAGAACACATTGCCCGTCTCAAGAAGCTGCGTGGTTTGCTGCCGAAGTATCTGGTCAACATTGTCAAGAAGGACACGGACAACCAGAAAGAATTCACCAACATGTCTCAGGGCAACCGCATGGTGGTGTACATTCCGCAGAAGGACGAGGAAGCAGCACGTAACCTCGGCCGGGGTCTGACGACTCCGCACTCCCACACGGACGAAATCGCGTTCCTGAAGAACGTGCACATCTCCCTCGGCGTTATGCTGGCAGGTGGTGGTGCAGCACGTGAAGAAGCAGCGCGCAACGGCTTGCCGTACGGTAACATCTTCACTACAACGGCTGGCGAACTGGACACGGACGAAGGCGCCTACGCTTACGACCTGATGACCGGTGGGGCCGAGTGGAACGATCACTTCTACGACTGCAACAACACCGAGCATCTGTACGATGTGGTGCGTAAGCAGTGCCGTAACAAAGACGCGATCCTCATCAACGGTACGTTCAACCACAAGCAACTCGGCAAGACCGATGCGTGGCTGCGTCAGAAGATCGCTGAATCCCGTCAGACCGGTGACAACGTCCGTCGAGATTACTTGAACGAATGGACCTCGGGTAACGCCCGTAACCCATTGTCCAAGGACACCCTGCGTAAGATCCACTCGAGCGTCGTGAAACCGATGTACTTGGAGATCGACAAGCAGGAGAACTATTCCATTCGCTGGTACATTCCAGAATGGGAAGTGCAACAAGGCATTCTCAATCGCGAACTCACCATGGGCATGGATACCTCCAACGCCGTGGGCCGAGACAACATCACCGGGGTCATTGTCGACAACAGTACGCTGGAAGTCGTCGGTGCGTGGACAGTCAACGACTCTAACCTCACGGCCTTTGCCATGTGGGTGGGTAAACTGTTGGTCCGCTTCCCGAAACTCACGATGGTACCTGAATCCAAATCCACCTGGATCGGTATCCTCGACACCCTGCTCCTCACCATGCCGACGTTCAAGATCGACCCGGCCAAACGCATCTACTCCACACTCGTGGATGCCAAGGATTCGTCGCCTGAGGACCGTAAGCGGTACCATGAATACATTGGCGACCGAGACAACTACCGGTCGTACCGGAAGTACTTCGGTTTCCCAACCAACTCGCAGTTGCGTGAAATCATCTACGGTCCAGTGCTGCAAGAAGCAGCCAAGAAGACCGGTGCGGTGGTACGTGACGCCAAACTCCAGAGTGAGTTGTCTCGCCTCGTAGAACGTAATGGTCGAATCGACCACGACGCCTCGGGCCACGATGACCACGTTATCAGCTGGTTGCTATGTCACTGGTTCCTGACCTATGGCCGTAACCTTGAACACTACGGTATCACCTTGAGCGAAGTGAAGCGTCGTATCTACGAAGCCGAACACAAGCTCTCGTGGGAAGAACAACGCCGTTACGACCAGCAGCAGAACGTCCGCGATGAGATCACCCGACTCGGTGAGCAAATCGGTCAAGAACGCAACACGTTCGAGCGGATGAAACTGCAACACCGGTTGGAACTGTTGCTGTTGCAGATCAGTGACGAGTTTGAAATGGAAGGCACGATGTCCCTTGACCAGATCAGGGAATCGAGTCGTGAGAAACTCAACATCGCTAACCGGAGCTTCGGCCCGGGGCGGTCGTTGGATGTGGATCGTCCGCTCAACCTCAACATTGGTCAGCGCAAGCAATTCCGGATGCCTAGCCAAAACTACGTGATTCGGTGATGCGGCATACAGGGCGGGGATCACCCCGCCCTGTATGCTGTCTTAGCTTTTCCGGTAGTAGTTCATGGTGATAGTGCGAGCCACCAAGTACAGGATAGCGCCAGTACGGATCGATGACACCAAGTTGTCGTTCTTGGTCTTCACGGCCTTACGCACCACCTTCTCACCGACTTCCCGCATGCCCAGTAACAGGTCATTGTTAGCCCGGGAGGCTTTGTACAGATTGCACAGTTTGGTGAGCAGTCCAGGAATGTCCCGAACGTTGATGGTATTGCGGTTGGTCGCGATGTAGTCGAACAAGTGCTCCAGCGTCAGGTCAACCAACTTGGCCACCTGTGGATCGCCTTTCAACTTGGACGAATGGCGGGTCATGTATTCGAGGCACTGCATCATGTTGTGCAATGGCAACTTGGGCATGCAGCCTGCCACGATCTCGGTCAGTTCCGGGATGATGAAACTGTTACGGTCGGTCATCACTTCGTCAATGTAACGACGGTAGATCGAGTAGACGTTCTTGGTGTTCTTGACCACCACTTCCCCGTCCATGTTCACCGTGGTGTTGCTGTTGGTGCGGATGAGGGCGGTCGGGTCTTTACGGACAATCTCGAACACGTCACGGATGTTCTTCAGGTAGCCTTTGATCCGGCCCTGAATATCGTTGACCATGTAGATGATGTCAAAGTCGTCGTCGAACTTCTGGAACGTCTTGTTCTTGAAGTGTGGGGATTGGTTGTCCACAGTGGCTTCAGCCCGGTAGACCAGCAACGCACCCCATGAGCCCAATTCCTTGAGCTTGAACTTCTTCGGTAGCTTAGCGTAGGTCGCTGTGGCTACCGCCTCGTCAGCCCGGTTCGGGAACCAGTAGGCCAAGATCGAGGTGATGAACTTGTACTCCAGCACGAGCAAGGCGTCGATCATGCCCTGGTGCTTCTCCTTATCGTTCAAGGAGGTGGAGGTGAAGATGGCGTGGACCAGCCACAAGCAGGACAGGTTCATCACGTCCGTGGAAACGAAGCGCACCTTGTTGGGATCGGGCACGAGCGTACTCAGGGTCAGCAGGTCTTCCTGCAACGTGACGTCGTCGATGTCCAAGATACCGCTCAGCCATTCAAGACGATCGGCCTTGGTAAAGCGCACATCTTGTACGCCCATCAAGTGACCACCGAAGAAAGCTACGTGGTCATCGTTCTTGTTGGCAAAGTTCTGGCGATAGGCCTGAAGCTTATGGAGGAACTTACGGTCGATGGTCAGGTGCTTAGTAGCCTCCTCGAACAACGACTTCACATTAGGAGCCGGGGTTGACATAACTGGTATCCTGTTGGACAGAGTAGTCGAAGTTTCATAGCGATACGCTGTCGTTTCAGGTCAATTCGAAATAATTTCAGTAATACATTAAACAGGTGAGCTAGAACCATTAACCAAACGACTAACGAATCTGGAGTCTCCCAATGAACGCATTGACCCAACAACAATCAGACGTTACCCAAGTACATCTTGATGACACTGCCCTGGAGCAACTCATGGCGAAGGAAGATAACAACTTCACTGGTACTGTTGGCACTGTTCGCGTCGTGTCTCGAAACGTCGCTGACATCAGCCAGCACAAACAAGCTGAAGGCACACTCTTCGGTCGTATGTTCTCCCTGCTCGAAGCCACTCACTGGTGCAAGGTGCAGTCCGAGTTCCAAGACACCGTTCTGGAACACCCGGCCTTCATCCTGATCCGTGACGAGCTGCGTACAGCCCACGAAGAAGGCACCCTCAATCAGAAGTTTGACATCATCGAATCCACCGGCGCCATCGTGACCTTTGAAAAGGATCGCGGGCTGGTGACCATCGGGCTGAACGAACCTCAAATGCGTGCAGCGATTCGTGAACGCACTCGCATGGTGGACTTGGGCAACAAGCGTCTGATCGGTCACCTCAATGACCCGATGACCAACGAGTCCTGGAAGATCTTCAAGGAGCCGAGCAAGGACAACATCGACAACATCGAAATGTCGACGTCGTACTACGTCAGCTTTGCGGTATAACCCTACACACCCCATTGATCCTTATCACGACCCCCAATCCAGTCGTGTGCCATCCCCTTCGCTCTTGAGCGTCTGGTGTGATAAGGATCTTTTTTTGCAGGAATGTCAAATGGAACAAACGTTCGAGCAACTGGTTCGAGAGTTCAAAGCTCTGGTCGCTTTCCAGCAGTCTGGTAAATTCGATGACATGCTCCCCAGTGAGAAGCACGAGTTCCGTAAGCAGATCGGTAAGTTGGTTGATTCGGTGGCTACCTTGGTAGTCGGCATTCCTTGTGTGGGGATGAAGAAGCTTACGGCTCAGGAGACGGTGCTCATCATGAGTTCGGTCCGTCAAGACATCTTTGACCGACTGGATGACGAGGGGATCAAATACGGTCAGTACGCTAACGACGGTGCTGTGGCAGTGCGCTTGACTGACAAGGACACGGGGATCTGTGTCTACCGTAACGTCACCGATGTGTTCGACAGTTCGGAGATCTACACGCTAATGTCTACCATCCCAATGGAACGGGCGGTAGTGCACTAGCGGACATAGGAGCAGGGTCACCCCCTGCTCTTTTCTTTTCTTAAACGGGGCTATGTATAGTATGCAAGGCTTGTCAACTTCTTGGGAAGGAAAGGGAAGGGGGCAAGACTAATGACGAACGAAGTGAGGAATTAGTCTGGGGGTTGGGATAGGAAGGGAATGGTCTGCCGTTGTGGTGGCTGTCTGGAGGGAAGGTTACTGACCGGAGGATAGACGACGCAATGAGCCGTTCTAGTGAGGCGAAGCCTCACCTATACTGAGTACCCGGAAAACGTACTCACTTTATATGTCTGATTTCATAGCAAAAAACTCAAGGGACCGACAATCAGTCAGCTTAGCTGGCGTTTTTTATTTTGATTGTTAGGTAGTGTATAGAACAATCGTCAGGATACTGCCATGAGTGCAGACGCTATCAAGCAATGGCTGGACCTACAGCCTACTGCTATCCGTAAGGCAGTGGAGTTCGTCTCTGCTGAGGATGCAGGCCCTATGTTCCACATGTCGCTCGATGGGGAGATCAAGAAGTTCACTCCATTCGTCACTCGTCGAGCTGCTCAGAAAGAAAACATCTCGGTACCTCGTGTCTCTGTAGCCCCTAGCATCATGGGGTGCTTCATTGGGTACGTCGCTGCCTGGGGTGACATTACGTGGCCTAACTACGACGGTAAGCGCCACAAGAACGGATGGTACCTCTACGACATCCCGTACGAGTACGCCATCAAACCGAACAAGAAGCAACTGTTTGACGTGGACCAGAGTAATGAACACTGGCTGGTGACCTACTCTCCCCAAACCCGGGAGTACAAGGGTAACATCGTTGCCAAGATGTTCTACGCTGAACTGAAGATGCTGCCTCAGACGGGGAAAGATCCTCAGTACATGGTCAAGCTGTTGGTGGATGTCCAACGGGAAGGCGGTGTGTTGTTCGGTGGGGACGTGAAGTTGGACAAAGGCTATTGGATGATCGACGGGCCTTCGCCTGAAGTCCATGGTCAGTGGTCTGATGTCAAGCCGTACTCGATCAACAAGATCGGCTTTGGTGAATACGCCAAGCTCAAAGGCCTGTCAGCGGACATGCTCTCGTTGAACCCTCCTCCTGCATTCAAATGGTGAGTCCATGAACATCTTTGCATCACTTGAAGAAACCCTCTCGCCCCACGGTGAGCCTAAAGCCCCGGTGGTCGGTCTGATGATCGAAGACTGGGATGAGAACGTCCAAGACGCCGCAGGTGCATTGGTCAATCTGGGCTACGCAGTCCAGACCATCCCGAAGACCCTGTCGTATTCGGCTGAGTCGTTCGTTAACGGGATTGTGAAAGAAGATCCCGTGCCGGATGGCATGCCTGCACAGATCCTCTTCTACTACAAAGGCAAACCGGAAGACGTGACCGACAGCATCCCTGTCTTGGTCGCTGACAACGGCAACGTGAAAGTCAGTGTCGAAGGCAAGATGAAAGAACTGGCTGAATACCTGGGCATGATTAAGGATGCAGACGATGATAACTCTGAAGGCGATCACGAGTTTCGTTGAGTGGGCGTTTGTAGTAGGGTTCTTGATCTTTCTACTCGTCCCGTACGTTGACCACTACCGTGTCTACAGGACCCTCAAAGGCTCCATGAAGGAGAACGGCATTGGTTACGCCATGGTGCTGCACGGAATGGCCCAAAAGGACCTGAGCGGGCTGATAGGGATCTTCACGATCCTGTTCTTCCTGTGTGCGGTCTTCCCCAAGGTCGCCTGTGCTGCCACCATCTACTTCTTCCACCTGATGTACCTCATCCATCTCGCGCATGCCTCTGGGTACCGTTACAAACCCCAGAAGCTTTAACAGGAACTGTCCATGATCCTTGCCACACCGTTGAACCACCACATCGTCACTCTCTGCACTATCTTGGAACCGGTAGCCAAAGACCCCAATTGGCACCACGATAACATCTGCTGGCTCGGGGTGGCTGTCTCGTTTATCGCAGGGCGTCAAGGCGATAACGCCGAAGCAGCTTACCCAGTCACCGTGAGAAAGATTATCGGGATCACCAGTGAGGCACTCTTCAATGAGGTCCTCGCTAATCCGTCCCATCCAACGTTCGTGACTGACAAAGATCGTCGGTTAGTGGCAGAGAAGGTGTTCGGGGAAATTGTGGCACAGGCCCATGAGCTGACCTTGTCCGCTGAATCGGAATGGCATGAGAGTAGTCTTATCTGCCAGCAGCTACGTGACCTGATGGGCGGGATGTATTACGCCGTTCGGTTGGTAGCGCTTTCATCGCCAAACCAACCTAGTCTGACGGTCAAAGAAGCATTGCAAGCGGCTGAGGATTACAACATCTGACATAGGGCGGGGGATCACCCCGCCTTTATGCCGTGTCGAAATGTGATTCGAATTCTTTTCAACAATACATTGTAGTGGTGAGATACCAACCACGATCAATGGAGATCACCATGCAAACTGCACAAACTGGTAAAGCCGTAGTCCGTTCCACCGCTGGTCACCTCGGCATCTTCGCTGCCAAGATCGGCGTAGCTGCTGCACTCGGCTGGGTCATCGGTACCACGATCCGCAAGCTGTCCGAATAATCCACCGCAACACAAAAACCCTAACCCTTGCATCAGGAGCAACACCATGACTACTAAAGCCACCCCAGCACAAATCATCGAAGCCGTTAAAGCTGCCGGTTTCAAGATCATCGACAACCACGATCCAAAGCGTGGCCTGGAAACCATCTGCGCTGTGGGTGTCCACAAGGCAGGCGGCAAAGAAGAAGTCGTGGCCCTCTACGGTCGCGTCTCCTACTTCAGCGTCAACTCGATCTACCTGGATGACGAAGGTCGTCCACACCTGTCGACTTGGTCGGTAGGCGGGTTGATCAAACCGTTCGGTGACGTCATGACTGGCGTTGAAGATTACAACGAAGGCCAGAAACGTAATCCACTCTGCCCGGGTCACATCGACCGTGTAGAACTGCGCGAAGCAGTCTAAACGAAATAGAGAGAGGAGCCCAACGGCTCCCCTTTCTTTTTTCTTTGTTTCTGGTCATTCTTAACGGCGTGAGCCTACTGTATAGCGCAACAGCCGTTGATGTTGTGCCCGGTTCGACATGACGCCCGACTTACGCCAGTTGTCCTTGAGGAACTCCTTGTACATCTGGTTGGCATCGGCAAACGAATCGACGATCTCACGAATCCGACCCAACGACGCACCACCTCGGATTGCACCTTCATCCAATGGAATGATAGTCCGGGTGTAGATGTACGCCTTCACAGCCAGGATCACCAGTTCGGTGAACTTGTCTGCGTAGTGTGGAGGGATGTTCGCAAGGTTCGGTTCATGACTGACCAAGCAGCGCAAGTAACTGATACCGGGTACACGGCTCATGTTGGTGACTTCGACGACGTTGTCGGCCACCAGCGTGCAGTAGGCGGACTGCACCTGAGTCCATGCAGAGTTGGACTGGATCAAACCAGCAGCCGCTTCCAAGACCATCGAGCGGTCTTCGGAGAACGAGCCAGCTTGGCCCATGTTGTTGCCTTGTCCGTAACTCAGGCCGTAAGGAACAGTGATCGACCGGCCTTGGGTCAACTCCTTAGGGATGGTGTAGACGTACGTCCAGCGGTCCACCATCTTGGCAGGGCAGTTGTTCAATGGGATGAACAGTTCCACACCAGAACACAGGTTGATGTCCACCATGACGCGGGCATCGATCACTTGACGACGGATCACGGTGTCGTTGCTGATACCGGTGCTGTAGTCACGGATCAGTCCATTCTTGGACGGGTCGTAGCGGGTGGGTGAGAAGGTATAGCGGAGCACCTCCTGCGGGATTTCGAAACCTACCCTGTCAAGGGCAATTGTGATAAGGTCCATCATGGTGACTTGCCTCGATAAGACGAAGGTACACATGATTGGATAATAGAAAAGGAGCATAGCGTGAATAACGACATCGCAGGTTTGTGGGATGAGGTTCAGTTTCGCCAAGAGCTGCACGATCGGTTGTTTCATGGCGACATCTACAACCTGACCAAACCGCACCGTTTAACGCACTTGGTCCTGCACCATTGCAAGTACACATCCAAACTGTTCACCTTGTTTGACACCGAAGTCCGGGCCATGACGGGTCGTCCAGCCTTCTTCGAAGACGTCGATGCGAAAGCCATTATTCAGCGCCTGTGCGTTGACGGCATGATCGTCAGTCTCTCCATGCTGAACGTGGCGAACAAGCTGTACAGCGCCCGTCCACGTCAACAATCGTTCTGGTCGTTCGAATGCTGCTTCCCGGAACTGATCCGTAAAGTGGGTGCTCTGGCCAAGACGGTTGAAGACATCGACCACATGGCACAGACCAATCCCATCGGCGAAGTCGTGGACAGTCTGGAAACGATGATGCAGTGCTACACTGGCGTCTTCCGTTATTTCGGTGAGAGCGAACGCGATCTTATCGAGCAAATCTATGCCAGACTGAACTTCATCGAAGAGAAGAACATGTACGGTGACCGGTTGCAATCGCAGATGCTGATGATCATCAACGAAGCCCGTGAACGTAAGGGCCTTCGTAAGTTGACCGCAGCAGCCGCCCGTGTAGGCAGCTAGTCAAACTTTCCACAGTGATACATTATCATTGTGTGCAACCCCCAAATCAACAACCCTCAATGAGGTAGTCACAATGAGTCACGGTCTCTCTAATCGTCCTGTGGGCACCATGCGCATCATCGGCTGTGGTGGCGGCGGTGTGAACATCGCTAAGGAATACCTGGAAGCTGGTCACAGCGCTGACGTTGCAAACATCGACGTCTGCTTCGTGGACACCTCTGACTCCAACCTCGATGACCGTCTGGTTGACAAGACCTGGCTGTTCGACGGCCTGGACGGTTCTGGCGGTCTGCGTCCTGAAAACGCTGAAGCCATCGCCAAAGCAGTGCCCGACATCCTGCGCAAGTTCCCACCAGCGGACATGACCGTTGTGGTCTTCACGCTGGCTGGCGGTACGGGTTCGGTATCGGGTCCTCTGATCCTGAAGAAGCTGCTGGACGACGGTCACATGGCCATGGGTATCGTGGTCTGGGCTCAACAGGCCATTCGCAACGCCGAGAACACCATCGGTGGCGTGAAGACCCTGGACAACATCTCGCGTTCGTGCGGCATGCCGGGCATCATCCACCTGGGCTTCAACAAGCCTGGCCAGATGACCGACAAGTCGGTGGACAACGAAGCGCACCTGATGATCACCGCTTTGGCTGCTCTGGTCTCTCGCCGTAACCACGGCCTGGACACCGCAGACTTGAAGTCGCTGTTCAACTTCACCAAGTCGACCAAGGCTCGTGCGCAACTGTGCCGCATGCACGTCTCCGACAACATCGAAGACTTCACCAAGCTGATGCGTAGCGGCGCTCTGGCCTCTGCTTACCTGCTGCGTGAAGCCACCGATCCAACGCCGGAAATGTTCGTGCCTTACAGCACCTACGGCGTAATGCCATCCATCGCACAAGCCAAAGGCAGTCTGTTCTTCGGTATCGAAAACGGCTCCATGGGCGAACTGCGTAAGCGCGTTGAAGACCTCGAGCGTGAAATCGCCGATCAAGAACAAGCTGCGACTGATGCAGTGGCGTTCACCGGCGACAAGGACAAGCCAACGGCCTCCGGCCTGGTTTGGTAAACACAAGGACCGTGGAGGGAATCTTCCACGGTCTTTATGCCGCATGTAGGAGTCAGGATGGAACGCACATACACCAAGATGAAGCGTACCCGGTTAGACGTGGGTGATAGCTTCGTAAAGTTCGAGGAAATTGAAGAGCACAAGGAACGGGAACATCTCTACACGATTCAAGACCGTGTCGTGATCGTCGTTACCCGCTCCCACTTGACTGAAGCCAGTCGCTCTTTCAGTTGGAATGGCCCTCTACATCCAAAGCCAGCGGCTTGTGAATCATCGGTGAAGTCATACGAGACCTGGGTCAAGTACGACACACACGGGTATTCGGCTTGGATGAGCTTGGATACCGGGATCTGCCATTATCAGATCGACGGTAAGAAACTGGGCACTGATGAAAAGCCGATGGCGTTCCCAGAGCACATCTTCCTCACCACAGAGCTTTAACAGGAACCTCACCATGAGCCGTGCTCGTCAAGGTACACCCATCAGCATCAAACGCCTACTACCAGGCGATGAATTCCTTCGCGGTGGCAGTGAAAAGGTCTACCGCGTATTCGGTCGTTTCATTGACCACACCATCAGCATGCGTGTCGAGTCTCATCCAAGGCTGCATGACACCATGCATCCTCCGATCCGCACTGCTGAAGGAGCTCGTCGTGAGTTCCTCGAAATCACCACTACGCCGGAGCGTGTGTTGACTGGCCTGATCTTCGTGGATATGAACACGGGACTGGGCTACAGCGACATGAGCGATCCACTGCCGATCCCAGGCTTCAAGCTTGACGACACGGTTATCATCATCAGCCCCATCTGCTAGGAGTTACACCATGAGCCAGAAGAAAGAAGTCATCCTCGGTGTTGACGGCAAACCGATGTACGAACTCATCACCAAGCCACACGCTGAACAAGCGTTCATGTGGCAGCCTGTCTACGGTGGCACGCCACTGTTCCGTGTGGGCTTCCTGTCGCCTGTCCCTCCGCGTCATCTGGAAGACCCGGAGTACATCCACGACTCTCGCCCAATCGCCTGGCCGCTGTACCACCCGTACTGGATCGTGCGCATGTCCCACGATGCCAACATGATGATGGCCTACGTGGAAAGCATCGACGACATCACGACCTTCTGGCCTGAAGCCACGGAGATCACTGTCTTCGAGAACAACGCGATGCGCTACGGCTTCAATGCCAACTTCCAAGAGCCAAGCTGGCTCAAAGAAGTGCATGCTGACGACTTCAAGGTCGCTCCTCGCAAGATCGGTGCGTTCCGCATCTACGACGACGAAGACGACACCTTCAGCATCCTGGGCTTCAGCGATGACCTGGACTACGCCATCCAGCTGAACAACCACAAGCTGGAATACGGTGTTCACCCAAGTCAAGAGTTCCAGGCCGAATACAAGACCTGGGAAACCCTGACTGTCGAGATCTACCCGACAGCCAACATGGACGAAGCCAAAGCTCGTTACGAAGAGCTGGTCAAGTTCCACACCCCGGCAAACCTCGAAGAAGGTGGCCTCCCGACGAACTTCAAGTTCTGATGGACTTCCACTCCAACCTTTCTATTGGCGCTGATGGGGCCGTGCTTCGAAACAAGCACGGCCTCAGTGGCTATTCCATCAAGGAACCTCGCAACATGAACTACATGGAACGCATCGAACTCACACGCCGTCAATTGTGGCGCGGTGTATTGCGCCAAGAAGTCGCTTATGGCTTCCGTCAGAAACGCTCCAAGGCAGAGTTCCAGAACAAACTGATGAAGTACGCGCGTCGTGCCGGCTTCAATCCCCTGACTGCATTCGATCACAATGCGCTGAAAGAAAGTGACCTGCTGATCGGCTGGGCTGGCAAGAAGCTCAAGACCAAGATGCGCGAGAAGGGCACCATCCACCTGGGCCGTAAGGCGAAGAAGGTCTCCCGTCGGGTCTTCAAGAACACCATGCTGTACTTCACCCTGCGCGACACCATCCTCAATCGCAAGTTGATGCCGGTCGGTGAGCTGCTCGCTGAAGAAATGACCATCCACGAACTGGTGCAGATCACCTTCTGCCGTAATGGCAAGAAAGGCAACATGCAGTTGCTGGACGCTGAAGGTAAGTACCGCACCATCCATTGGCAGGAAGTGGAATCGGCTACACAAGCCGACATCCTCACTGCCTGGGCTCCTCTCCAAGTCGTCAAGACCTGGAGCGACAGCACCCAGACCGAACCCCGGCCTCTGTTCCGCGGTCCTCGCCTGCGCCCACGCGATCCTGATTTGGGGGCAATGATCTCGGAATCCACGATCGACAGCTCGCCGAGCCAGTTCAGCCCGACCTACTTGACGCCACCGGTTGCGTCGGAGAAAGCCGATGAGCAATAACGTCAAGACACGTATCACCAAGCTGGCTGAAGGCGTCGGTATCCCGTACCGCTACGCCAGTGACATCGGTAGCTTGGCTGAGCGGCTTCAAGAAGACAGGCCGGGCAGTGAAGTGGGTCTTCAGGTCAATACGACGGGGACCTTCAGTGAACTGGTCCTGACCATCAAGATCAACCACGACAGCACAGGCGCTGAACCGCGATGATCAAACTGACGACTGTCCTGCACTCAGCAGACACCACGTCGTCCTTGGTGGATCTGCTTATGTTCCTGTCCAACAGTGAAGATAAGCAGATCCATGCCTTGCTTGAACCGTACAACGAACTCGTGTGGAAACAAGACGACGCACCTTGCTGCGCTGTCATGGTCAAGCACGAGATGGAAGACGGTTCAGTCAACTACTGCATCGGGATGTCGTTTAAGGGCGTGGACTACATGATCCACGACTACGACCTCACTCCCAACCGATCAGTGAACAAGCTCAAGACGTGGTTCCCAAACATCGATCCCAATTATTACCGCGAGGCTAAACTCCAAGAAGCCAACGCTAATCTAGGCTTGACGAAAGGAGCTGAATACTTCGCCGACCTGTTCGGTGAAGGCATCAAGGAGCTACCACCTATTCCGGCAGGAAGGAAGTCACCATCATGCCGCAGAAAAGTCTGAGCCCGAGCCAACATTTTGATCGGGATCGCCTTACCCAAGAGGAGAGGGATAAGAAGTACTTGGCAGAACACTCGGACAAACGTCTAGTGGTCACCAGTCCTCCCTATCCCTCCACCATCGAAGCCATTGAGGCCTGTGGCGCAAATCGTTCCATGGACTTTTGCGACTACGCCTATGTAACAGGGGATAACCGAGTCGTAGGGATTTACGAGTACTACGACGTAACACCGGACCAGCCCGTACCTCGAGCCCAGCGTCGGGTTCTTGTACCTGCAAATTTCTGAAGCCATACATCATCAAGGTGTATACAGATCCCTTTAAGGAAGGAACGCATTATGACTACTGTCTTCGAATGTGAGACGTGCCAGAACGTCGACGACATTCATGCTACTCAGCAAACCGGCCCTGGCTACGAATGCGGTCGTTGCAAGCACGGCGAATGGCACCACATGTTCCCGGAAGAGCGCTATGACTTCGACAAACATGGTCCTGCGCTGAACAAGACCGATCCACCATGCAGCGGCGGCTGGCCGAGCTTGGGGTGACACTCCATAACGAGAGCAGGGAATTCCCTGCTCTCAGTGAGTTATTTTTTAGGTCTTTAAAAACCAACACCCGGTATCCTTTGAGGGGACATGTATGAACATCGAATTTAAGGGCCCTACAGCGCTCGTGTTCGACGTTTCGTTCCTCATCGGTACCCTTGATGAGGGTGGAGAACTATCGTTTCTTGCATGGCAGTACGTGATCGAGCGAGAGTTGGTTGAGAAAACCTTCATGACCTTAGTCTCTTCTACCCCACGGTGCAAATCGTTGGAAAGGCAGTACCGACAGATCCGCGCTCTACAAGAACGGTGTGGAATGACATTCGTCGATCAGCTGGACAGAAACGTAGTCGCGCATTTGCAACGCTACGTGATAGCGATCGAAATGACTAATGAGATACTGGTCATGGTCAAAAGAAAAAGACTTAGCTTGGAGTGAAGCCGTGCAGAACATCTCAGTACCGATTTCCGAGGTAGTGTCTTACCTCGACGATACACTGGACTTGTGGCCTCGTGGTCACAACGTGGAGAGCAGTGGTCCGGCCCGGAATGAGGCGCTGGTAAACGCAGCAGCAGCTTTTGCGAAAGCCTACATCCGCATGTCGATGAGGCACGTTCGCAGGAAGCCTGACCCGCTCGAAGAATTGGTTGTAGCGTTGGGCTACCCTGTGAAGGCGATGTCTGAGGTAGACGTCGACGAGCTGTGTAACGAATGTGACGAACATTACCTGGCCATCATGATGACCATGGACCCGATGATCGACACAATCCTGCGTGCCGTAGGTAACCGCAATGTCGAGTTCCGTCACATCAAGTTCACCGAAGACCTGATCATTGAAGTAAAAAGTGACCAGCTCGTAGAACGGTATAAGAACTTGCTCCGCCAAGTCAAGCGCATGACTCCACCGAAGATGGTGCAGGAACTGGATGATCTGGATGAAGTGGGCGAGTACATCGACTACTGCCTTCGTGAAACATTCAAGGACCTTCACAATCCAGTTATTCGTGAGGAAGTCAAGCGCATGTACATGGAGCAGCTCAGCCGTCAGTAACAGGTGCTCAGATGACAACATTCCTTGTCGCAACAGGTGAAATCGAGACCATGCTCAGAGAGATGTTTCTCGAACAGCATGGCTCGTGTTTCAGTTCGACTGTGACTAAAGCCGTGGCCACCTTGGTCAACTCATACAACCGGACAGAGTCTGCCAACTTGGTAGGCGATGTGATCGAATCATTGGGGGGTAACCTCTCTGATTACTCCCCTGTGGACGACATTGCAGATCAGTTCATCCGGTTGGTAGAGACCGGAACCGATCTTAAAGAGTACTCCGTTAACCTGGAGTACCATCCATTGAACGAGACCTTGTTCGTGGAGCAACGCAAGCGCCCGGTGCCAAAACCCTCCCACCGCATAAAGGAAGACTATCACCATGCCCAAAAGCAGGGAGATTTCTATCCTGAACGGTTACGTCGAGCGCTCGAAGAACTTATATCCTCAGGCCTATAAGCCGTACACAGTGTCGAAGGTGACAGTCGGCCCAGCGCCTGACCGCATCCAGTACGTACTGGTCGAATCGCCCATGGATCATGATGAGTTCAAACGCCATTACAGGCGATTGGGCAAGATTGGCATCATGATCCCCATGGTCGAAATGATCAACTGTGCCATCATTGCCCGAGATGTACTCGACACTAGAGCCGGCCGTTCATGGATTAACAGGGTGCCCGAATCTGTGCACCGCGCCAACCGCATGAATATCCGCGCTGTCAACAGTATCATGCAGGCCGCGTTTATGGGCCTGCTCAAGAACGCCTGTTCCGACTGTCGTGTTCTTGAATACTGTGACGGCGTAATGGTAATAGAGGTGAGACGAGTTGTCGACTGGAATAAGCTCAATCGCTTTGAATCTACCGTACGATGAGGCATTCGATATGCTCGGCAAGAAATTAGCCGATCACATTGGTGCCTCAGCACTACTCTATGCCGCTATCGCGTATTTTGTCTTCGACGATTCTTTCTATTTGGAGGACATCAACGAGAACAACCCGGATATGGAAGAGGAATTGATGTGGTGGTGCGATGACATTTACTCCACCTTTTATACCCTCTTTGAGAACCTCAGGACTTTTTATGAGACCACCGATAAATCTTCTGGACCAGCTCAGAATTGGCGCACTCGGAAGCCATTCAGCCTCCTCAAGGTTGTCTACGCCGAGTTCGACGAAGATCTCTACATCCAAGCCTCGAGAGACCAAAGTGATTATCACCTTGGAAACCAGTGGCGAGTTCTTACTGAACGTGGCACGTGTGCTGGACGCCACCGGCCTGTCGCTCGAGCAACTGTTCGAGTACCTGTCCGTCGCCGCTGGACGGCTCCATCGAACTTCTGACCTGCTGATCGAACCGATGATGAATGATCGGTTACCTCCGTCGATACAGTCGGAGCTCTCCAGTGTAATCGCTAACGTCGTTGAAGACCTGTCGCATTCGACAAGCCACTTCGTCGACCAGCTCGGCGACTTTCATTTGGTGGAGGTACTGGATGATGATCTTGCCGTTGTCGAAATTACCCCCAGATCAATTGGAGACGCCACCGTTGACCCCGCTACTATTGTGCATCCCCGTCGAAGGAAGCTGGCTCCAAAGTATCAATCGAAAGCTGCTGGCCGTAACGGTGTCCTCAGTGTTACGAGGGGTGATCAAGAACACGATCGCGATTGAATATGGACGAGTACTCAGTTATTGGATGAGAGAGTCTGCGGATCGGAATGTCCTTCGTGACCGGTTAATACTGGAAGTCGATGAAGCTTACGAGCTGGTCATACCCGTATTCTCTGACTTTGCAGACCAACTGAGCCGCTTCCGTAGTCTTGAGCATCTGTTCACTGAACTGGTGGCTTACGATGCGTTGGATGGCTCAATCGTTGTGAGAATATCCAATGGCTGAGCGTAACATGATCTTCAATGGGGGCGAGATCCATGAAGCCTTCCTAACCGACTTGTCCCAAGTGATGGACCACTCGTATGTCATAGACGAGATGTATTCGTTCTATGCAGATTGGTGCCGGAGGGGTGAGGTCGCAGTGGACAACTACTGCAAACCGATGTACCCCGTTTATCCCGGCTCCAGCCGAGAAGAGCAGGATGATGCCCAAGACAACTTCATAGCGCTGAGAAATGCTATGATCAACCTCTACTGTACGATAGACCGTGCAACTCCTGGACTGGATCGACGTAGCGTTGTACACGCCGCGTACTACCCAGACGAAGAGGCCTTGATCGTCGTTGTGCGCTAAGGACCACCCATGATTGTCATCAACACATCTGAGGTGCTGGCTGACCTCCTGCCTGAGGTCTGTTACTCCCTCGACCCAGACTTGCCTCCCGACGAAGAACTGCCTGCTGCGGTTCGACGTTACGTGCGGGATCTGATCCTGCATGCATTCTTCATCGCCCTCAGGGAAGACCTGAAGCACCATGGTGAATGGTTGGCTCGAATCCGCCAAGACCGCTCTTTCAGCACGCTCTCACACCGGCGGTGGGTTGACGTAGAAGTAGTGGACACAGAAGGGACATTCGTACTACTCATTGAGGAACATCCGCATGATCACCGACTTCAAAGGTAAGACGGTTCGCTTCAACACCACGGCACCGAACGTCTTGGGTGCCAACCGCGATAACGTCACCATTGTTGCCGCGGACCTTGACCTCGATACAGCCCAGCTGATTTCGGATGTCAAGGCCAAGCACAGTCAGGTGAAGAACTACCTGACCACCCTGCCCCAGTCGGCAGGTTCGTACAGTTACGTGAAGTTGCGCTACGGTAACGGGGCTATTGAAGTCCTTGGTGTGCCGTGGATCGACCTAAACACCATTGAGGTTATCACTGATCGCAAGCTGGTTATCACCATCGCCAAGGTCAGTGACACAACCGAACAACTCGTGCGCGAGGCACTTCTCCAAAATGGCATCAAGGATTTCACGATCGACTATTAAGTGGCCTCCTCGTCGCCGTCCGCGGCTGCACTTCGAAGCGGGGACGGAGAACCACATTCTTCTTCCCTACGACGGAGACTTCTTCGCGGTCTACGGCGACTTCCTCGACGCGGTCGACAAGGTCGTCCACAAGCACCACCTGTCCGAAGAGCTTAAAGAGAACATGTTCGCCATGTGCTCCCTCGCCCTTCACGTGGACATCATGATCCGTGAGGAGAATGGTGAGACGGACGTGACAGAGTCCCACATGGACGACATCTACAACACGTTCGAGGATGCTGTTGCACAGGACTTCCTCGAGGAGGTGGTCAACTTCCACAACAACGGCATCAAGCCTCACGGCATTGACACGTTGCGGCTTATCCAAGCGCAGGAAGATGGCTTCATTCTCACCGAGGTTGTACCGGTGCGAGAAGAAGACACTGTCATTTACACGTTCGTGAATTTCAGTGAATAAAAACGGAGGGGTACTCTACTATGAGCTACTCCTCCCTTTCTTTTTCTTTTGCCGTATCAAGGGCCCAACTGATGGAAAATCCGTTTGTACTTCCGAAGGAAGCCTATACCCGTGACCTCGACTTGCTGAAGGGGTACTTTGAACAAAATACCCACTATCTGCATCGGATGACCGGGCAGCCGGAAGACAAGTGCTTGGCATTCCTGAAACGGACTCTCTCCCGAGGTGGGAAGTACCCGCTTCGTGATCCGAACATGCTGGTCTTGAAACAAGAATCACCGGGCAACCGGGTCAAAACTGAAATGACCCTGCTCAGCTACGTCAAAACTGTGACCGACAGCAACCGCATCATCAGTCCATCGATGGTGTGCTACGAGAACCCGAAGGTGTTGAAGTCCCCTTCGGCCAAGTTCGTTGAATCGGGTATCGCAGGCCGTAAGAAAGCCAAGAACGAGATGTTCCTTGCTCAGGTAGCAGGGGACGAGACCCTTGAGAAGATCAAGGACGCCGAGCAGAACGCCAAGAAGATCGCGATTAACTCGCTGTCTGGTATGCACGGCTTCACCGGCAACATCCTGTACGTCAAATCGGGTCACTCCAGCCTGACCTCCATGTGCCGTTCGGCCACCGGTTACGGTAACGCCAGTAACGAGAAGCTCTTGGCGGGGTCAAGACACTATTGGTCACCCAAGATAACGATAGCGAATATCCTCGCGCTGGTGAAGAGCCAACCGCACGAGGAGTTCCGTCAGGCCATGGACAACTGCGGCTTCGTGTACCCAACCACCGAGCAAGCCGCAGCGTGCATCAAGCGTTCGACCGACCTGTACTGGCGCAACGAGGCTAACTTCCAGAAGATCGTGGATCTGCTTGAGAAGCTGACCCCGCTGGAACGGGCCATTGTGATGTACACGGGCGACCTGTACCACATTGCTCAGCTGAACGATGGGTTTGTCCGTGGGTTCATGGACCGGATCATCAAGCACGAGCCTCGTAACGACTCCATGGAAGTGGAAGACGGTTTCGAGATGCTGCGCAGCAAGAAGTTCGACGACGACACCAAGATGTTGGCGACGTACCTCAACGCTGACATCACCCGTGGTGAAGACTTTGACTCCATGAAGGAGAAAGGGCTGACCGCAGAGCTGGCCTTGGTTGCCAAGAGCTCGGCGAACATCCAGAACACCTTGCAGGACTACTTCCAGTTCATCCGTGTGTTCCTCACGCCTGTGCTGTTGGCTCCAACCGTGGCAAACGTCAAGGGCATCTTGCGCCGTGTGGTACTGGCGTCTGACACCGACTCCACGATCTTCACCACCCAAGAGTGGGTAACGTGGTACACCGGCAGTGACGTGCGTAGCCGTGAAGGTGACGGGATCTGGTACACCACGACGTACGTGGCTTGCCAATGTATCGTTCACGTGTTGGCCAAGCTCTCGGCAAACATGGGGGTGATTCAGGAAGACCTGCACCGTCTGACCATGAAGAACGAGTACGCCTTCCCAGTCTTTACCTTGACCAGTCGGGCGAAGCACTACTACGCGTTCATGAGTGCTCGTGAAGGCCGTGTGTACCGTGACTACGAGATGGAGATCAAAGGCGTAGCCCTGCGTTCCTCCACTGTGCCGGTAGCGATCATCAAGCAGGCCAAGGCGTTCATGAAGGAAGTCATGACCCGTGCGGATGAAAACCGTCAGTTCACACTGGAAGAGCTGTACCTGTTGGTGTGGCGTTTGGAGCAAGACATCTACACCTCGATCAAGTCCGGGGAACACCGTTACCTGAAGTCTGCACAGGTTCAGGAATCGTACCCGAACATGAACAAGGAAGACCCATTCCGTGAGAAGACGAACTACCGTCACTATCACTTCTGGGAGCACGTCTTTGCACCGAAGTACGGTCATGTAGAAAGCCCACCGTTCTCCGTGATTAAGGTTCCGCTGGCGATCAATAACAAGACTGACATGCAGAACTGGCTGACTCACGTGGACAGCGTGGACGCTGACATGGGTGCTCGCTTGCGTGAGTACTGCCAACGTGCAGGCAAGGACAAGATGGGTACGCTCATGCTGCCTCTGTCGATCCTCTCAGGCATCGGGATGCCAGATGAGGTCATGGCCATGATCGACGTCCGTCGTCTCACCTACGAGATCCTGGAGTCCTTCTACATGATCCTCGAGACGCTGGGGATCTTCCAAGTGGACAGCAACTACGTCCGCCTGATCAGTGACATCTACACCCCGTCCGGTGAAGTCAACCTGCAACCTGATCCGACCGATGCCAACAGCATCATCTTGAAGATCGATGATGAGGAAGAGGAGTACGAAGAAGATGATGGAGAGGACTGGCTTGCCGACTGAGTGCAAGATCCTCAAGTTCCCTGAGAGAAAGCCCCAATTGTTGACCACTTGGGGCGATCTCACCGGCGACTACAGCGCACACTGCGTCACTTCAGCCATCATTGCCGAGCCGTTCAAACCTCGGTGTGTGGCTGAAGTATTCGCTGAACTGATGGATGTGGCTGTCACGCAGTCTGTTATCAGCGGTGTATCGGTGTACGTACTGGCAGAGACAGCGATCCGTCGCCACACGGGCTTGAGTGTCCCGGTGGCTAAGTTGCTGACTGAAACCCTAAGAGCTTTGAGGAGCGCTGATGAAGCCCAACGAGACCGTCTCAACCCTTAGAATCACACCGTGGTCTAAGGTCCACGCGTTCCAGATCCAGCGGGTTGACCGTACGGATTGGATGTTCAGCGATGAACCGTCGTACATGGCGTACGGGTTCAACCCAAAAGAGCGTCATCAGATCGATCCTGAGATGATGACGCTCTTCAAGCCAGAAGGTGGGCATTGGTTGATCGTCTGGCCTCATGGGCTGGTGACCTTCCGTGATGACGTAACGTTCAAGCAGGACTTCACCCACCGCAGCGGTACCGTCTACGAGACTCCTCTACAGGCGCTCTTCCAAGCCGGTATGATGGCTCCTGAGGCTCAGGCGCAACGTGTGGTGGACAAAGCTGTCCGGCAGGCTCAGGCGCGCTTACAGGCGGAGCAATGGGCCAAGGAACGTGAGTCTGAACCACTCACCCGCGTTCTGCCTGATGGTACTGTGATCCGCCGTGTGATCCCGGGGCTGCTGTCCATGCCTGAGGCCTTCGTACAACCTCGGAGTGTGCACATTGCTTCACTGCCCATCATGACCAGCCTTTCCATTGATCGTTTGTTTGACTGACACGGCATAGAGAGGAGCCTAGGCTCCTCTCTATGTTTACAGGGTTTGTTCTGCTGCTTGGGGCGAGGTGTTCAATAACGGCGTGACATTAGTAGCAATGAAGTTTGCAATCCCTGCTGCAACATCGGACGGGATCTGGTTCGTCAGGTACTTGCCACTGTCTGCTTCACTGAGGCTACGGCGAATCCGGTTCCTGTCAGCGTCGTTCTTAACGTTCTTGGCCAACTGGTCGAACTTCAGCAGCATCGCTACCACCGGAAGTCTGGCCATGGTCAAGGCCCAGATTGCTTGGTTGGTGTAGGCGATGTCGGGCATCCGTACCGTCTGGAGCAGCGTGTCGTTGCCAAAGACAGGCACGTTCGACAAGATGTCACGGTAGTAGAGGGTCTGGTTGCAGAAGCGTGTAGCGAGCTCTTGCAGACCTTTCTCCAGCCGAGGGTACAGGTCAGCCGTGTAGAACGGCATGTCACTCTCAACCTTCACGTAACCTTGTCCGCCAATCAAGGAGTGCAGGGTGTTGCCCACCGCCACGTCCAAGTGACTGGGGAGGAGGTTGGGGATGACGATCTGGGTGAGGAAGTGACTGACTGGGAAGGCAAAGCCCTCTGGAGCTAAGCCACGTACAGCCACCCGCCACAAGTGATACTGACAAGCCAGCAATGGGATGTTGATCTCGATCACCGCGGTAGCGCCGTAAGGCAATCCCTTGATGTCGTTGGTCCCATCCAGTTCAATAATACCACATCCCATGATAGGATGTGAGAGTACCCTCACAGGGCTCATATTCCGCCAGTTAAACCAGATCTGGGCCGGAGTGACTTCATCGTCTGCAATCGCGATGATGACTTCATTCACCCCTTTGCCGTAGAAGTGGCTGTGGTTCCTGACCCGCCCGTGGTGGCCGGCGGTGCAAAAGCCCATCTGACCAGCAAGCCGGTCGACGATGCTGGAGACACGGAGATAGTAGTCGGGTAGGTCGCCATCGAAAGGGATGTCGATCATGCCCAGGATCTTCTGTAGCAGGTGGTCGCTCTTCAGGTACCCCGGGTTCAAAGCCCGAAGCTGTTTATAGCGGTTCACCTGTACGTTCATCAGTTCGCGCTTAACGTAGTCCAGGCCAAACGTAGCGATGTTGGTCTGTTTGATCCTGGACTCGGTGTTGAACAGTTGGTACATGGCGATGGTCCATTGGCGGGTAAGTCTCAAAGGATAGCCGGATCTTCTTACCGAGGTGGTGCGAGTGGAATCGTAAAAAATAACCTGAGAGTGCATATGCTATAGGAGATCTGCTCCGACTGGGTTAACAGCCCAGTACAAGAGGAGGGTATTTCCTTTTCCTGGAAAGATCGCACGTAAATTTAAACCCCCTGGCCGAATCATAATGAGGCTCTCTGCGCGGATTCCATTCGAACTTCGTACGGTGCTACATTATAAACATGAATACAGAAGCCAAGCTTCGAAGTTCACTAGGCCTAGTAACGTTATATACCAAGGAGTCACACCATGGCTGTACAAGACGACATCGACAACTCCGCTTCGAGCAACGAGCGTACCTCCCGCGAAGCTCCGCGCCAAGAGCAGCGTGCTGAGCGCCCGGCTCGTGAATCCCAAGCGACCACCGCCGGTCTGCTGGACATCAACCGCCTGCTCGGCGCACCGATGTCCCGTCGCATCAGCGGCGAAGTGCTGGTCAACGCCGTTAAGTCGGTTAAGCACTGGTTCGATCCAGAGCGTCAGGTTGCAGGCGCCGGCCTGATCGACCTGTCCAAGATCCAAGTCCTGGGTCTGGAAGCTTCCGAGCACAACGTCAGCATCTCCTCGGTGATCCTGGCCTACCCGGTTGAAGACAACGGCACCGTCAAGGTTCTGGTCTCCGCTCTGGCCCTGGCTTCGAGCATGACCGACGACGCCACCGTGCGTAACGTCGAAATCAACCACCGCACCTACCCGCTGCCGATCATCGCTTCCGACTACATCACCGAGAGCTACCTGGCTCTGGTTGACGAAATCGCGAAGAAGGCGTTCGAAGGTCAGCGCCGTAGCGTTGAAATCGTGCGTGCCGGCTGGCGTGTAGTGAGCCACAAGGTTGACTTCAACGATCCGGAAAACACCGAAGTGCGTCAGGTCGTGTTCTACGCCCAGGCCGCTCTGGCAGCGATCTACAGCAACCTGTTCCAGCCTGACCTGTTCTTCTCGCTGGACTGGCTGAGCAAGCAGTCGACTCTGGAAATCAACGTCGACCTGTCTGGCCGTGAAGTCATGACCGCCGACGGTCTGCCGCGTCGTTCCGACCTGGCCGTTACCGTTGCCGGCATCGTGCGCAAAGGCGACCAGAACATCCCTGTTGGCCTGGCCAACCTGGGCGGTTACGTCAGCATCATGTACACCCCGCCGGTCGAACAAGATCGTTGGTCCCGTACCCAGCGCCGTGATCAGCCGTACTTCACTCCGATGTACGTGATCAACCGCATGGACACCAACGCCAACGGCATCACCCCTGAGCTGCTGTTGCTGGCTCTGGCTGGTGCGTCGGTCATCTCGAAAGACCAAGCGTGGGCACAGACTTACCTGCCGGGCGACATCGCTCGCGGCGACGTTGACTACCGTGACGCTGGCCTGCTGAACATCCTGGGCCCGGATCAGGACAAGACTCCGGTCGAGTTCGACAACCGCGCTTCGCTGGATACTCACAAGTGGGCTCAGTACTTCTTCAGCCTGGTTGACGACAACCTGGCCTGGGCTATCGAGCTCGAAGAAGGCGGCGACAACAGCTGGATCACCTCCCTGCTGTCCGACGCTGCTACTGACGACAGCGCCAACAAAGACGCAATCGGCCGTCTGTACGACTACGCCGACCGTCTGACCAACGGCAACTTCACCCGCCGTGCTCGTGAACTGGGCGTCGAAACCCCGCTGCAAATGTCCGGTGCTCGTTACCTGACTGGCACCTGGATCGACGAGAAGGGCAACGAGCGCGATCTGCGTGAATGGGACCTGCTGCGCTGGATGGCCACCAACCCGAATGACGAAGGCGAATCTGCCCTGCGTTATCAGGACGTGATCGACCGCGTTGACCTGGACGTTGAAATCCGCGTCAGCGAGCAGTACGACCAACTGACCAGCGCTCTCGGCGCGAGCAACGTCAAGTTCGCTCGTTACGTAGACCTGGCGTTCGTCAACCCGCAGTTCATCGAAGCGCTGGCCATGGCCGTTGCTGATTGCAAAATCAACATCGACCAGCGTTCGGCTCACTACACCTTCGGCAACCGTCGCCTGCGTGGTAACACTCGCATCCGTGACTTCGTCGGTGGTGACCTCACTCACGGCATGCTCTCGAGCCGCCGCGTGACTGGTGATGGCGCACGTTCGCTGCGTGGTAGCGTTGGTAACGGCTTTGGCTTCGGCAATAGCTTCTAACTGACGTTCATAGCTTGGGGGAGCCTGTGCTCCCCCTTGTTATGCCTTTTTATTTTCACCGGGCACTAGGGGAGGTCAATGAAAAAGCGTAATGGCATTTACTTACGCGTGGTGGGTTACGACACCATGTTCATGCATCAGTCGCATCCAGCGATCCTGATGAACGACTTCAACATCGATCTTGAGGCAGACCGTCTCAAGCTGAACAACCTGATTTATGCCAGCCTCGACGGGGACTCGCTGAATAACACGGCGAGCTGTGACTGTGGACACATCCACGGCATGGACAATTACGGCATCCGCTGTAATGACTGTCTGAGCTTGGTCATGCCGATCACCGAGAAGCCACTGGAGACTCTCCTGTGGATCAAGTGTCCGGCGGGTATTAAGAAATTCATCAACCTTACAGTGTGGCGGATTCTCTCGAAGAACCTGACGCATTCGAACTTCAATATCCTGGAGTACCTTTGTAACCCGCGCTACACGGCAGCCTCTCCCCTGGCAGCCGACAAGATGCGCAAGCTGGATAAGCTGGAAATCCCCCGTGGCTACAACCACTTTGTCGAGAACTACGAGCCCATCCTGGTAGCGCTGTTTAAGGCTGGGTTGATCGGTCCCTCGGCATCTGCCCGTAAGCGTAGAAAGATCATGCGCTTCTTGCAGGAGAACTTCGACCGGACGTTCTCGGATTACCTGCCATTCCCTACGCGTCTCGGGTTCATCAAAGAGAACTCCAACAACCGAATCACGGCTGACCCCAAGATGGTGTCTGCGGTTAACGCCGCGCACATCCTGATCGGGATCGACAACCGTGAGACTGCCGAGAATCAGCCCAAGCTGGCTCAGGCGGTAAAAGAGGGTCGCGTTGTTAGCGCACTCCAGCACTTCAATGACTACTATAAGACCTTTGAGTCTGAGGTGATCTTCAAGAAGCCTGGGGTAGCCCGGAAGCTGATCTACGGCACACGTCCGTACTTCGGGTTCCGTGCGGTGATTACGTCGCGTCAGAAGCCTCACCGGCAGGACGGTATGGAGATGCCGTGGTCTGCGAGTACCTTGCTGTTTAAGGTCCACTTGCAGAACAAGCTGCTGACTCAGGGGTACATCCCCAATGAGATGCAGGCCCTGATCTACGAGAACACACTCCGCTGGCACCCAGAGCTGGACAGGCTGTTCAAGGAGCTACTAGCCGAAGCTCCGAACGGTACCATTCCAACCACCTTCGGTCGTAACCCAACCCTGACCCGTGGCTCTATCGGCTACAACCAGATTGATACGATCAAGTCTGACCCAACCGACAACACCATCAGCATCTCGCCGCTCAACCTGATCGACAAGAACGCTGACTTCGATGGTGACGCACTGTGGGGCGAATTACCGCTCGATCAGAAGAATGCGAAGGTCATGAGTCGACTCGATCCAGTCACCGGTGTCATGGACCTCGACAAACCGTTCACGGTGTCCCGTAACACAACGCTTCCACCACCGTTGATCGCGACCATTACCAGTTGGATCGTCGAGGGCGACCAGATTTCACGATGAGGAGTTCACCATGGCGATAGCTATCTACGCTGATGATCAGGAGTTCGGTGTCATGCACTACGGACTTCCGCGATCGGAGGACCGTGCGGCTATCCGACAGCGTATGGAAAACACTGCACGGTCGTATGGCCTGTCTGGCAGTGAAATGTTCACTCGAGCGGTACAGCGGTTTGAGTCGTTTGACTTCGATCGACTGGAACGCAAGATGGACGCCCTGAAGCGGAAGGTCAGTCACCTGTTTGACCGGGACGAAATCCGGCCGATGTTCAAGATCGGTCAGTTCCAGCAAGCAGGACCGGAACAGCAACGCTGGCTCATGGCTAACCCCCGTGCCCAGCGTCTGCTGGAGAAGGACATGATGAATGGCTGGCGTGACTCGTTCGTGAACTACTTCCAAGGTAGACACGGCGAGGACAACCCAGATTACCAAGCAGTCATGGACGGCCTGTTCACCTTTAACGAAGAAGGCGGGGCTGTGAGTACGCAGTACCTGACCATTCGTGACGGTGACAACCGTGGTCCGCTGCGCTTTGCCGAGCAAACCTTGGTGAAGGACAGCATGTGGGCTAACTTCGAAAGCTTCCTCGATGCAGGTCTGGACGATCCAAGCGACGCCAACAACGGGTCGTTGTAAGTAAAGGAGCGGGGCCAAGTGGAGCACAGCCTTATGGGTATGTGCTCTGCAACCGCCTCGCCCCTTTTCTTTTTCGTCTGGAGTGTCCTATGGCACGTGTCATCCCGGTCTTGGGTAGTGTTGGATTTGCTACCGATTTGACCATCAAGGCCGATGAAGCCCTGACCAATTTCTATATCTCCCAGCGCTCGCAGTCCGACATGTATCGGGGTGCAATCGTCAGTCTGGGGGATATCATCAGTCGACTCGGCAACAACCCCTCAGGCCTCGAAGACGAGGTCAGGGACGTACTCGAGAGCTACTTCGAGCGTCTGTTCGATGAAGTGACCCTCGATGTCAACACCGTAGTCAAAGGACCCAGTATTGATTTACAAATCGGTGCTATCCTACGAGACGGTGACAAGTCGATCGACATTCAACACGTAGTGACGTCATCCGATTCCAAAATTCGCAGCATCATCGATCTGCAAAATGACGGTAAGCCATTCATTCTGGCTGACCTACTCAACTAAGGAGTGTTCCATGTCCCACCTTATCAAACTTTTCACTGCCCTCGGTCCTGTGTTCGTTCTGTCCGACGCGCTGTTCACCCGTCCAGACGGCACTGAAGTCCGCGCCAGTGAACTGGTTGTCGGTGATACGTACCAAGTGATCCGTGACGGCGCTGTGTTCAGCGAAACCGTTGAAGGCATCCAGGCCGCTTCGCAAGACGAAGAAAACGAATACCGTCAGAACGTTCGCATCGCCAAGCTGGAAGATCTGGTGACTGACCTGTCCTCCCGCCTGGAAACCACCGAGAACGCTCTGGAAAGCGCCAACAACGCTCTGCTGACCATCCAGCGCACCATCGTCGACATGACCGCCGCTCACATCGAGCGTCTGTTCAACGACCAGGTCATGGTTGACAGCCTGTCCCAGCGCTTCCTCATCGCCGCTGCCAACGCCATTGCCTTCAAGGCCCGTGCTTCCGCTCAGCGCACTCCTGAGCTGGTGGTCATCGAGCAGGCAATCCCAGGCGCAATCCGCGTGACTCTGCTGGAAGAAGGCGGCGTGTTGGTTGAAGAGCAACTCACTGACACCGGTGAGTGGGTAACTGGCGAGAAGATGTCCGAAAGCCTGCAAGCTGAAGTGATCCCGGAAGTGTTCGGCAACCTGCTGGCCGGTTACGGCGCAAGCATCGGTCGTCCGTACTACGTCGTAGAAGACGTGCACCTCGAAACCTTCCGCAAGGACGCTCAGGCCGGCGCCAAGCAAGCCCTGGAACAAGTTGCTGGTGCAGCTGCTCCGGTGGCCGAAGCGCCTGCTGCTGATCCTGCACAGTCGGCGTCGGAAGCTCCGATCGTTCACTAAGTCCTGCACTGGGGGAGGCTTCGGCCTCCCTCTTTTACGGAGAGACTGCCATGCAGCTTACCGATGACGATTTCAAACGTCTGGATCAGATGGACAAAGAAGCCAACGCTAAGATGAACGAGCGTGACTTCATCCAGCGTCTGCTGCCTCACCTTGTGCCGAATGGCACTAACGAAAACGTGCGCGTTGACATCTATGTCGCCGCCGCAGGTCATGCCAACCGCATGATCGACGTGTTCGAAAACGGCAACCCTGCCAAGATCCTGTTCACCGTTCCACCGTTGATCTCCCCGACTCCGATGACCATCCGCTCGATTCATGCGCGGCCGGAAACGGACATTGGTGAACTCAGCGCTGAGTACGATGCTCAGGTCTCCACCAACGCCCCAGGCATGGTGATCGACGGTTTCGTCAACCGCCTCATGGCGTTGAACTACAGTCCGGCTGACGCGATCTCCGCGGTCTACAGCCTGATGTGGGCCAAGATCTACCGCCGTTACAACATCCCGCTGGAACGCATGTTCGGTGAAGATGCTCCTGAAGTGGCCCGTCAACTCGGCCAGATCAGTGGCGAAGCCGAGACTGATTCCACTCCGGTCAGGAAAACCCTCGATGAGATTGAAGACGACGACATCGAACCGCTCTGAAAGACTCATGGCGTTCATCTCCGACATCCACTTAGCCCATCCACGTACCAATACGTACCACATCATCGAGAACCTCCGCAAGGCGTTTCCGGATGATGAGCAGACGGGCAAGCTCGATGTCATCTTCTTTGCAGGCGATGTCTTTGACCGCCTGATGAGCCTACCTCAGGATGAGGTGGACGCCATCCAAGAGTGGATCGGTGATCTTCTTCGTATCTGTGCGAAACGCGACATCCTCGTACGGGTCCTCGAAGGCACTCCAAGCCATGACTGGCGCCAGTCGAAACAGTTCGTCAACGTCAACAACACGCTGGACAATCCTGCTAACCTGCGCTACGTCGATACCTTGAGTATTGAGGTGATTGCAGAGCTGGACAACCTGAGCGTGCTGTACGTGCCGGATGAGTGGAACGCTGACGCCAGTGTTACATGGACTCAGGTCCAAGAACTCCTCTCGATCCATGGGCTGGACAAGGTAGACGTGGGCTGTATGCACGGTGCCTTCGATTACCAGTTGCCGATTGAGTCGAGCAAGAACCACAACAGCCAAGCGTACCTTGCACTGGTCCGCCATTTCATTGGTATTGGCCATGTGCACATCCGCACCGAGATGACCAAGCACGGCGCATGGATCTTGGCCCAAGGGTCATTCGATCGCCTGTCTCACGGTGAGGAAGCGCCGAAAGGCCATTACAGGGCGTGCATCTCGCCTGCCGGTAATTACCATTGGTTCGTTGAAAACGTCGGTGCCCGCATCTATAAGACGCTGGACTGCCGTAACCAAGACATTGATGAGACTATCAACCTCTTGGCGCAATATGAGAATGAACCAGACCAGTCGAACTTCCGACTGCTGATTCAGCGGGGCGGTACGGTGCAGTATGGGTTGAAGGATCTGCGTAAGCGGTTCCCTCAGTTCCGCTTGACCACACAGCAGGATGATCTGAAGACTCAGGAAGAAGTGGTCCTGACTCAGCAGCAGGCTCCGGTGGTTAAACCGATCAGTATCACCCCAACCAACATTGGCCACCTCGTGTCTGAACGGATGGCGCGTCAAGGTGTTGACGTGTCCGATGCTCGAGCACAGAAGGTCCTTGCTGTCCTGGACAAATTTAAGGAGGCGGCATGATCAGTGATCCTAGTGCCCAAGCGGCGCTGTCAGGCCGTGAGCTGGGGCAGATCCCCGTCTCTATCGGTACCAGTCTGGCCCTCGAGGGTGCCTTTGGCATCCTTGAGGATAACCACAACCCGAAGCCCATCATTCACAACGTGGACGTCCTGTACGTCAACATCCGGACCTTGATCCGGAACATGGTCGGGGCCATTGACGCTGAGCAGCTCAGCGCGGTCTTTCCAGAAGACTTGGCCTTCAGCCTGGTGAATGAGTTGACCACCATTGAGCAAGCGGTGGCACTGGTCTCCAAAGGTCGGGTGAAAGTCCAGCCTTATCTATGTAACTACCGGGACCTGCCTCGCAAGTTCCAGTACGGTATTCTCAAGAACGCGAACACCGATCGTCAGCGCTACGCAGCGCTACGTGAAGAGAACACGGTCATTGAGTTTCGCCGACTCCTGCACGAGCATCCGCACATTCGCCCTATCGAAACCGATATGGAGTTGCCACCGGACGCCCGTAAGGTGCTGTTGCTGTCGAACTACGCCGTGGATCTCTTGCAGCGTTACAAGTTCGCAGCCATCACCCTGCTTGAATCGCATACCGGCGCCACTAAGCCTCCAGCAATGTGGTACACCAAGCTTACCAATGGTAAAGAGTTGTCGCACATTCCGTTTGATCGGATGACGCTTCAGTTCTTCGGAGACAACGGTAACCTGTTCACAGGCTTCCCGATCAAGTTCCGGAGGATCATGCTCGACATCGCTCAGAAAAACCGCTGGCATGCCATGACGACAAAAGACTACATCATCCAATCGGTCAAGAAGGCTTACGAGCCCGAGCTTGAAAGACTGGTGATCAATCTTTACTCGAAAGGCTAGGGGAACCGGCGGGTAAAAAGAAACGCCTAGGTCCTATCTTTTGAATAGAAGCCGATCACAATTTTTGGTTTGGAGTAACACTAGATGAGCGAACAGAACGCGCGTCCGGAAACAATCCTGGACGACCCTTCCCTAGCCCTCAAAGCGCAGAAGCAAGAGGGCATGGAAGGCGAGCCTACTCTGCGTCCGGCTTACTACGAAAACAACCCGCGTCTGGTCGTAAAGACCCGTGTACCGAACGACAAGAACCATGGCAAGATCGAAGCGGCGTTGTCTAACCGTGCGTTCTTCTCGGTCCTTCGCGCTCTGGAACTCGTGGCCAACTCGACTGGTCCGACCATTGTCTTCCTGGACAACAAAGGCCACCGCTTCGTTGATAAGAAGCGTGATCCGAACCCGTCCATCATGAGCATGATCAAGCTCGAGAAGACGAACGAAGGCGTGATCTCTATCTGCATCAGTGCAGGCAAGAACCGTCCGCTGATCGAATTCCCGTTCCTCGACTGCACCTACCATCAGTTCCGCGATGGCCAAGGCAGCATGCCGGTAGCCGTGGCTTCGAAACTGTACTGCCTGGGCTGGATCGACGTCGTTCGTGAATACCTGCCAGTCGTGATCGAGAAGAACTACGCCAAGCCAGCCTGGATGCAGCGCCGTGAGCAGAACAACGGTGGCGGTGGCCAGTGGGGCGGTAATGGTGGTGGCGGTAACCGTCAAGGTGGCGGTGGTAATAACTGGGGCGGCAACAACAACAACGGCGGCGGTAATTCCGGCGGTGGTGGTTGGGGTGGCAACAGTGGTGGTCAGTCTCAAGCGCCTGCGCAGGTATCTGGCGGCACTGGCTTTGACTTCAGTGACGACGTGCCTCTTTAAAACGAGCCCGACATAGCCAGCATCGACACAGGACCAGTCTTGGTCCTGTGTCGACTCTTATACCCTGACGGCGTTCTGCTCGACCTTATTTCCGCGATACATTATCTCATTGTAACCAGTAACCATCGAGGTTGTACCACGTGCAGATTCAGCTTAATGAACTGTCAAGTAAGGGAATCACATCCCTGAATCTGGAACACCGCGGCAACTCAATGAAGCTGTCGGCTGGCAGCTACCATTCGGCTGCGATCATCAACCGTGACACACTGTTCAAGGAGACCAATGACTTCCTCGCGAGTCTAAGCCCCGAGGCGCAATACCAGCTTTGGGAACTGTACCTCAAAGTCAACGAGTACCTGTCGTCCGAAGAGATTCGGTCGTCCTTCTTTATCCGTGCCGAGATCGAGACGGTCGTCAAAGACCTGTACAAGATCATCACATGGCCAGTGGTTCGTGGCTGGGTAGAGCAGGCTCGCTTGGACATCCCAAGCGATGTCAGTGAGAAGTTCGAAGAGTTCAACGAGCGCGGCCGCAACTACCGCAGTCGTACGTACATCAAGGCGGACTACATTGACTTGCAGGCGCTGGCGCTGGGCTTGCGGATGGTCGTGCCTATCTGGGGCATGTACATCCAAAACGTGGCGTCTACCCACGGCAACGGTTACAAGGAATCCGAAGCTGTCAAGCTGATTGAGCTGGCTGGTGTGAACCAATGGCCTCCTTATATCCGCATGATGGAGTACATCGAGGCATCGGTGGACAAAGAGATCAGCATGACCATGGTCATGGCCGGTCTGTCGAGTGAAGAAGTACCGCGTCACTTGATGGCTATGGCATTGGTCCGTAAGATCTCCATTGGGCCACTGTCCACTCCGGTGGATCGGGACAGTCTGGCTCGTATCCTGTTCAACTACGTGACAGGCACGCACCTGCGCATGGATGGTCGCTTCCAAAGCGTCACCGGCGTGGTACAGGCCAAACGTTCGCGCAGTCTGGACAAAGGCGATGAGGATAACTCGTCGGTCTGGGATGACTACGGTCAAACCACCGAGATCACCGAAGGCGACCGTCAGTTGCTGGAAGTGTTCAGTGAGAACACCCAAGTCATCGTGGTACGTGCTGACGCGACTCTGGACATTGCTCGTGTGCAGCAGTGTGTCGCCATCTGCTCTCGTCACGAAGAGCGCAAGGTGGAAGACTTCCAGAAGGCGATCATCTTCTGGGTCATCCGGACGATCTCGCCTGAAGCCCGTGAGCTGTTGCTCAAGCGTACGGAGTTCCGTCTGATGGGTGTGGCTCAGGCCATCCTCGATCACTGGGGCTTCCATGAGCTGGCACTGCTGGTCTCGGCGGAAGAGTACATCAGCGATGACGGTGAAACGTACATCCCGACGGAAACCCGCAACAAGATCACCAAGATCCAGGCCGAGATCTTGGACAAGCAATACCCGCACTGGCGTCAGGAAACCAAACGTCAGGAACCGGGCAAGCGCGGCAACGTCGCAGTGACCGCCATTGACATGGTGGTGGACTGGATGAGCGGCCGGGCTTGGAAACCACATGCACCTCGCGACATTATCAACCGTGTACCGATGTTGACCCAGACTGGCTACATGTACATCTCGGGCGACATCAGACGACAACTAGCAGACATGATCATTCATGTCAACAACACCATCGGGAGCCGTACCCATGCAACTAATTGATCTCGTATTCCGTGAGCGCTCGGGCTACAAGGACATGCAGCTCCGTCCTTATTACGCTGATGCCACTGATGAATTGATCGGCATCCTGGACCGTGACACTCGCGGCGGTGAAGACCTGACTCCAGCGGCCCTGAGCCGCGTGGCGGGTCGAATCATCCGTCCTGCTGCCAAGCACCAAGGGTCCGCCCTGATTGCCGGTGGCTGGGGCGAGAAGCGTTTCATGTTCATGATGACCGTGTTGGTTCGCAAAAGCCGTACCGACATCCGGACCCTGGAGATCTCCGGTTACACCGACCACGTGGGTGCTTCCCAAGGCATTCGCGGTATCAAGCTTGACGAGAGCATGGCGTTGTACTTCAACTCCGTGACCGAGCTGAACCAGAGCTACATGGATACCCCGACCCGTCGTGGTTGGCAGACCCAGATTGCCAGTTCCAACCATTTGATTGCCCCGCAAGTCTTGCCGGACTTCAGCCGTGATCGGATGTCAGCGGGTACGTTGGTGATGCGTCCAGAAGACGTGTTCCACAACAACCCGAAGAACGTCGTGTCCAACGCGTTCAACCGCCGTGCCGAGAAAGAGAACTACCTTGACATGCGTCATGGGTTCACCGGTAAAGGCCTGCGGATGTCTCACCGCCTCAATGACTCCTCCACTCGTTACTTGCACCGCTCGATCAAGGCGCTGGCAACTGCGAATGAAGGCGAGATGTTCGGCCAAGGCAATCAGTTCGACCGTGACACTGGGTCGATCCTGAAAGACGCACGCTCTCAGGTCCGTGAGAAGACCGTGAGCAGCATTCCTGTGCTGGCTGACATTGCTCGTGAGACCAACATCCTCGAGCAAGGCTTCATCACCTACGGCGAGCTGATCGCCATGAACCCGGACTACATGTGGGACGACGTCAAGGTGTTCTTCGAACGCCCTGAGACTGTCCGTAACTACCAGAACCGTTCTGGCTGGTCTGGTCGTGACAACAGCACCATCGCTGCGATCCAAGTGGCGCGTGCGTTGCCAGCGTTCATGGCGTTTCACCACATCGCGTACGTCGAGTTCACGGCGGACAACATGTCGGCCATGGGTGACGCAGTCATGATCATCCCGCAGTGCCTGCCGATCATTGGCAAGCAGATCACGGATCGTTCTTTGATGGCGTTTGAAGAGCGCTGTATCACCGAGATGTTCCATGACATGCTGCCATGGCCTGACTGCATGTTCGACATCAGCGTTAAAGCGGGACTGTCCAACGACATCGAAATCTGGCTCAAGCTGGAAGGCGAAGATCCGTTCGAAGACGTGTTCCCGGTCTTCTGTGACTCCTTGGTGGCGCCGGTCATCGTGGACGATCAGGACACCATCGGTGCCATGAGCTCCTCGCTCACTGACATCGTGGACAAACTCGGGTCGGGCCGTCGTCCAAACGACAACGATGACTACGAAGAGTCCCCACTTCTCAGCAACACTGGCAATTTCAATTTCTAAGGGAGTAACACATGGATCTCCATGATTTCAACCCCCGTGTGCTCAATGCCATCGGGATCGTCGACGAGACAGGTAAAGGTCACCTGAGCCGTGTGCTGGGTGAAGACCGTACCGTGCCGTTCATGATCGGTGAGAAGCGCGTGGTGCTGCCAACTGCCGAGCATCTGCGCGGTGATGACAGTGGTGTGGTGATCTATCACCCGCTGTCGGAGAACATCACCCGTGGTGAGTCGGACATGATCAAGTCGATGCGCGACCAGATCATGTTCAAGCTGACCGTGATTGCGGTGCAGTTGATCTCTGAGCTGGGCCGTGTGGCTGCCACTGACAGTGAGCACTCCCGTCTCGGCAAAGATGCCAGCAAATACCTGAAGCAGGTCTCGGGCATGGACGCACGGTCCTACGAGTTCCTGAAGAAGGTCATCCTGCGTATCGGGCCGGAGCCTGAGAAGCGTCTGGTGTCCATCAGCCTGCGCAAGGGTAACAAGGACGGCGTGCTGCGTGCTGCCAAGTTCAAGTTCCCAGTCCTGGATCAGTTGCTGACCGACGAGCAAGAACTGCTCGGCGTGAAGTACCCGTCCAAGAAGGCACGTCAGAACCTGATCGCGTTGTTCGAGATCGTGCTGGGTGACGAGGACACTCGTGCTGGCTACGATTACGGCAGCAAGAACATGGCTGCGCCGTACTTCCACGCACTGATGATGGGCTTCAATGCATTTGCCACGCACCTCAACGGCGTCATCAAGACGCACAAGAAGTTGCTGGGCCACGCCATTGATGCTGACGGCAAGGAAACCGGCCGCTGGCTGTCCGACGACCTGCTGATCGACACCAGTTGGGTTGACGGCATGGACGACCTGGCTGACATGCGCCGCATCGTGCCTCCGCAAGAAGGTAACGAAGGCTGCATCATCGTGGCCGAAGCCAAAGACGTGGCGAAGACGGCTGAGAAGCTGTCCACCCGCATTGCCCCACCTACCCGTGCCAGCAATGAAAGCCGCAGCGGTGGCCGTGCTGATGAACTCGACCTGCCGTTCGATGTGGACGACGATTCGAACCAAGGCACCAAGGCACGCCGTGACGAACCACCTGCTCGCCGGACTGGTGGCAAGTCGCTGGACGATTACCTGAATGGCGGGCGTGATACCCGTCGTGACGATGATCGCCGTGGCGGTGACCGTGACCGCGACACTCGCTGGAGCCGTGACGATCGTGGTCGTGATGACCGCGGTGGCCGCTGGAACAACCGCGATGGTCGTGATAGCCGTGACACCCGTGATGAACGTGGCGGTCGCCGCTTTGATCTCGGCCTGGATCGTGACCGTGAGCCAGAGCGTGAAACCAGCTGGAGTCGTCAAGACTTCCGTCGGGAAGAGCGCAGCACCTCCGGTCGTCGTCCATTCGGTAGCGGTGCACAGCAGACGCAAAGCCGCAGTCGCTTCTGACTGACGGCATAGAGGAAGGGGCAATTACGCCCCCTCCTCTTTTCTTTGTTAGATACGGCCTGGTGTCTGTAGGTAAAGGTTCTTGAGGTTGTCGACCACTCCCAAGTCCGGGAGCCTCATTTCCTTGAAGTCTCTGGTCATCTGTGTAGGGCAATCGAGGTCGTTAACCACCATGAAGATCAGCAAATTCTCGATCGGTAGCTTCAGTTCTACGAGGAGCGACATGAAGTTGTACTCGAACTTGTGAACGAGTCCCGGGTCCAAGGGAGTCTTGATCGAGTTCGCCTTGAGGTATGCTTCATGGGTGTGGATGTAACTTAGGAATTCTGGTGTGTGGAAGGTCGTAGCGCCTTCGACTTGCATCAAGTTGTTAAGCAACTGGCTCATGCCCGTGTTCCTCGTTTGAATTTTCTTCAGAGATACATTATCTAATTGGTAAGCGAACGCTAACCTGTAGTGTAATGGGAGTAACCGATGTTCAACGACAGTACCCCGTCCGTGCAAGAGCAGTTGGCTAAGCTCTATGCGCAGCAGTCATGGCACAACCCGGTTGAACTTCATCCGGAGTTAATGTCGCTGTACGGACTCAACCCGTTTATCCGGCACATCTCCGCCAGCCGGGCGGCGATGTTTACTGGTAACTTGGCGCAGATGGTGGTTATCAAGAACCCCATGCGCAAACGCATCCGTTCTGGGATGGAGCGCCCTTTTGGCGAAGCCACGTTCTCTATCGAGTTCGCTGACGATGTCGAGGTGCTCGAGATCATCCCACGCTTTGGCCATACGGCAGGCGCTAACCGTATCCGTCACTCGCCTCAGACGGCAGTCATCTACGAGAACCTTCGCACGAAGGAACTTGGCGTGACCATGTTGACGGACTACCACGTAACCCACCAACACTTCGGTACCGAGTTCAAGCGCAATCGTGATGCGCTGGACAAGATGCGTAAAGGTGTCCGGTTCAAGAAAGGAACCCGACTGGCGCACAGCCCGCTGATCGACGAACACAAGAACTACATGTACGGCCGCGAGACTAACGTGCTCATGGCGTCTGACGTGGCAGGGACTGAAGACGGCGTGAAGGCGCGCAGAGGCTATCTGGCCGCGCTGGCTCCCACAGGATTTGAGACCCGAGTGTTCGAATTCGGGCGAGAGTTCTTCCCAACCAACCAATCGACCGTTCCCGGTGTCTACAAGATCATGCCGGACCTGGGCGAGAAAGTAAGCAGTACCGGACTGCTGGTGGCCCTGCGCCGCTACGATCCGATCAGCGCCGTGGCAAACATGACTGTCGACGCGCTGATGCAGCCGGACTACATCTTCGACCGCAAGCGTTTCGTGCAACACATCGATGCCGAGGTGGTGGACATTCGGGTAGAGCGCAATACATCTATCCCGATCCCGCCGCTGCCTGTGGGCATGGACGAGCAACTGCTCAAGTACTACAACGCTGACACCGAGTTCTACAAGAAGATCGTTGACTTCTGGGTGGACAAGCGTAAGGACGCTCGCCGTCGTGGTTACAGCGAGCTGCCGATGGAACCTGCGTTGAGCCATCTGGTGTACGAGGCCATTGGCCGCGTGACGCCGGACTACATCCGTCCTGACGGTGGGTTCAACAAGAAGTACGATGATAACGGCAAGGTCGACAAAGTCTACCGTGGGCTCAAACTGGATGCTTGGCGCGTAGAGATTACGTTCAAGTACCTGTCGGTTCCCAACAAGGGCTATAAGATCACCGACATCAACGGGAACAAGTCGGTCGTCGTTGAGGTGGTTGAAGACGAAGACATGCCAGTCGATGAGAACGGTATCGTCGCTGACATCGTGGTCGACCCGAACTCCCGCTGGAACCGGGTAACCCCAGCCTCTCCGATCGAAATGATCATTGCTGGTGCTGCCCGTGACTTGGGTAAACGCATCCAAGCTTCCTTTGGCTTTCCGCTGAATACGCAGATCACCGAAGAAGAAGCCAACGATGCCGTGTTCGCTCCAGAGAACCGTGACTTGGTGGAAGCAGCGTTCAATGAGATGCTGGAGTTCTACAAGGTTGTGGTGCCGTTCCAATGGCAAGACCTGACCGATCCGGAGTATCGGAAGTTCAACCCAGAGTACATGTACACGCAGGTAGCCTCTGTGATGTTCGACCACATGTACGGTATCGACCTGGAGATGCCGACCAACAACCCGATCCACATGCCGGACGTGATCCGTACCATTAAGGAGCGCTGGCCGCCGTTTATTACGCCGGTGCGTTTCCGTGGTCGTGATGGCAACATGAAGGTTTCTCGTGAACCGATGTTGATTGCCCCGTCCTACTACATCAACCTTGAAAAGACCGCAGAAGACTCGTGGATGGCGGCATCGTCTGCGAAGTGCAACGTCTTCGGTACAACTGCGCGTCTGAGCAACAACGACAAGTACGACTCTCCCGGTCGTCAGTCGTCTATCCGTGTCGGTGAGTCTGAGTTCCGGTCTGAAGCTGCCGTGTGTGGCGGTGAAGCGATCGCGGATCAGAAGGATGCGTCCAACAACCCAATTGCGCACAAGTTCGTGCTGCGACGGTTGCTGACCCACCCTACACCCACAAACGTCGAAGAAGTACTCGACCGTGCCGTGGTGCCTGTTGGGGGACATCGACCGTTGGCCTACATGCGCAACATGTTCGAATGCTCCGGCAAGCAACTCACCAACGAATACACGGAGTAAACAATGCGTCGAATCAAAGCGCGTGAGTTCATGAACCGCGACATCGTTGCGGAGTGGCCACTGGACGATGAGCGGCTGGAGATCGAGTTCGACGATGGTATCCTTGAGACCACCACTCGCCGGACTGCGTTGAGCTGGTTCTGTTGGGAGCTGCACCGGCAGTTCCCACGTACCCCGCTGAACATGAATCACCACATTGGCAATGCGTTCCCAAGTGCCGACATGGTGCCGAAGACGCTGTCCAACATCGTTCGGTCGCTGCACTACACCTACTTCACCCCTGGCATTGAAATGGCCAACCATGACCTGTGCTACGACCGGGAGGACGTGTGGCGTGTGGTCAAAGATGTGGGCAACGAAATCTACAACGTGTTGTCGATCAACCTCGAAGAGTGGCACGTACACATCAACGGCTTCCACTTGCTGGAGCTGTACGACTATCCGCCGTTGGTGGAGATTCGTGGGACGTTGCAGGAGAACCAGCTGTCCATCAGTAACGCGATGGACAGAACCGCTGAAGTCTTGATGAAAGACCCAGCTATCCTGCACAACCCAATCGTGCGCGGCCTGCGCTCCAAGCAGATCAAGATGGGCCAGTTCATGCAGATCATCCTCTGCTTGGGCTACCGGACTGACCTCGACCAGGTGATCTTCCGTAAGCCGATCACGGTAGGCTTCTTCGAAGGCCTGACCAAGATGCACGACATCATGATCGAGTCGTGCTCCGCGAAGAAGGCTTTGCTGTTCACCAAGAAGCCCCTGCGGATCGTTGAGTACTTTAACCGGAAAATGCAGCTCTCCACTACCGTTGTGGACAAGCTCATCTGGAATGACTGCGGATCGGACGAGTACGCCGAGATCGTGGTTGACTCCAGCCTCTGGTCACACCTTGACGGCAAGTTCTTCCTGAATGAGAAGACCAACAAGCTCACCCCAATCCATGCCGATAACACGGCACAGATGAAGGCGCTGAAGGGCCAGGCCATCAAGATGCGGTCGGGTATGTTCTGCCGCTACCGTGGCAATGGCGAGGTCTGCCATGTCTGCTTCGGTGAACTGGCGTGGTCCATCCCTCGGGAAACCAGTCTGGGCCACGTGTGTGCAACCGAGCTGTGCCGGGAAGGTTCCCAGCGAACGCTGTCCGTGAAACACTTGGACGGCTCGTCGGTGGTAGAGGAGATCGTGATCGCGGAGGAACACTTGCCGTACATCGATGTCTGTGCCAGTGACCCGGCCATGAACGACAACGCAGACGTGGAAGTGATGTCGAACGTTACGGAAGAAGCACTCGGCGAAGCAATTCCTGAGACTGCCCGTGAATCGTCGTTGCTGAAGTTCAACCCACGCTTGAAGAAGATGAATCCGATTCTGATCCTTCAGGCTTCTGCGGACAAGAACACCGACAACGGGACCGAGCTGGCAGGTATCAACAAAGATACCGTTATCGAACGTCTGAACATCCACCGCTTCACTGCCTTCCGGGAAGTGCAGATCCGTACCACCAACTTGCGTGATGAAGTCTATGACGCTTGGGTGCCGGTTTGCCAAGGTGCACGTCTGGGGTCGCTGTCGCGCCTCATGCTGTACTACATCCAGGAACACGGGTACACGATCAACGAGAACGGTGACTTCTGCATCGACCTGAGTCAATGGGACTTCGGTGCACCAGCGTTCTCCTTGCCACGCCGTCACGCCAGTACGCTGGACTTCATGGCAGCAGTTGAGGCCTTCATCCGATCTCCGGCGAAGAAGTCGGAACGGAACGGGTTCTCGGGCAAGATGCTGACCAGTTACACGGACCCCGTGGCAGCTTTGTTGGACTTCAGTGACTTGGTGAACTCGCAACTGCGGGTATCCATCAGCCACCTTGAAGTGATCCTGCTGTCGCTCATGCGCCCAGCCGATGACCCGGACGACTATTGCCTGCCAGAGTTTGGCCGGCCTACGAAGTTCGAGGAACACCGGACCCTGATGCAGTACCGCTCTGGCGGTCAGCAACTGGCGTACGAGCGTCAACCGGACATGATCGAAGACCCAGACAGCTACTTGATTACCAAGCGGCCTGCTGGACTCCTCGATCCGTTCGTGTTCCCAGAAGTGATCTGACCATTAGAGGAGCCTTCGGGCTCCTCTTCTTATTTTGTTTCGGAGTGTTTATGGTATTCGAGATCAAACAAATGACCCTCCTTAAAGAGGTGGGTGCTGCGGGTAACTTCAACCTGACCGCTATCTTCAAGACTCGCAACATCGAGCCAGGTCACGACAACCCGCCCCTCCTTGACCTAGAGGAGTGCAAGAAACAGAACGCTCTGTACAACCTTGAACTCGACGGTGAACAGCTCCATTATACCCTCAAGGACGATTGGATGGAGACGCCTCGTAAGCTCACCCTGACGATCTCTTTCAAATACCCTGTCCGTTGGTGGATCGGGGAGTAATAGATCTCCGTGGACGTCTATGGACGTTGGTGGACAGTTTTTAATCATCTAAAAGAGGTTTGTTATGTAACAGTCGTATGCCGCCAGTTAGGGATGTCCCATGAAAATCGATGTCTACAGTCACGGGTTAAGGGTTACCGATGTAACTACTGATCGTGACCTCCAGGCGATGTTGGCGTTTTGCAGGCCCTTGATCGAGATGGGATATGAGAAACAGGGCAGGCGATTCGTTCCAAAAGGCCTTCGTACATTTGCTGCGGCTACACGGAATCGAAAAGAGTTCAGCTTCCACAGGAACCAACTCGATGCCCTGAAGCGCCACCTATTCGGGAACCTGGGCTACGCTCAGCATCTGGTCCCCATCACTCACCACGTCGTGTCCAAGGATATTCTTCCGAAGGTCCAGTTCGACGTCCGTAAGATGTTCCCACCGCGTGAGCGACAAGTCGGGATCATTGAATACGTGCTTGACGATCAGAACCCCAAGTGGGACCCGATCATCAAGATGGTCACATTGCAGACCGGGGGCGGTAAAACCTACGTCGCTCAGTACTGCATGAACAAGCTGGAACTGCGCACAGCCATCCACTTCAAAGGCGGGTACGTCTCCCGGTGGAAGGATGACTTGGAGGAGACCTTCAAGTTCAAGCGTGGTGAGTTCCTGATCGTGCGTGGTGGTAAGGACATGATCGCCCTTCAGCAAATGGCGCTGGACGGTGATCTGGACAAACTGCAAGTCGTGATCATTACGGCTGGTACCATGCGGGAATACCTCAAGAACTACGAGGAGTCCAACGGTAACAGCAAGCTCTACCCGATCAAGCCTATCGACTTCTACCCGAAGACCGGTATTGGCTTCCGGGTGACGGATGAGCTGCACCAAGAGTTCCACAACAACTACCGCATTGACTTGTACACGCACACGTACAAGACACTGGGGCTGTCCGCTACCATGGTCAGCTCGGATGCGTTCAAGAACAGAATGTACGACGTCGGTTACCCAACGCAACAGCGCCATGACGGCGGGGGTTACAACGTCTACATTGGTGTGACTGCGATCTTGTACCACATGGACCCGGAAGTTCGGATCAAGTTCATGGGGGCTCAGGGTTACTCGCACACCACGTTCGAAGAATCCGTCATGCGGCATAAAGGGCTTCTGAAGTCCTACCTCAAGATCATCGACCATGCGATCTACAACCGCTTCGTGTCGGTGCGTGAGGAAGGACAGAAGGCACTGGTGTTCTTTGCCCGTGTAGACCTCTGTACGCTGTTTGTGGAGCGTCTGAGGAAGATGTACCCAGAGTTGAACGTCGTGCGTTACGTCGGCTCTGAGGGGGACTCCTACGAGGAATTGCTGGAAGCTGACATCGGTGTCACCACCATCGGCTCGGGCGGTACCGCCATCGACATCAAGAACCTGCGTTGCTCGTTCATGTCGACTGCAATTGACTCGCGTCAGTCTAACGAACAGGTCTTGGGGCGTACGCGTCCTCTGATCGGTTGGCCAGACGTGACCCCTGAGTTCATTTACTTTGGCTGCTTGGAGATTGAGCAACATTGTAAGTACCACAGGAACAAGCTGGAGTTCTTCAAAGGCAAGGTAGTCTCGCACATGGAAGTCATGTCGCGGTACGTCCTGACCACCAACGGATAACGGGAGGGCTTCGGCCCTCCTCTTATTCCGAATGTCAAAGAAAATGAACACTGTCTATTATCTGAAAGCCCTTCACCGAGAACATCACCCATGGATAACAACATCGTTGACTTCACCCATCGTTTCCAGATGAAGAAGGATCTGGCTGAGAAGCCGGTCCCGCTGGAAGGCTACCAATTACCCAACAGTGAGATCCTGATGGACCCTAGCCTCAAGCTGGGTATCCTCCTTCAGCACACTGCCGATAAGTTCCTCGACGGGGACATGGATGCGTACAAGATCCATCGTCTGCTGACGCTGATGAATCACATCTACGATGGGTTCGTTCCTACGTTCGATCTCAAGACCTCCATGGTCATCCGTAAACTCCCCACTGAAGAATCCCCGACAGACTTCTCGGTGTACTCGTGGGGCATTGCCATGGACCGCATGATCAACAAGGACAACTCTGTTGCCCCTGGGTTCCGTCCAAGCTATCAGCTCGAAGCGCAGTTGATTGAGGTAGATGAAGGCACCGTTACGAAGGTGGGCACTATCTACCCCGACGACTGGATGGAGTTTGAGTTTGCTGAAGATGACATCATCACGCAACGTACACCCAAGCACTTCATCCGCCGCATGAACGATCTGGTCAAGACCAATGGCGGTAAGGGCATCGTCACGTCTGAAGGCAGCTACCTCGTCGCCTTGCCGTACGGCGGTAAGCTGGCCTACATGATCGTACTCGCGCTTGAGAACCCGATCAAGTTGCTCCCTGAAGATCAACGTAAAAGACCCAATTAAGGACAATCATGGCTATTCCAGAATACGCTGATCCGCGATCCCACAAGCATTTCAGCAGGGGTTTCGTGGGCACCAGTCACGGTGACGACAACACAGGCTACAAGACAAGCTGGGACCCGATCAGTGAGGCGAAACCCACTTCGACGATGGGTGTCCACACCCACACCCGCTTCTGCGTCTTCTGCGGCAACAGGGCGTTCCCAATCCAATCCTGCGTTGGTGCCGACCCGCACGGTTTCTCCTGTGTCTGCAAGGACGCCATGGATGAGATCGACTGGCAAGAACAATTCCAGCTACTGCTCAACGAACAGGCCAAGGCGAGACGTCTCCTGATAAAGGACATGCCCAAGCGAAACCCTGACGTGTTCGAGCAATATGCAAAGCGTGTCTGGGAGCACAATCTAGCGGATATTCGAAAAGACTTCTTCGCTCAGTCTGCGATGGCTCGACTGGGCATCACCGTCGATGAACCAAAGAAATTCAACCTGGGGTAAAGACGATGCTTCCTGATAACGAAAACATGGTCATGAACATGGCCGAGACACTTGCCCAGAATTTGATGAGCAATTCACTTGGGTCGTCGTATCCGCAGTTGGTTCCGGTGCTCCAAGTCATGGGTATGGACCTGAGGAACGTGTTTAACCAACTGATGGGCAGCATGCGCTCTGAACTGTTCTTCGGTGAAAGTCCGTGGGCCAAAATGTATACGTTGCACACGGGCAAGAAGATCGGCGTCCCTAGGCGCACGAACATCATCGAGAACTTGGCTCAAGATCGCTGGACCAAAAGCTCCTCTCGCCCTCTCAAAGACATCTTGGCCTACTGGGCCATCCATCGTCCTGACGAGCGCGATGGCGATGATTGCATCATCTTCCCTCACCGCTATGAAAACGGCGAACGTGAACAGGTAGAGGTGGACTTGTCTACCGGTCAGGCCTCTATTGAGTGGAGTGAGAACGACATGGAGCTGACGCTTCCTGAGTTCCAGTGCAACAAAGGCCTGCTGTCATGTCCGTTGTTTGAGGCGCCCTACGGTGTAGCGCTGGATATGACCTACCTGAACGAGGTCCTGTACGATCCACTGTACAACCACTTGGTAGGCGATTGCAAACCAGTCAACCCTGAAAAGACTGAATGGCTCCTGATGGAGCATTACTGGGGCACTCAGGCAAACCCTGAAGAAGGCGCTGGTGAAAGTGGCTTCAATCAGTTGCGGGTACTGTTGACTGGCGAGATGTACAGCAAGTACGGGTCCAGTTACGTTACGTTCGAATGGCGCGGCTATCGTATCCAGCTGTCCTCCAAACGGGATTGGGACTACGGTGCTCGCGGTGACATCAGTCAGATCGTCTACATCAGTTCGGTAGGCGTTGACAATGCCAGTGCGCGTAATGGCATTGATTACATCAACAACTGGCATCAGAATCCATTGCTGGTGCACGACCTGTTGAACGACATGGATGGCATCGTTGATGACCTTCTGACCAAACACGAACTCTCAATGAAAGAGGTTTAAGCTACATGACCAATTCAATTGGCGCACGTCAGATCCACTGGCACCTTCACGTCTGTGCAATGGCAGAACTCGAAGCGCTCCTCAGCTCCATTGAAGCTGATAACGGTGCTGAACTCAACGACCAGTGCCGTCGCGCACTCTTCGGCGGCATCCAGTCTGCCACCAACCTCATTGCGCAAGAAGGCTGGAGTCCAGCCATGGCAGCGTACCCAACGACCGTGAAGAAGCTTGAGCATCTTCAGGAGTACTGGATGGGTCGTCATCAGATCCAGACCGATGATCCGGTGTTGATGTTCCACTCGTTGGAGCAAATGCTGTCAGCCACAGCCAAGATCAAGTATCTGACTGAACTGCTTCAGATACATATCCGCTTCGCCGGCCAATAAAAGGAGAGGGCTTCGGCCCTCCCTTTCTTTTTTGATTCCAAGAATCTGTAGCACTACATTGTAAGAGTGAGATAACCATCACCAAGGAGTGAGCAGTGAAGAATATTCCCGAATGGCGTCAAGAGATCATTAAGGGATTCTCACATGTGTGGGAGCTGAATGATAAAGCGCATCGAGAGAATCACTTTGAAGCGGTGTTTCAATGTGGTACTGCGATCAGTAACCGAATGGACTTTGGGTATGATCCAAAGCTGATTCTGTTTGCAGCGTACTTTCACGATATGTTTGCGTGGAGTCGGGTGAATCACCATGAGCTGAGTTATCATTGGATGATGAGTACGGATCATCCGGTGATCATTGATAACCTGAATCCATCGGAAACGGTGGAAGTGGCAAGGGGATGTCTTCAGCATCGGGCATCGTTTAAGGGGAACTTCAAGAATCAGTTCTGTGAGCTGATCAATGCAGCAGATCGAATGATGCCGGGGAATGTCTCGGATATGCTGGAGCGGGCGATCCTGTATCGCGTGGCACATCATCCAGAACAGTCTGAAGATCAGCGTTATGAAGAATCGGTCAAGCATCTGAAGGAGAAGTTTGGGATGAGCGGTTATGCACGCTATCCTGAAATGTATCTGACGTGCTTTGGTGAAGAGCTGCAAAAGCAGCGTGACGAAATCGCATTGTTGTAAGGGAGAAGGTAATGAGTGAGTACGGATTCAGGACGTTGCACGTGATGTCAACGTCCGATCGTAATGGGATGGAGCAAGTGATGGCCAAGTGTGACGAACTTGGCTTAGCCCACAGTGGACTTCACACCTGCGCTCCCAATGGCGGGACCTATCTAACGGTGTTCCCGTTGGATAGCAAGGTTGGCTGGGAACAAGAGACAGAACACAAGAAGGATCTCTACAAAGTGCTGAGCGTAATTCAACGCAAGCACTACGAGCAAGGCTACGTGAGCATGCACTTCACCATGCTGTACAGCTACAACCACGAGCAGTTGAACAACTGGCAGAACATCATCGAAATCTCGATCTGACGGAATAGAGACAGGAGCCCTAGGGCTCCTGTCTCCTTTCTTTTTTTCTTTGTTAGCTCAGGCCGTAGTAGGCCAGAACGTTTTGACGCGTCTTCTCGTTGGTGATTTCCTTCAGAGAAGCGTTCCACTCGATGACCTTGATGGAGCGGTCACGAGTAGCCGGGTCAGCGGTCTGCATCAACACGGCGGTCATGTTGTTGAAGATGCGCAGGCCTTTTGGAGTGATGGTCATTTGACCCACGCCAGTGTAGACCTTCTTCGGCGACATGATGCCGTTGCTGTTCTTGTGGAAGAAGTTCAGCAGTTCGGTCCAACCCTGCACGAAGTCTTCACCTTCCAGGCGCAGTACACGGCTGATGCAACGGTCCAGCAGCGTCTGGTAAGGCGCGGCAGCAGCAGCGTTGTCGCCTGCGGCTTTACGGCCTTCTTCGTACGACTTCAGGTCGTTGTCAACAAATTTGACGGTCATGGTCATGGATTCCTCAGTGATAGAGCTGATCCGTTTCTTGATCGAATCAGCATCGAGCAGGGTAGTTACCCCAAAGAGATCAGCAGCACGCTTGATCATGGTCTCAGGACTGGCAGAGATCGAAGGCATGATCTGCCCACGGCACCAGGCCTTGATTTCCCGACGTGTCCAATGCTTCACCGGACGAGCATCACGGTTACGGTCACGTATCCAGATGCCTGATGGAGTAGCAGGGACTTGCTTGCCGGTCAGCACATACGATTTGGCATCCTCACGGTACCAGAACAACGGAACGCGGAAACGAACGTAGATCTCGTCCCACAATACGTCCTCTGGAGCCTTGACGGTTTCGGTGATCTCACCCCGCAACCATGCCTTGAGTTCAGCGTCACGCCATTCGATGGCCTGTTTCATTGGACGGGTAGGGTCATTGATGTAGACCCCGCTTTCCAGTGACTTCGGCTTCTCGTTGGTGAGCAGGTAGTTCAGCACATCGTCGTCTGACCAGTGAGCAGGACTCACCCCGAACTGCACGTCGATCAAACGACGAATGCGGTCCATGGCATCTGCGATGGTGAACTGAGCAGTGAGCTCGCCTGCTGCCAAGGCACGCAGTTCTTTCCACGACCAGTTGGTGCACGCGTCATTGCACCGCATCCGATCTTCGACCAGCGTCCCATCGGGCAAACGCTTGGGCGAGGAGCCGTTACGGATGTACGCAAGGAGGTGAGCATTGGTCCAATGGATGTCAATGCCGTACGCTTGTCGAGCCTGCACGAACAGGCGTTCTTCCTCAGACTTGTCAGCCGGGAGGTCGCCTTTGAGCCATGCATCCAGTTGACGCTTGGACACAGGCTTGCACGCTTCGATCGGAGGAATCGTGTCATCAGGCATGATACCTGTCACGATGTACTCCTTGACTTCTTCGTCGTTCAGTCGGTCTGGGATACTGAACCGATTCCGAGCCGCTAAGAGGATACGGTCAGCAGCAACAGTCGTGATGACTTTACCAGCCGCCCATGCCTTGACTTCCTCTTCACGCCAGTCACCTGGGTGCATGCGATCACGGATGCAGTCCTCAACCAGAACCCCTGTCTCAAAGCCCGCAGGAAGCTCCTGAGAGACGACAAAGGTCTTTACCGCACCGTTTGACCAGTTGGTAACAAACGACCCCAGAGCGACTCGCAGAGCCGTAATGAGAGTGTCGTCAGTGGTGTTCAGGCTGTTGGGGATTTCACCCCGTGCCCAACCGATGAGTTCAGTGAGGGTCCATTTGGAGGCACTGAGCAAACGTCGACGATCGGTGTCAGCGATTACGACATCAGGTGTCCCAGTGACAAGCGCTTCATGGAGTGGCGTACCTTCCGGCACCAGATCCGTCCAGAGCACCGTAGGCGGTTCCTCAACATCCGGTTCCGCTTCCTCCGGGCTATGATCCTCATCGCTAGATGCATCCGGCTCAGGTCCAGGTTCTCCAGGCTCTTGAGCAGGTCCATCATCAACAGGATCGCCCGTTGTTTCTCCGGGTGTGGGGGTGTCGGGAGTTTCGGGTACTGGGGCTGGTTCATCTTCAGGCTCCGGTGGTGGGTCAAACGCTGGGTGTCGACTCAGCAGTTCATGCTGGGCTTCGGTGTCGTTGTCTTCTTCAGCCAGGATAGTCAACTGCTCGTCGGTGTACTGACTGTAGTCGATGTCTGGCCAGTTACCCAAGGGATCATCAGGGCCGGCATCACGAATGACGTAGTCCTTGATCATGTCCTTGGTCCAATACCGACCAGTACCGAACAACTTCACACACCGTGCCAACAACTGAGCCGAACGTTGTTCATCTTCGACAACGATCCCGTCCAGCAGCCAGGCTTCGACTTCAGCCTCTGACCAATCCGCAATTGCCTTACCGGCACGGTTACGGTCATTGACCAAGATGTCGTTGTGGGTCAGGGCAGGTTTGGTCTTGGTCGTGATGTACGCACAGAAGTCTTCCCACGTAATCCCGAGTGGCAAGTCAAAGCGCTCACTGGCTTCATCAAGGATGTAGAGCTGGCTCTTCTCCGGTTCCCCGAAGTAACCCGCTCCCAGATCCGCCAGTTCAGTGTCGTTCCACTTGCTGGCATCTTTGACCCAACGTTCTGGGTCGTTGATGTAGTAGCCGTTCGGGCTTTTAGCCGGAGGACGTTCAAACACCAGCCAGTTGTAGAGGTCTTCTTCACCCCACTTGACGGCATCACGATCGTCCAGCACCGCTTTGCCACGGACGGCAGCGTAGAAGTCGTCACTGCCGGTGGTGTGGAAGGAATACAGCTCACCGTTGGCCAATGCGAACAGTTCAGCCAAGGTCCAGTCCTTCAACTCCTTGGCTTCACGCTCACCGTCCGTTACCCACAAGCCGTTCTTGGACTTGGGAGGCTCGTTCCCGGTTTCCTTGTAGGCTGCAACCTCCTGCGGAGTCCACGCCTTGGGATATTTGCCGTTGTATTTGTCGCTCATGAGGCACCCTTAGGTAAATGCTTCCAGCACGTTCAGTTTGGCCGTCTTCAGTTCCTTGGCGTGAGCCGAGGCCATCATGATGTCCATGAACTTGGAAGCCACGGAGGTACTTTCTGCACCGATAGCGAATGGAATGGCTGCCAGAGCATCACCCACACACCGCGCACAGAAGTCAGTACCGCCCGTTTTGCAGAATTGAGGGGAACGAGTACGGATGGTCTTGCCTTCCAGACTCTTCGCACGTTCTTCGGTCAGCAGAGCAATGCCTGTCGAGGTGATTTCCCACAGACCAGCGTAGTATTCACCCTGGCCTTTCTCGATGGTGCGTTCAATGCCCAGTCGGGAGCCACAATCTTCTTCAGAAATGGCAACGTTCTGGAACACCCGCATGAAGAACTTCACCGCTTCCCCGCCGAGGGCTGTCAGAGCACCCCGATAGAAGGAACCCGCCCGTGTGGAGTTGAACATGGCCACCAGTTTGTCGGTGTCCCAGCCTTCTTCCAGCGAGTTGACCACGAGTTCAGCGTTACCGCCCTCGTTAAAGCCCGCTTCAGGACCGTGAATAAGGAACATACGCTTACGCGCCGTACCCCAAGTCTTGTTGGACAGGAGGAAACCTTCAGACGGGTCGTCTTTGAGCCACGCTTTGTCCATGTCGATGAGTTCGTTCTGGATCTTGGCCACGACAACCGGGTCATGGAGGCGATCAGCGTTCTCTTCGAGCAGTTCACCCCGCCGTACCCGCACTTGAGGGTCGGTCTGGAGCGACTTGGGCGTCAGTGTTGGCACGAAGATCTGTGTGAAGCCCGCCAAGGCCCCGACACAACGACCAAAGCGCATGTACATCTTGACCGGAATCTGATCAGGGCGTGGTTCGATACCCGAGATCTCAGGATCGTCCACCAGTTTCTTGGCAATGATCCGTTCGATGGCGCCAATCTTCACCGGACCGACTTGATAGTCGATGCGATCATGGAACGGCTCGACCAACGCGATCCAGTTGAACAGCATGTCGCCAAACGTGGAGTCCACGGCCGCTTTGCAGTTCGGAATCATGGCCGGAGTGACGTGCAACTCGTCAGCCGGGTAGAACAGCGGGGTCATTGGCACGGTGTCTTGAATGGAGACCCACTCATTGCCTGCCAACGTCGGCACGTAGACCTCAGTGCTCTCACGACCGTAGCGGATCGAGTACAATTCGGTCCCTGCAAGGTCACCCACCCCCATTTGCGTCTCAGGAACCGGTCCATGAAACGAGGCCTGTTCACGCACCACCGAAAAAGCACTGATGACCCAGTCCTTACGACGGTACGCACCTGCCTGGAGGGCATCAATGTAAAAGTCAAGCTTCTTCACGGCGTATTCTCCGGTGGCAACTCACTCAGGCGCTTGGTAACGCGCTTGTAAGCCTTCTGAACCATGAACGGGTCATGGATGATGTTCTCTGCGAAGAACATGACTTCGTCTTGCAGGGCATCGCGTGGGGTCTTGGCGATAATCGCAATGGAGAGCAACTGATCTGCCAAGTCTTCAGCCGGCAAGTCAGCCAGACGACTGCGAGATTGGTTCACCAGCTCTTCAGCCGATGCACCTACCTCAGTACCTGCCTGCAACGACTCCATGCCCACCGTCAGTTTGTCCCCAACGAGGGTCTGGAACTTGTTCAGCAGCACGACCGCATCTTGCACACCCTCTTCTGCCTTCTCGAGGTAGCTGAGGTTACGTTCCACGGTCTCACGAATGGCCACGATGACCGCACCGTCCACACCTGTGACGTACTCCATCAGTTCGATGGGCTCGCACTGCATGTAGATGGCCAGAATGTCGTGCAGCGTGTCCTCAGAGTCCTCTCCGGCGTCCAAAGCTGCCAGATACTCTGAATCATTATCGCTAGGTGTAAAGGTCAGACACTCCAGGATCATGGAAAGCTTGTCCATGCTCAAGGTGTCCAACTCCAACTGGATTTTCATCTGTTGGGTCAGGGCACGCACCTGGTCGTAGACGATCGAGATCGCCTCATCGGTCAAGGTGAGTGGTTCACGGTTATTCGCATCCATCCGCAATTGAATGATGCGCTCCTTGTACTGGACAGCTTGATGCTTTTCCAGTGCCCGAGTAAGTGTCACCATTCCACTGTAGATGGCAGGGTGCACATTGTCCAGAAGAATGTCAGAGAGTTCTTGGAACATTGTGTTTTCCTAATAAAAAAAGTTTAGCCGACCTACTATGAGTAAAGTACAAATAATTGGCCAGTCCATTTTCCATATTACTGGGGTTTAAAGATCATGTCCAAGCTTACACGGAGTCAGGGGTTGCAGTCCCTTCACCAACAGTCCTTGAGACTACTGCACAGTTTCGCTACAACCACTCAAGACGCAGCTCGCTACGATTGGAGTAAATCTCCGAACGGCAAGCGTGTCGCTGAGTTGACCCGCATCATCAAACGTGATCTGGAAGAGATGAAGAAACGTCTCGACGGGATCAAAGCCAAACACAGCGCCGACATCACGTCAGCCGTGTTGAATAATCCTAATCACCCTGTGCTGCTCAAGGCCGGTGGTGATTATTATGATTTCATTGAACAGACCACTGCAACCGTCTCCCCTCACTCCGGTGAGCTGATGGATTTGATCAGTGATCTTGTTCGTTCCGAAAAGAAAACTGCGTAATAAGGCAGGATCATGAGCGACGACCAGAAACCCCATAATGAAGGAATGGAAGAGGTGGAGTTGGATACGTCCAACTTGGTGCCAAACGTTGACAGCTCTCAGAGCGCTGATGCGTTTGCCCAAGCCACCACAGCAGCGGCCACTGCTAAGCCTCCAGCAGAACAAACACCTGAAGTCACCATGGAAATCGAAGGGCTGTGGGATCAGTTCGATAAACCGAACCCTCACGTCACCCTGACCGAACCAATGTTCAAGCGTCAGTCACTCGACCCTGCACGTCCTGGCCTCGTGGCTTTGAAAGTGGGCATGGACGAGATGGCAATGATCATGGATCACCGTGGTCTGAATGAACTCAGTAAAGAAAAGGCTGAGTCCCTCTCCCCTGAAGACCGTCGTCTGGTGAACCTGTCCCGTACGCTTTCTGCCGTGTGGCAGGACATGTACTTCGACGGCATCGACGGTGAAGGCGATTGGCACAACACCGTGCTGCACAACGAGACCCGTCTGGGTGCTGGTAAGGTCAAGCCTGCCAACATGAAAGACCCGGTCATGGCAATCCGTGCAACCTTCGGCCAAGGCTCGATGGTGCAGGTGCCGCTGTGGAACACGGGCCTGTGGGTGACCTTCCGTGCTCCGACCATCCAGGCGTTGCTGGACTTCGAACAGAAGACCCGCATGGAGAAGATGAACCTCGGTCGTTCCTCGAACGGCATGGTGTTCTCCTCGGTGGAAGTCTACACCGTTGAAACCTACATGCGATTCGCGCTGGAGCACATCGTCTCCGTCAACTACGCCTTCGAAACCGGCGATACCGTTGACGAGCTGATGGAAGTGATCCGCAGCCGTGACTACCAGCAAGTGATGTGGGGTCTGGCCTGTGCGATGTACCCAGACGGCTACCCGCTGCGTCAGCCATGCGTGGCCGATCCAGACAAGTGCAAGCACGTCGACGAAGTGCTGATCAACTTTGCTCGTATGGGCTTTGTTGACCGTGCCAAGATCACCCCAAGCCAAGCGCTGAAGATGGCCTCCCGTAGCGCCAAGCGTGATGCGAAGTGGCTGGCTGAATACCAAGCGGAGTTCCCGTTCTACGAGAAACGTGTTCCGCTGGGCAAGGGCCTGACTGCTGTGCTGAAGGTGACTTCGCTGGCAGCCCAGATCGACGGCGGTCACGTGTGGGTCGACGGTATCTCCAAAGCGACCAACGATGCGTTCGGCGCCCGTCTCTCTGAGATGGACCGCATGCGACACATCATGCGCAGTGGTGCGTTGACGAACCTGCGTCAGTACGGCCATTGGGTCGATCATTTCGAGCACGCGCTCGATCCTGATGCAGCACCGATCATCTACGATGACCTGGTCAACAAGGACCGTATCCTCGAGATGCTGTCTGAAGATCCTGAGGTGGGCGACAAGTTCACCAACGAGATCCTCGAGTGGATCAAGAAGTCGACGGTCTCCTACATCGGCCTGCCGAAAGTCAAGTGCCCGGCGTGCCAGAAGGAGCCTGAAGATCAAACGCATCCGTACTTGATCCCAATCGACATCGGTTACGTTTTTTTCACCCTAGCCGCACTGAAGATCAGCCAAGTAGAAGGCGCGGCAGTCTAACCCTTCCGTTAGGCTACCATGCTGGTGATCGTCGGTTCGGGATGGATAAGCTGGAAGACAAAGAGAGCATCACTGCTCTTGATGAAGTGCTGTCAAAGTTCGAAGGGACGCTTGACAGCATTCCAGCTCAGATCATCATCACGGAGTGTTACGACGATTACTTCGGTGTTCACGATCAAAGCTCACAGGGCATGAGTCCTTACGCTTCGATTGCGATGCACGAATCCGAAGACCTGGCATTGGTTGATCCGTTCGATGTGTACCTTGAGCGATACTTGGTTGCCAACGTACTCAAATACACCGGCATGTCACTTGACACGTTTATGAAGATGCCTCGTGATCGTGCAGAAGCAGTTCTCAAGCGTTGTGACACGGTCTCCACGAAAGAGGATACCGAGGTCAACAAGTTGATGGGTGGTGTCGCGGGTCAAGGCAACGGAAAGAAAAAGTAAGGGGAGGGCTTCGGCCCTCTCTCTATTCCATCTCGCCGAGACAATACATTATCAGCATGTATATTCTTAGGAACTAACTCATGAAATTATCTGCTGCTGGCAAGCTCACCAATGTTCAAGAAGCATTGGATGATTACCGTAAGGTACAGCTCCTCAACGATCCTTCGGCACCCTATAGCCTCGTTGACCCTGAACTGAAACAGGCAGTGGCATTGCTGAACGAACAACCCGGTGTGATGACCACAGACTGCTGTGCGTCGCATCATGAGGAAGGCAAAACGAAGAAGCAGTTCTATTGTGCATTCTTCGTGACTGAGGAGGGGTTAGACTTCTTAGCGGATCTCGTGATGACGTTCACTGGATTCGTGTCCGGTAACCCTCACATCGATTCATTGGTCAGTCAGATCCACCTTAAACATCGGCTACGATTGGTAGCACGGGAGTTCCAGCACGTGGGCCATGTCTGGACCATCACTGTCCCGTCTCATACCCCCATCACCGCAGCCTTCTTAGCAAGCTGCTTTACCGAGGCGGTTGAACATGTCATTAAAGATCGTGGAGCAGGATCTATTTGACGTCCCTGCTGATACACGTGTGATCACGATCAATCTGGTCGGGGCAATGGGAGCCGGTGTGGCTCGAACCGCCCGTAACACGGTCCCAGGGCTTCACAAGCACTACCGCAAGATGTATCCAACCATCGAACCGGGCAACATCATCTCGTATAAACACGAAGACATGCGTTACCTGTTGGTGCCGACCAAACTGGACTGGCGAGATGCCTCTCCGCGTAGCTTGGTCGTTCATCACATCAACAAGATAGCGGTCTTGGCCAGCCGGCACAGACTTGGACGCATCGTCTTACCACCCATGGGTTGTGGCCACGGCGGATTGGATTGGGAGGAAGACATTCAGTACGTCTACCGCGCCATCTATCCGTTCATCGAGGCTGACATCACAGTTGCCTTAGGCGACAGCAGGAGAAAGAATGGAAGGTCCTAACTATTTCCGTACAGCGATGGAGTTCTTCAAACGCTCGAAGCGGATTGCCGGAAACAAAGAGTTGGCGGTGACACTTCAAGCCGCTATGAAAGCCCCCAAGTTCGCCCTGCCGGAAGGTGGGCGCGTACTGGACAACAACCTGCGTTGCTTGCCGGAGAAGATCCGGTTGCCTTACCCGTGTGTGGTGATTGAGTATTTCCACAAGGAGGACTATCTGGCCGACATGGCTGCTGAAGCCGCCTTGCACCACATTGACGACCCTGTGCTGAAGCTAATGACCTCAGGTCACTGTTACCGGGACAAGGTCATTGTGATCGCCACTCAGGAAGGCTCTGGTCCGATTGAGATCACGGTGGTCAGTCACGTACCCGATCAAAGCTCGTGGATCAGTGCCCCGTTCATCTGCAAGATGCCCGCAGAGAAGGGCCCGATGTTCGAGGCGCTTGAAAGCGGCATACTGCCTTGCACCCTGACCAACGACGTTGGCCTGAGCAAGGAGTGGTTTGAGAAGCTGGCGGGTGCAACCATGCGAGGTCCAATCAAGGCCCTGTGTGAGCTGTGCGAAGCCTTTGCTTTCAGCAACATCAGTGAGCAGGAGATCCCTGCCAAGAAGCTGACCTTCACCGAACAGCGTAAGAAAGCCTTGCCGTATGACAGCTACCGTGTGTTGGTAGTCAACAAGTCAGAACGCATCGTCAGCGCTGGCCGGACTGAGACTGGTCCGTGTGGTGAACGTCGTCAGAGCCGCGAGCATGATCGCCGAGGCCATGACCGTACTTATAAACGATCCGGTAAAACCATCTGGATCAACCCCATGGTCGTTAACGCCGGTGTCGGCGGTAAGATCGTCAAAGACTACCAACTGAAGTAACCTAGGAGCATCGCATGACCCGTCTCGTGAATATCAGCAAAGGCCGTTTGCAACAAGTCGACCCCAAAGCCCCTGTGATCTCGATCACCGACCGTTACAGCAACGGCGTAGCCATCCCCGGCAAAGACCAACGTCCGCTCTTGCAGGTGATGTTCTTCCCTCGTGACCATGCCCCGGAACTCGACCCGGAAGGTTGCATGACTCCAGAGCGTGCAGCGGAGATCTTCAAGTTCGCTGAAGAACAACGTGATGCCGGTGCTGAAGTGATTTACGTGCAGTGTGGTGAAGGTCGTATTCGTTCGTACACGATCTGCGCCACCCTCGCGCAGCTTGAAGGCTTCGAGCACGACCATGCGAACAGCTGCATCAAGTCAGGCACCCTCGACCGTTACACGTACAACATCCTGGGCGATGAGTTGGACAAGCGTCTTCGCGACGAGTAAAAAAGTCCGGTTAGGAAGTAGTCTATGAAAGACCAGTGTGCCATCACGCTGGTTGCTTTAGGGGGTTTGTAGAGAGGCCATCTACCTCGTTTCGAACCTAGCGCACCCGTCCGCAACATGGAACGGCTACAAGCCCCCGCCTATTTCCAACAACCGGTAAGGATATACCGATGTCGCTTCCAACCTACCAACACTACACTGGCACCAAGATCGTTCGCGCTGCCAAGATGACCCGCAGCCTCGCTGCTGAAACCCGTGCAGTCGGCGGCAACCATCCCAACATGGAAGAGGAAGTCTACGTCGTCGAATACGAAGACGGCTACGTAAGCCTCTCGCCAGTGGAAACGTTCGAGAAAGCGTACATCGCTATCGGTGATGCTTCTGATCTGCCCCCATTCATTCAGCGCCTCAAGGGCGAGCGTGCTGAGAACTACGACCGCGTCAACAAGCTGCGTACCTTCCTGGACATCCAGGACGAGAAGGCGGCTGAAGTTGACGACCGTGCTCCCGAGCGTCAAGCGTTCCTGGACAAGTTCCCAACGCTGGACATTCACCAGTTGGCCCTACAACAAAAGCAACTGCAACTGATGCACGAGCTGGACACCGTCCTGACTCAGCGTCTGGAACTGCTGCTGCCAGAAGCTCGCGTGGAACACAAAGCCAAGATCCGTTTCTCGGTAGCCAACGGCACTCGCTTCGACATCATGCCGCGCATCTTCAAGGCACTGGAAGGTCAGATCGATGCCTGCTGCTACACCGGCACCATCTACAACATCCCGGTCGGCGCGATCAGCGTGTTCAATCAGAACGGCGATCCAATCGATGACGCTACCGTGCGTGTTGAGAAGATGGTTCGTGGCTTCGGCATCTCGGGCGACATCGGCGATGAGCTGTTGTTCGACATCGGTCTCGATGCACAGCGCGGTATCACTCACGTGACCTCCTCGTTCAGCGAAGACTTCCAGATCGAAATCGAAGTGCACCTGGCTGACGGCAACCGTCGTCTGATGTAACGTTCCCCGCATAGCGCCGTGTGTAATGCACGGCGTTTATGCCTGCTTTCCAAGTAAGTCCTTGTAATCGTGTAAAAAATTACACGAGTGACGTAGTCTATGTGAAGAGCCTTTGTCCCTTACCCCTTAAACGGTTGTAGGCGAAAAACGTCCTAGGCTTCGAGCGTTTGGAAAGGCCGTCGCCTCCGCCGCCGTGATCCATGCAGCCTTTGAGCAGCGAACGGATCGGCGTTATCGCCATTGCGGCTAATGGCGACGGCCTTTCCACCCTATCCGGAGAGATTTCTGAGCGGTCAAAAGAATCAGACTGTAAATCTGACGTGCGTAGCGCACTTCGTAGGTTCGAATCCTGCT
>RCUN01000130.1_pt1 | contig 75107 bp, 65 predicted proteins | sample 2166181 | NCBI WGS metagenome assembly RCUN01 (sample SAMN09932603, study PRJNA488358) | compost metagenome | feature: garden; material: soil; isolation source: compost soil in crotononitrile-enriched culture | place: Germany: Experimental Botanical Garden Goettingen | collected 2016-01-27 | reverse complement strand
TAGGAGCGTGAGATACGACAGGAGTCATATCTAGCAACCAAATACGAAAAAGCCCAACAGGATGTTGGGCTTTTTTATTTAATAAATATTAAAAATACAAGAAAATCTTTCTAATTTTCTGATAAATAGACTTTATCTAAAATGGAAACAAACATACTTTCAATTTCTTCAAAAACCTTCATACCTGGTTTGATCACGGGCGCTAATGTATCTTTTAAAAATGCATCTGATTTATTTCCAATTCTTGTTATGCCTAGTTCCTGCTTAAATTTTGTAAAAAAATCTCCTGAAGCTGATTTTAAATCATCATTTGGATTACCCCTATCTATACTTGCTTGCAAAGCATCAGCTTTAATTTTTAATGCATCTGCTAATTTTTCTTGTTTTTCAATCGATCTTAAATATTCTTCTATTACTTCATCATCAAGTAAATAACTTTCTAGATTACGTCTGGTCGTCACATAAATTCCGTCTTGATTAAGTTCTTTAACTTCCTGCTCTGAACGGTCATCTCTATCTAATAGTTTCACTATCTTTGTTCTAGGCATTAAATTTTTTAAAACTAAAGTAGCTGCGTGATCTGGTTTTTCAATATCATTACATGCTCCTCCACTTATAAAAGTAATATTTTGAGAGCTCTTTGATAAAATTAATGAATATATAGATGCATCGAATTCTCTTCGGCTATTACCTAATAGACTACCTTCACACACAACAATATTAGAAGGTAAAAATGAATTTTTTAATTCTCCCAATGCAATTGCAAGAAACTTTTCCCAAACTACTTTATCTATAGAGGTAGGATATAAAGTTGTTTCATCATCAAAATTCTCTATGTGGAAATCAATAAAATTAACAGTATCAGGATATTGAGTTGAAATCTCTTTAGCTTTTTGCATAATTCCTAAAGAATGTGTATTTATCCATAGCTGTGAATTATCAGGAATAATATTATACAACTCCTCTAAAAGCTTAGCCTGAAGAGAGGTATGAATATGAAGTTCAGGTTCATCTATCATAAAAATAGTATTATCGTATGAATCTATTTTTACGTGTAAATCTAATATCAAATCAAAGACAGCTTTTTCACCAGCTGACAAATTTTTATAAGGATAATTCTCAATATTTCCTTTTTTAAAAGTAAAACAACTATCCGTTAATGGATCGACAATATTTCTTAAAGTTAATTCAGGGAAGATCCGATTAAAAGATTCTCTTATTTTTCCAATCAGCTCATCCCTTAAATCCTCCACCGTTCTTAAATTATTATTTTCACTATATAAAGATTGCATAGTATTTTGCACAAGTCTTTGATAGTTTTCGGAAACCGTTTGATCTGCATCAATTGATCTATTAATTTTCAAATGATCAAATGGCTGATTCATTTTATAAAATTGATTCACTTGAAAATCTGGTTCATGCCTATATGCAGATCTAAAATAAATTGCATTCCGCGGTAAATATTGTTCGTTATAATCATAAAAATCAATTTGGACCGAATTATAAGAATCAAAACCCAGCAAGGGATTTCTCGAATAATAACTGGTATCACCGTTCCATCCCCAACCAGCCCGTTCTTTATAGTAATGATGAAATGCATCAAAAAGTGAAGATTTCCCACTCCCATTTGGTCCAACAATAATGATTAATTTAGCTAGTTCATTAATATTGTTAATTGTTAAGTTAGAAAACCTTTTAAAATTATTAAGACGGATTTCTTTTACTTTCATACATTTTCTCAAAATAAAAACCCCATCATCAAGATAGGGTCTTTTAGAATAAATTTCAATCAGTTATAGACTAAATATTAAGCCACTTGGCCTTCTAAAAAGTCTTGCGCAAAACGCTGTAATACACCGCCCGCTTCATATACAGAAACTTCTTCTTCGGTATCTAAACGGCAAGTCACAGGCACTTCAACAATCTCTTCTTTACCATCCGCTGTGGCGCGTTCAATCACTAAAGTTAAAGTCGAACGCGGTGCGATATTACCAATCACGCTATAAAGCTCTGTACCATCTAGCTTTAAAGTTTTGCGGTTTACACCTGCTTTAAACTCAAGTGGTAACACGCCCATACCTACCAAGTTAGTACGGTGAATACGCTCAAAACCTTCTGCCACAATTGCTTCAACACCTGCAAGGCGTACACCTTTCGCAGCCCAGTCACGGCTTGAACCCTGACCGTAGTCAGCACCCGCAACAATGATTAACGGCTGTTTACGGTTCATGTAGGTTTCAATCGCTTCCCACATACGCATCACTTCGCCTTCTGGCTCTACACGCGCTTTTGAACCTTGCTTGATCGTACCGTCTGAACGGACCACCATTTCGTTATACAGTTTCGGGTTAGCAAATGTTGCACGTTGTGCAGTCAAATGGTCACCACGGTGCGTTGCATATGAGTTGAAGTCTTCTTCTGGTAAACCCATTTTATGAAGATATTCACCCGCAGCCGAGTCCATCAAAATCGCGTTTGAAGGCGACAAATGGTCAGTGGTGATGTTGTCACCCAAAATGGCAAGCGGACGCATGTTCGCTAAAGTACGTGGTGCAGCCAACGCCCCTTCCCAATATGGTGGACGGCGGATGTAAGTACTTTGTGGACGCCAGTCATAAAGCGGACTTTCGGCCTCTACGGTTACGCCTAAGTCAAACATTGGAATGTAGACTTTACGGAACTGTTCAGGCTTCACAGCCTCTTTAACTAACGCATCAATTTCAGCGTCAGATGGCCAGATGTCTTTCAGGTAAATCGGGTTACCGTCTTTATCATGACCCAAAGCATCTTTTTCGATGTCAAAACGAATCGTACCTGCAATTGCATACGCCACAACAAGTGGTGGAGATGCCAAGAACGCTTGTTTTGCGTATGGATGGATACGACCATCGAAGTTCCGGTTACCAGAAAGTACTGCTGTTGCGTACAAGTCACGGTCAATAATTTCTTGTTGAATGACTGGATCTAACGCGCCCGACATACCGTTACAAGTCGTACAAGCGTAAGCCACAATACCAAAACCAAGTTGTTCTAAGTCTTTTAGAACACCCGCTTCTTCAAGGTAAAGTGCAGCCGCTTTTGAACCCGGTGCAAATGATGATTTCACCCAAGGTTTACGAACTAAACCTAGCTCATTTGCCTTACGTGCCAACAAACCTGCCGCCACGGTGTTACGTGGGTTAGAAGTATTTGTACATGAAGTAATTGCCGCAATAATGATTGCGCCATCAGGCATTAAGCCGTCAGAACGGTTTTCAACAACACCCGCAATACCTTTTTCTTTTAGGTCCGCAGTTGAAACACGTGCATGTGGGTTTGATGGACCAGCAATGTTACGTGTTACTGCTGATAGGTCAAAACGAAGTACACGTGGGTACTCTGCTTTGGTCATGTCAGTTGCCCAAAGGCCGATTTCTTTTGCGTACTGTTCAACCAATGCCACTTGTGCATCTTCACGGCCTGTTAGGCGTAAGTAGTCGATTGTGTTTTGGTCAATGTAGAACATCGCAGCCGTAGCGCCATATTCTGGTGTCATGTTCGAAATGGTTGCACGGTCGCCCACAGACATGCTGTCAGCACCTTCACCAAAGAACTCAAGGTATGCACCAACCACACGTTCTTTACGCAAGAATTCAGTTAGAGCAAGTACGATATCTGTTGCAGTAATGCCTGCCTGACGCTGACCTACAAACTCAACACCAATAATGTCTGGTAGACGCATCCAAGATGCACGGCCTAACATTACGTTTTCAGCTTCTAAACCACCTACACCTATAGAAATTACACCCAACGCATCTGTATGTGGAGTGTGTGAATCTGTACCCACGCAAGTGTCTGGGTATGCCACGCCATCACGCGCCTGAATCACCGGAGACATTTTCTCTAGGTTAATCTGGTGCATAATGCCGTTCCCCGCAGGGATCACATCGACATTTTTAAATGCTGTTTTAGTCCACTCAATAAAGTGGAAACGGTCTTCGTTACGACGGTCTTCAACAGCACGGTTTTTTTCAAAAGCGTCTGGGTCAGCACCACCGTATTCCACTGCTAAAGAGTGGTCGACAATGAGCTGAGTTGGTACAACTGGATTAACTTTAGATGGGTCGCCGCCTTTGTCAGCAATTGCATCACGCAAGCCTGCAAGGTCAACCAATGCAGTTTGACCCAAAATGTCATGACACACCACGCGTGCAGGGTACCAAGGAAAGTCTAAGTCCTGACGGCGCTCAATCAACTGCGTTAAATAGGCAGTTAAGTTCTCGGCATCGGCACGGCGTACCAATTGCTCTGCAAGTACTTTAGACGTGTAAGGCAGTTTTTCGTATGCGCCTGGCTGAATATCTTCAACGGCTTGACGCACGTCGTAATATTCAAGCTGGGTACCTGCCAGCGGTTTACGGTATTTTGTGTTCATTAACCACGCTCCGCCAATGGTTTAAATTTGAGGTTTTCAGGGCCTGTGTAGTTCGCGCTTGGACGAATGATTTTGCCGTCTTGACGTTGTTCAATCACGTGAGCTGACCAACCTGCTGTACGTGCAATCACGAATAATGGTGTAAACATTGCAGTTGGAACGCCCATTAAGTGATAGCTCACAGCACTGAACCAGTCGAGGTTCGGGAACATGTTTTTCGCATCTTTCATCACTGCTTCTAAGCGTTCAGCGATTAAGTACATCTTGGTGTTCTCTTGTGCTTGTGCTAAGTCATGTGCCACTTTTTTGATGACTTCGTTGCGTGGGTCAGAGATTGTATAGACAGGGTGACCAAAACCGATCACAACTTCTTTCTTCTCAACACGGCTACGGATGTCTGCTTCTGCTTCGTCTGCATTGTCGTAACGTTGTTGAATGACAAATGCAACTTCGTTTGCACCACCATGTTTAGGTCCACGAAGCGCACCAATACCGCCTGTAATTGCCGAGTACATGTCAGAACCTGTACCTGCAACCACACGTGACGTAAATGTAGATGCGTTGAATTCGTGCTCAGCATACAAAATGAGTGATGTATGCATTGCTTCAATCCACTCTTCAGATGGTTTTTCACCATGAAGTAAATGCAAGAAATGCGCTGCAATTGAGTCGTCATCCGTTTCAACTTCAATGCGACGACCATTGTTGCTGAAGTGATACCAATACAACAACATTGAACCTAGGCTTGCCATTAATTTATCAGCAATGTCTTTTGCGCCCGCTTCGTTGTGGTCTTCGTGTTCTGGTGTTAAGCAACCAAGCACTGAAACACCAGTACGCATGACGTCCATTGGGTGTGCAGACGGTGGTAATTGCTCAAGAGCAGTTTTAAGTGCTGCCGGTAAGCCACGAAGTGCTTTTAATTTTGCTTTATACGCTTTGAGTTCAGCTTTGTTTGGTAGTTTGCCATGTACGAGCAAGTGAGCAACCTCTTCAAACTGGCTGCCGACCGCAAGGTCAAGAATGTCATAGCCACGATAGTGCAAGTCGTTACCACTACGTCCTACGGTACAAAGTGCTGTGTTGCCTGCAACTTGTCCGCTCAGTGCAACTGATTTTTTTGGTTTGAAGCCTGTTGTTGTTTCATTTGAGCTCATAAGATTGTCCTTTCCTATCTATCTGAATTTATTTATTAAACACGACGGATTCGTACCGTTTTCACTTCTTATTTCTTTTTAGCAAATGCGTTGTCTAAGTAGTCTTCAAACGCATAGTAATTAATGCGTTCATATAACTCTTTACGCGTTTGCATAATATCAACCACGTTCTTTTGAGTGCCTTCTTTACGCAAGGTTTCATACACAGTTTCAGCTGCTTTGTTCATCGCACGGAAAGCAGAAAGTGGATAAAGCGCAAGGCTTACATCGGCAGATGCTAACTCTTCAGTGGTAAACAGTGGTGTAGAACCGAACTCGGTAATGTTTGCCAAAATTGGTGCGCCAGTTGTCTGAGCAAATTGCTTGTACATATCAAGCTCAGTAATCGCTTCAGGGAACAACATGTCTGCACCCGCTTCAATGTAGGCACCTGCACGGTCAATTGCAGCTTGCAAACCGTCTACAGCCAAGGCATCAGTACGTGCCATAATCACAAAGCTGTCATCACCACGCGCATCGACCGCAGCTTTAATACGGTCAACCATTTCTTCTTGAGTCACAATGGCTTTGTTCGGACGGTGGCCACAACGTTTTGCGCCCACTTGGTCTTCAATGTGCATTGCCGCAGCACCAAACTTGATGAGTGCTTTTGTTGTACGCGCAATGTTAAATGCAGAAGCACCAAAACCTGTGTCAGCATCGACCAATAAAGGAAGATCACATACATCGGTAATACGGCGTACATCTGTCAACACATCATCAAGGTTACTGATTCCCAAATCAGGTAAGCCTAAAGAACCAGCGGCTACACCACCACCTGATAAGTAAATCGCTTTATAACCTGCACGTTTTGCCAAAAGTGCATGATTGGCGTTGATGGTTCCAACCACTTGTAATGGCTTTTCTTGGGCTACGGCATCGCGAAATAGCTGACCTGCGGATTGTTTAGCCATTGTTATGTTCTCCTTGTGCTTGTAGCAGTGTTTGCTCAATAATTTTGTAAGAAGCATTGATATGTCGATGCATGAGCAGCTCGGCAAGTTCACCATCGCCTTCTGCAATTGCATCTAAAATACGGATATGTTCGTCCCAAGCTTTGCTCGGTCGATCGGGTGTGTTTGAAAACTGAATTCGGTACATGCGGATGAGGTGATAGAGCTCATCACACAACATTTTTTCTAGGGTTTTATTGCCACTACTTTTGATAATGCAGTAGTGAAAATCGTCCTGCCCTTCTTGCAAGTAATATCCTTTACCTGCTTTAAAGTTTTCATCTTCAGCATGCATACGCAATACATCACGCAATGCCAAGATTTGCTTTTTATCAATATGCTGTGCAGCAAGTTTGCAAGCCAAGCCCTCTAAAGACGCACGAATCTGGTAAAGCTCTTTAAACTGTTGCAGCGATAGCGAAACCACGCGCGCACCCACATGTGCAGTGCGCTCAACTAATTTTTGGCCTTCAAGACGATGAATCGCCTCACGCAAAGGTCCACGGCTAATGCCATAAGTCCGTGCCAGTTCAGGTTCAGATATTTTGCTACCTGCCGGAATTTGACCCAAAACAATAGCCGTCTGTATTTGTTTAAATACATTCTCGGTCAGTGTTCTACCCTGACTTTGTAGAGGCTCTGGTGCGAAGGTCAAATCTTGCATATTGTCGACAATTTTTAATCAATTATGGCTTTTATAGCGGTATGAATGAAAAAAATCAAGGTGATTGTTGACACTTTAGAGAACGCACTAGGTCAATTTTTATAGATTAACCTCTTATTTCACCTTATATTTAGACTATTACACGGCCTATCTATTAGTATTTATAAAACAAAGAGTTAATATCAATTTATCTATAGTTTTATGGTTCTTTCTCAAGTGTCTTTTGGGCGCTAAACTTTTGTTTCAAACTTTAGTCTACAACCCATGTATGACAGTAAGATTGTAGACAATCTGTTGGAATGAAATCATGAGTTATAAATTAGTATCTATTTACCGTAATTTCTTTTAAATCTTTTTTATCGTTTCTTCTGGAAAATATCGATATTAGTGAAATTATCTGGTGCTTCACAGTAGCTTTATTGGTACATTATTGAGCATCGACATAGACGTAATGTATTTTTCGAAACAGAAAAAACTTAACTCTATGCATATTGTTGAATGAAAGGACTTTTTTGATGTTTCAACATATCCCCCCATACGCAGGCGACCCAATTCTCTCTTTAATGGAACAGTTCAATGCTGATACTCGTTCTGAAAAAGTAAACTTGAGTATTGGTCTTTACTATAACGAAGACAGTATTGTTCCTCAGTTAGAGACCATTATTGAGGCGCAAAAGCGTATTGAGCCTAAGAACGGTAAAACCAAACTTTATTTGCCAATGGAAGGCTTCAAACCTTACCGTGAAGCAATTCAAGCACTTTTATTTGGTGCAAACAGCCCAGCAGTTAAAGCTGGCCGTGCTGTAACCATCCAAACTCTTGGTGGTTCAGGTGCATTGAAAGTTGGTGCTGACTTCTTAAAAACCTATTTCCCAAATTCAGACGTTTGGGTAAGCCAACCAACTTGGGATAACCACGTTGCGATTTTCAATGGCGCTGGCATCAAGACTCATTTCTACCCATATTTCGATAACGAAACTCGTGGTGTAGATTTTGACGGTATGTTGTCTACGCTTAAAACTTTGCCTGAGCAAAGCATTGTGTTGTTGCACCCATGCTGCCACAACCCAACTGGTGCTGACTTAAACCCAGCGCAATGGGATCAAGTGATTGCGGCATTAAAAGATCGTAACCTTATTCCTTTCCTAGACATCGCTTACCAAGGTTTTGGCGATGGTATGGAAGAAGATGCGTATGCAATCCGTGCTTTAGACCAAGCTGGTCTAAACTTCATTGTGAGCAACTCGTTCTCTAAAATCTTCTCTTTATATGGCGAGCGTGTTGGCGGCTTAACTTTCGTATGTGACGATGCAGAAGCTGCTCAGTGCACATTCGGTCAGTTAAAAGCGACTGTACGCCGTATTTACTCTAGCCCTCCTACAACAGGTGCTTGGTTAGTTGATGAAGTGTTAAATGACGCTGAACTTAACCAACAATGGCAAGGTGAAGTGAAAGAGATGCGTGAACGTATTATTAAAATGCGTAGCATCTTAAAAGATGAACTCACCAAAGCATTACCAGACCGTGACTTTAGCTACCTTGTAAACCAAAAAGGTATGTTCAGCTACACAGGTCTAACTGCTGAGCAAGTTGATATTTTGCGTGAAGAATATGCAATCTACTTAGTACGTAGTGGTCGTATTTGTGTAGCAGGTTTAAACATGAACAATGTTTACACTGTTGCTAAAGCAGTTGCAGAAGTGCTTGCTAAATCAACAGAAGCAGCATAAAACAGCTTTAAAAGAAAAGGCGCTTCGGCGCCTTTTTTTATATCTCTAACTTAAGATTTAGCTTTGCCCCAATACTTCAGTTTTGAGGTATGTCCAATCCCCACATTAAAGCTATTGGTTGGGTCGAGTTTTTGGTAAAAGTTCGCTAAGGCAGGTTTAGCAATGTAGAGATGCCCAACGTTATGCTCTGCCGGATATTCAGCACGGCGCGCATCGAGTAATTTCCACATTTGATGTTCCATTTCTAAAGGGTCATTGCCCTTTTTAAGAATATAGTCCTGATGGAAAACATGGCAAAAGAAATGCCCGTAATAGAGTTTATGGATAATATTCTTTTCCATCTCGGCGGGTAGTTGTTCCACCCATTCTCGGTCATTACGGCGTAAAGCAATATCCAGCGCAACAATATCTTCAACTTCACTACGGTGTGTATCGCGATAACGAATTGCAGCTCCTGCAATCGCAAAACGGTGTAAGAAAGCCTTTCGCCCTTCCTCTTCGCTACATACGAAATAGCCGCCTGACTGATGCACTGCAAAATATTCTTTTAAAAACTGCTCGGTCTGAGCTTTTGAATTATTTTCAACACGCAGCACTAAATGGTGCTCATAAAGGTCTCGATATTCCGTCATGCGCTTTGGCAAGTGGCTCGGTAAAAAGAAGGTAATGGCCTGTAAAATATGATCCGTTAAGCCTTTGATTTTAAATCTTTCTAAAAAGCCATCGACTTTATCTTTCATGGCAAAAGCTTTTGGAACATTGGCTGTGCCGAACTTTTCAATAAACAAAAAAGTATCTTTTCCATACTTTTCACCAATCAAGTAAGCATCTCGGTGAATATATTCGCCTGCGATTGGTAGACTTGGCAAAGAAGTGAGTAAATAACGGCGAATGGCTGTTAAATCATCTGCATCATTAGTACCAATATAAAAGACATTGCTCTCTACTTTTTCATACGTATCAAGGCGTACAGCAAAAACACAGACTTTACCTGCTGAACCAGATGCTTCAAACAAACGTGACGGGTCAGCATTAAAACGAGCTGGCGAATCTTCATCGACTTGAGTCACATCGTGGGCATAGCGATGGTCCGAGGCCTGCTTTTCACCATCATCTAAAATATCTACGGCTTGATATTGCTGTTTCTCTAATCGAGTCAAAATTTCTTCGGGTGTTGAGCCTAAATTCACACCCAAATGATTCACCAGTTCTAATTGACCAGCAGCATTCACCTGAGCATACAACGCCAGTTCAGTATAAGCAGGACCTCGGCGTACCAATGCACCGCCAGAGTTGTTACACACACCGCCGAGTACTGATGCGCCAATACATGATGAGCCAATCACCGAATGCGGTTCACGGTCATAACCTTTTAAAATTTGCTCTAAATTGTCTAAAGTCGCACCCGGTAAACAAATTACTTGCTTACCATCATGAATGACCTGAATGCCCTTTAAACGGCGCGTACTCATGACCAACACAGGACGGTCATAATCATCACCATATGGCGTTGAACCACCAGTAAGGCCTGTATTTGCCGCCTGCATAATCACAATACAATCTGCATCAATTGCAGCTTGTAGCACCTGCCATTGTTCTAGCAATGTGCCCGGCACCACCACAGCCAGAACTTTCCCCTCACCAAAACGACGACCTTGGCGGTACTGACGCGTGCTTTGATCGTCGATTAAAACATGTGAACGCCCTACAATACTCTGTAAACGTTCAATCACTGCTTGAGGAGAAAATGTTTGCATGATGGTTTCCTTTTGGTCATCCATATAAGATCTAGCTGTACCTTATCCATGCTAAAACTAGATCAGCACGACGGAATTTTATTATTTAGACTTTATAAAAAATTGGCTACGCGTTAACGCTATTCACAACCTGCCCGAATTCTAAAAATTACTGTTTTTGCAATTACTTTGATTGGTGAAAAACAGAGAACAGGTTTTGTGAATAGCAAAGGTTTTTGGTTACTTTTTTAAAAAAGTAACGTCAATTAGCTACTTACATTGAACTTTTTCCGATAAGACTCCGTCGTGCCGATATCATCAAAGTTAATACGAAAATGTTAGAGCTTCATCGTCTGTACTAAACAATCCGCATTAATATCCGAAATCGACTTAGCACCCGTGAGCGTCATCGCAACACGCATTTCCTTATCAATCAAATCAAGCAAGTTCGATACCGCTTGCCCACCTGCTGCTGCCAAGGCATACACAAACGCACGACCAAGTAACACTGTATCCGCACCGAGTGCCAACATACGCACCACATCTAGACCATTACGAATGCCTGAGTCAGCCAAAATGGCTAAGTCACCTTTAACAGCATCAGCAATTGCAGGCAATGCACGAGCAGATGACATCACGCCATCTAACTGACGACCGCCGTGATTCGACACCACAATACCGTCAGCACCAAAACGTACAGCATCTTTGGCATCTTCAGGGTCTAAAATACCCTTAATTACCATTGGGCCATCCCAAAACTCACGAATCCACTCAAGGTCTTTCCATGAAATTGATGGGTCGAAGTTTGAACCCAACCAGCCAATATAGTCTTCAAGCCCAGTCGGTTTGCCTAAATATTTAGAGATATTACCCAAGTCGTGCGGACGTCCCATTAACCCCACATTCCACGACCAGTGTGGATGGAACATAGACTGCATATAACGACGCATCGCAGCATTTGGCCCACTCATACCCGAATGTGCATCACGGTAACGTGCACCTGGCACAGGCATATCTACGGTAAACACCAGTGTTGAGCAGCCTGCCGCTTTTGCACGTTCCAAAGCATTACGCATAAAACCACGGTCACGTAATACATAAAGCTGGAACCACATTGGTCGGCTAATTGCAGGTGCAACTTCTTCAATCGGACAGACCGAAACCGTTGAAAGCGTAAATGGTATGCCCTTTTTATCGGCTGCCATCGCAGCTTGAACTTCACCACGGCGCGCGTACATGCCTGTTAAACCAACTGGTGCCAACGCAACTGGCATCGATAAAGTTTCATTAAACAGTTTTGTCTCTAAACTTAACGCTGACATGTCATTGAGCACACGTTGACGCAATGCAATTTCTGACAAATCTTGTACGTTACGCTTTAAGGTATGTTCCGAATACGCTCCACCATCAATGTAATGAAATAAAAACGGGGGTAAGCGACGCTGTGCCGCAGCACGATAATCATTGCCAGAAGAAATAATCATTTTGAATCAACTCTATTTAAACGGTTTGCACGTTTCTGACGAGCTTCGTCTTCATTCAGAGAACGCACATGATTAATCACAAATTCAATATGACCGCAGACAGCTTGGCGTGCGGCCTCGGGATCTTTACGATCGATCGCATCCATGACCTGAAAATGCTGTTCACTCAGCAAGTCACTATTTATTGGATCGTTATAAACTTTTTTACGTCCCAACAAGACGTTGTATTGCAGTAGATCAAACAGGCTACGCATCATTTGAATCAGCACCACATTGTGAGATGCTTCTGCAATCGCTAAGTGGAATTCTGCATCTGCCACCGCAGCCTGCGCTGAGTCACCCGCATTTTGATGGCGACTAATTTCATTAAAATAATGATGAATTTTGGCGCGATCTTCGGGTGTTGAGCGTAATGCGGCATACCATGCAGTACCCCCCTCAAGTAATAACCGCGCCTCTTGTACATCAAAACGATATAACGGGTCTTCTTCAATCAGGTTGCTAATCGGGTTCACAATGAGTTGCTGTGGCCACTGTTCAGGTAACTGCTGAATATAAGTCCCATCACCCCGACGGCTAATAAGCACACCTTGACTATTGAGCTGTTGAATCGCTTCACGCAAAGACGGACGAGAAACCCCCAAGCTAGTTGCAAGCTGGCGCTCGGCAGGCAAACGGTCACCTTTTCTCATGTGACGTTCTTCAATTAATGCCTGCAATTTCATGACCACTTGATCGGAGATTCTCATCGCGTTTCCTTCACTCGAGTTATGGAATCATCCACGGAACCAGATAAGCCTGAACCGTAATAATGATGCCAACAAAGACAGTGAATATGATGCTATGTTTTACCGTGAAACGGAACAAGTCAGATTCTTTTCCAACCAAGCCTACTGCTGCGCAAGCAATTGCAATCGACTGTGGAGAAATCATCTTACCTGTCACACCACCACTGGTATTCGCTGCTACAAGCAATACTTCTGGAATACCAATCTGCTGAGCAGTGGTCGCTTGTAATGCGGAGAACAAAGCATTTGAAGATGTATCTGAACCCGTAAGAAACACACCAAGCCAACCTAAGAATGGCGAGAAGAAAGTAAAAGCATGACCCGTATGCGATAGAGCCAAAGCTAAAGTTGCAGATAACCCTGAATAGTTCGCAATAAAAGCAAAAGCTAACACCATACCAATAGAGTAAATCGGTGTTTTTAACTCATTTAGTGTTTCACCAAAGGTCGTTACTGCCTCACTCGCTTTCATTTTCAAGAAAATAGCAGTGATGATTGCAGCAATAAAAATTGCAGTACCTGTCGCAGAGAACCAGTCAAACTTATAAATCGCTTCATATGGCTTCATCTCTGCCACAATCGGCGGCATTTTTTCGACCAATTTATGCAAATACGGCACTTCAAGTTTAAAAATTAAATGTTCCAGTGCCCCATCTTTTGCAAATAATGCTTTAAATGGCTTAACACTCCAGATGGTTACCATCACTGTTAAGATCGCAAATGGAGACCACGCCTTAGCAATTTTTCCAATGCTATAACGCTGAATTGTTGTAGGTTGTTGAGTTAGCGTTTGACCAGCTTCAGGTTCAAAACGGAAAATATGTTTAGGTTTCCAGAAACGGAACAACACAGTCAGGCTGACTAATGAAGCAATTGCCGCTGTAATATCAGGTAATTCAGGACCAATAAAGTTAGATGTTAAATATTGTGCAATCGCAAAAGCACCTCCACCCACCAACACCGCAGGCCAAGTTTCCTTAACACCACGCCAGCCATCCATAATCGCCATAATCCAGAACAGCACAATCAGCGTTAAAAACGGCAACTGACGTCCAACCATCTGGCTAATTTCCATGGTATCTACACCAGAAACCTGCCCCGCCACAATAATTGGAATACCCATCGCACCAAAAGCAACTGGCGCAGTATTCACAATCAAACATAAGCCTGCAGCGTAAAGTGGTTTAAAACCTAAACCAACCAGTAATGCAGCGGTAATTGCGACAGGAGCACCAAAACCGGCAGCCCCTTCAAGGAACGTACCAAAAGCAAAGCCAACCAGTAACATTTGTAGGCGCTGATCTTCGGTAATTGACAAAATGCTTGAGCGAATCACCTCAAACTGGCCTGTTTTCACCGAAATTTTATATAGAAAGACTGCCCCAATAATGATCCATGAAATTGGCCATAGACCGTAGAAGAAACCATAAATAATGGATGCAAAGGCCATTTGACCCGGCATTTGATAGAAAAAGAGAGCGATCAACAATGCAATAATGACTGTGCCCGTACCCGCAATACTGCCTTTTAAACGAAAAACCGCCAAGGCCAAAAAGAAGAAAATAATCGGGATTAATGCAACCGCACTGGACAGCCAAATATTATTTAAAGGGTCATAAAGTTGTTGCCACATATTGAGCATTGTCATCTCCTTGAAATGCTGGGGCGAATTTTTTTGTACCTTAAAATTTTAAACATTTAACACAATTGGTATGACCAATTAAAATTTAAGTGCAAATGTTATTCCTTAAACCGCAGATCGCATCATAAACACCAGTATTAATAAGTTCAAGCATTAAATAATCACCATAATTGGTATTACCAATAGTGCCAAGTAAAATCAAGCTATTTCTAATTCATAAATTTATTTATTAGACTAAAGTCGTAAAAAATACTTTCTTATAAACTTAAATATAAATTACAGAAATGAAGCTTAGAACTTGAATATAAAAACTATAAACATAACCATTAATTGATAAATGTATAATAATGCTCAAAACTCAAATCATTTGTATTGAACTGAATAATGACTACTTTAACGTGTTTTAAAGCCTATGATATCCGAGGTAAACTCGGCACCGAATTGAATGAAGAAATCGCCTATAAAATTGGCCGCGCTTACGGACAAATCTATAAACCAAAGACTGTAGTTGTAGGTTGTGATATTCGACTAAGCAGTGAAGCATTAAAACAAGCGACCATTCGTGGTCTAAATGATGCTGGTGTGAATGTGCTTGACTTAGGCATGACAGGAACTGAAGAAGTTTACTTCGCCGCTTTTCATTTAGATGTACAAGGTGGTATTGAAGTTACCGCTAGCCACAATCCAATGGACTATAACGGTATGAAACTGGTTCGGGAAAATGCTCGCCCAATTAGTGCCGATACGGGTTTAAAAGAAATTCAAGCTTTAGCAGAAACGAATCAATTTGAAGAAGTTAGTCAAAAAGGTACTACTCAAAGCTATAACATCTTGCCTGAATTTGTCGAACATTTAGCCACTTATATTGACCCAGCAAAAATTCGCCCGTTAAAGTTAGTGGTAAACGCGGGTAATGGTGCGGCTGGCCACGTCATTGATGCTATTGAAGAAAAATTTAAAGCACTCAATATTCCTGTCGAATTTATCAAAATTCATCATGAAGCAGATGGTACTTTCCCAAATGGGATTCCTAACCCAATTTTAATTGAAAACCGTGACAGTACCCGAAATGCCGTACTTGAACATCAGGCAGATATGGGGATCGCTTGGGACGGCGACTTTGACCGCTGCTTCTTGTTTGATGAAAAGGGGCAGTTCATTGAGGGCTACTATATTGTTGGCCTATTGGCTCAAGCTTTCTTGATTAAACAGCCTGGCGAAAAAATTGTTCATGACCCACGTTTAGTGTGGAATACGTTTGATATTGTCAATGAATACAAAGGCATTGCCGTACAGTCAAAGTCTGGTCATGCCTTTATTAAAGATATTATGCGTGAACACAATGCAGTATATGGCGGCGAAATGAGTGCTCATCACTACTTCCGTGACTTTGCTTACTGCGACAGCGGTATGATTCCGTGGTTACTCACTATTGCCCTACTCTCTGAAACTCAGCAATCTCTTTCAACCTTAGTTGAAAATATGATTACCAAGTTCCCTTGTAGCGGTGAAATCAACTTTAAAGTGGAAAGCACACAAACCACTATTCAAAAGATTTTTGATTACTACGCAGAACAGCAACCACAAATTGACCGTACTGATGGTGTAAGTTTGGACTTTGGCGCATGGCGCTTTAACGTCCGTGCTTCAAACACGGAGCCTTTGCTACGCCTCAATATTGAAAGCCGTGCAGACCGCCAAGCTCAGCCAATGCAACATTATGTAGATGAGCTGACTGGGTTAATTCAGAGCTAATCAAAAATAAAAAAGGAGCAATTTGCTCCTTTTTTATTGTTATTCATTTAGTTATATCCATTAGGATTTTGCTTCTGCCAATTCCAGCTATCAACAAGCATATCTTCCAAGCTATAGCAGGGCTTCCATCCTAGTTCTGTTTTAGCCCGAGAAGCATCGGCATAGAAACTGGCCAAGTCCCCTGCTCTACGATCCGCAAACTCTGTCACAATCTCGACATGGTTGACCTGTTCAAAAGTCTCTTTAACTTGAAGTACAGAAATCGGTTGTCCCGTCCCAATATTCCAAGCTCTACATCCTGTATTACTTAGACGATTCAGCACAGCCAATTCATGCGCTTTAGCCAAATCCACGACATGAATGAAGTCTCTTTCACAAGTACCATCTTGAGTTGGATAATCTTTACCAAAAATGGAAAGCTTATCACGGCGGCCAACGGCAACCTGAGTTACATAAGGCATTAGATTATTTGGAATCCCTTGAGGGTCTTCCCCAATACGCCCGCTTTTATGCGCACCAACCGGATTAAAATAACGTAGCAGAGCAATAGACCAACGCTGATCAGCCTCTGCCAATTTCTGCAACATCTGCTCAATCACTAATTTGGTATAGCCATAATTATTATTGGGCATAGTAAGTGGCATATCTTCCTGATAAGGCGATGGATTAAACTCACCGTATACAGTCGCAGACGAGCTAAAGACCAAACGATAAACACCTGCCTTTTCCATTGACTTAACCAGTTGAATACTGCCTGCAATATTATTATCAAAATAAATGAGCGGTTTTTCCTGGCTTTCACCAACCGCTTTTAAACCTGCGAAATGAATAACTGCATCAATTGCATAGCTCTGAAATACACTGTCTAACTCATTTGCATTGCGTATATCGCCCTCTACAAAAGTTAAACTTTTTTGGGTGATCTCTTGAACTCTCGTTAATGATTCTTTTGAGCTGTTTGAAAGATTATCAAATACAATAACTTCATGATCAGCTTGTAAAAGCTCAACACATGTATGTGAACCAATATAGCCCGCACCACCAGTGACTAGAATTTTAGCCATCTACTTTTCCTAACAATATTTTAATTAATCCGCGTGTTGAGGCATCAAGTTTTGAAAAATCATTTTGAACGCCACTTAAAATTGGAAGTAATTGATCAGCAATCTGTTTACCCTTTTCAACCCCCCACTGATCAAACGGATTAATGTTCCAAATCACAGATTGAACAAAAACTTTATGTTCATATAAAGCAATTAACATTCCTAAACTGTAAGGATTAAGTTCTTTTAATAATAAGGTAGAACTCGGCTGATTACCTTCATATTGCTTATAAATTGGCAGATTTTCTAATTCAGTTGAGTCCAAGGCTTCATTACCAAAAGCCAATAAACGCGATTGCGCCAAGCAATTAGAAAGAGCAAGATGATGTTGTTCAACTAAGGCCTCAGCATTTTCTGCATAGGTAAAATGATCTGCATTATAACGTTGGATTGGTGCAATAAAGTCACAGCTTACTGCTTGTGTACCTTGGTGTAAGAGTTGGTAAAATGCATGTTGAGCATTGGGTCCAACTTCGCCCCATATAATTGGGCAGGTATCTAATTCAACCTTGTGACCATTACGCTGCACTGACTTACCATTCGACTCCATTTCAAGCTGTTGCAAGTACGCAGCAAAATATTTTAAACGCCCGTCATAGGGTAATACTGCATGGGTCTGAATATTTAAAAAATTATTATTCCAGATTCCTAATAATGCCATTAAAACCGGAATATTCTGATCAAAACTCGTATTTTGAAAATGCTCATCGACTGCGTGAGCTCCAGCTAAAAGTTGCTTGAACCCTTCAATACCAATCGTCAAAGCAATAGGTAAACCAATACAAGACCACAGTGAGTAACGACCACCTACCCAATCCCACAGCAATAATTGATTTTCAGGTGCAATCCCCCATTCAGACATTTTGTCCGCTTTTGTGGATATACCAATAAAATGGCTCTTTAATACGTAAGCATGTTTTCCTAACGTCTTTTCTAACCACTGACGCACTGTTTGAGCATTCGATAAGGTATCAATCGTGCCAAAAGACTTTGAGGAAATAATAAATAAAGTTGTTTCAGGCCGAAGTTGGTGGAGTAATTCTGATAACTGACTACCATCCATAGTCGAAACAAAGTGAACATTTAAAGGCTTAGCCGTTTTCACCTTGAAATCAGACAACGCATGAGTCACCATTTGTGGCCCTAAATCAGAACCACCCACCCCAATATTAACAACGTCTTGAATCACTTCACCAGTTGAGCCACGATATTGTCCTGCATGGATTTTTTCCACTAAGGCATACATACGTTGTAACTGGCTATGAACTTGTTCTGTTAAATCTGGAAACTTTGAATAGTCAACCGGTAAACGCAGTGCCCAGTGCATTGCTTCACGTTGCTCAGTACAGTTAATTTTATTTTGTGAAAAAAGGCGATTAATCCATTCGGTTAAGTTTTTAGTATTCGCAAGAGCTACTAATTGTCCCAAAATATCTTTGGTTAAGCGGTGCTTACTATAATCAAAAAATAATTGATCAAATTTAACAGAATAATTTTGAAAACGATCTGGCTCTAAAGCAAATAACTCTTTTATATGTAATTTTGAGTTTTTTTCACCTAAAGTTTGAAGATGGGCGAGAGGTGAGACTAATTCTTTTGGAAATTGCTCAATTGATTTACTCATAAGCGACCTACTCCTTCATAAGCAAAACCTTTCGTCTTTACATAAGCTGGATCATAAATATTACGCCCATCTAAAATTAAAGGATGCTTCATTAACTGTTGTAGTTGCTTAAAGTCAGGACTCCAATATTGCTTCCATGCAGTGACTAGACATAATGCATGAGCATCTTGCACCGCCTCATATTGATCAGTACATAAAATTAAATCTTCACGATGCCCATAAATTGCAGCTATTTCATCCAAAGCTTGAGGGTCATGCAGACGTACTATTACACCTTGTGCCCATAATGCAGCTAATAAAATATGAATCGGTGAGTTATGTATATTCGAAGTATTTTCTTTAAAAGAAGCCCCCCAAATCGCAACTGTTTTGCCATTTAGACTACAGTGATAATAATTCCATAACTTACGAAATAAAATTTCTTTCTGCTGCTCATTAATCGCCCAAACTTGTTCCAAAAGGCGACTTTTTGTTCCAGCTTCAGACACAGTACTCGAAAGTGTTAAAATATCATGCGAAAAATTCTCACCGCCAAATCCTACACCCGGCGATAAATATGCAGCACCAATACGTGTATCCGCAGCTATACCATGCTTTACATTCGCAATATCAATACCTAACTTTTCGGCAACCATAGCCAAGTCATTCATATAACTAATGCGGGTAGCCAACATGCCTGAAATACTAAGTTTGGTGAACTCAGCATCTAAAATTGGCATAAATAAATATTGATAACTAAATTGGAAAAAAGGACGCAATAACTCCTGCATAGTTTCACTTGCATCTCTAGATTCCACACCGATAATGACATGTTTTACATTCAATACACTATTAATAGCATTACCTTCCTGAATCACATCAGGAAAGTAAACCCACTCATCTTTTGGCAAATGCTGTTTTAATTTCTCTGTACCGTGCAAACCAAAAGTAGAACCATTAATCATTAACCGTGGATGAGTAATTGGTCTTTCACTCAACTTTTCAACCGTTTTTAATGCAAGTTCAATTTGTGTTGGGCTAAAACAGAATAAATAAACTTCAATATCTAAAGGAATCTCAGAAAAAGGGCTCTCTTTTAAGAAACCCGCTTTTCGCTGCTTATTTAAATAATTATTTACGTCTTGATCTTGATACGAAAGTACAGAAATATTTTCTTCACAGGTGACACTTGTACACCAGTAAATTTGATTACCATATTCAGCTAATAACGCCGCCATCACGCCGGCATGTAACGTTGTTCCAAATACTGCGATTTTCATTGCACACCTGATTTTTTCGTATTTTATAGATTTCTCTTCCCTTCACAGGAAGAGAATATACTGCTCAGCTACTATATTCAGTAGTTTTTACAAATACTTAAACAGAACTACAAAGCTTTATAATTTAAGTTCTTGAATCAGCTGTTTAAATTCCAATCCTAACTTAGGGTGTGCAACACCATAGTGTAGTACAGCTTTCAAATAGCCAAGCTTGCTGCCACAGTCAAAAGTTTGGCCTTGCATCCGATAGGCTTCAACAGTATCTGTTTCTTGAAGCATCGCAATCGCATCCGTTAACTGAATTTCATTACCCGCACCTTTGGGTGTATTTTCCAAAAGCTGCATAATCTTAGCAGGTAAAATATAACGTCCCACCACGGATAAATTAGAAGGTGCAGAACCTATAGCAGGCTTTTCGATAATTCCCTGCATAGCAATACTTTCCCCCACATTCAGGCTCTGCTTCACATCAACAATTCCATATTGATCTACAAGGTGGTCTGGTATTGCCTCAACCATGATTTGAGCAGCTTGACTTGTTTCATAGCGAGCAATCATACGCGATAGATCATTTTTACCTGAGTTATCTTTAACCAATACATCTGGCAATAACACAGCAAAATCATCTTGCCCAACAATACTTTTTGCACATAAAACAGCATGCCCCAAACCCAAAGGTTGGGGCTGCCTTACACTTACCACACTCACATGAGATGGAATAATCTGAGTAATTTCTTCAAGTAAATCGAACTTTTTCTTTTGCTCTAGAGTCGTTTCTAGTTCAAAGTTTCGATCAAAATAATTTTCAATTGATGACTTAGATGAATGGGTTACCAAAATAATTTGCTCTATTCCGGCTTCTACAGCTTCACGCACTACATATTCAATTGCAGGACGATCAACCACTGTGACCATTTCTTTGGGAATTGACTTACTTGCTGGTAAAAAACGTGTACCTAATCCAGCTACAGGTAAAATTGCTTTTTTGATCATAAGAATTAAAAAATTGTGGATGATTAAAAGTTATGTTTAGTATAGTTAAATTACACCTTTAATCTCTAGTTCCAATTTAACCATGGTTTTAGCACAAAAACTCTCTTGATGACTTCATTTTTAATGCGCTATGTGGATAGTTAGCATTGATCTGTGTTGTATTGCTACCTTTGCCATAGTCATATCTAGCTACTGGTATTGTTGAATCAGTTGATATTAAATTTAACTGTCGAAGTTCGATGGAGGCTATCTCTGTATAAGCTTAATGTCTATAACTCTCTTTAAAACTATCAATAGATGTCCACTTATTTATTAATGGACATTATCAGAGGATAAAACATAGATTTCGCTAGATGATTAATTTTCCAATTAAATAAAATGATCACCTATTCCAGAGACAGGCTGTCATTTACATCTAAAAAATATATTAATAATAATTTCAAATATTCTCCACTTACAACACTATACCAATACTTTATTTTGATATAACTAAAGTTGGAAAAAAATTAAGAGCATTTATTTTATATGCTGGTGAATTTGGTAAATAACCAGCATAATATTTATTCATGAATTTTTGGTCTTGAATATTAGTAGAATATATCAAATTATATATAGTTTCACCAAGTTGTAAAAGTAATGGATCATTTTTCCCCCATACAATATAACCACCAGATAAATAAGAATTACTCAAACCATAAGGAAAAATACCTTCATCACAAGTCTTTCCTCCTTTATGATATCCAACTCTATACCACCCATTCGCGCCATTATAATAATTAGAAAATAGCGGATATTGCCTATCTTGATTCCAAACATTTGATTTTAATTGATTAATAAAGCCCACCCTATCAGCATCTGATGGTAAAATATTACTAATATTATTACCATACACTTTTTTGATTGCCATACGATTTCTATCTAAGGCAAAGAACAAATTAGTTAACCTACGTGCATGGCTAAAATCCCAACCAAGATTTAGTTGTTTTTTGATATTTTTTAAATTAACTACAGCTATAGTTTTTTGAGAATTATTAGGGTCACAAGTCACTGGCCCTTCTAGACTAGAATAACCTGCATATTTATTATCATTAATAGAATTCCAAAAACCCCGATCAAGATCATTAATACTAATTTTTTTACTATTATATATGATTGGAGTTTTACTTACTCTAGCTTTCATTAAAGAAGATAGTGCTAACAAATAGTTTTTTTGTTGGTCAAAATCGCTCTGATTGCCGAAAATCTTTATAAGATAATCTGGATGTCTATCTACGATACCTGCAATATTGCTAAAAATCACGATCTGCCATAAGTCTTTATCTGTAAACATGCTGGAAGATCCATTATGTTTATCATTTGGTATTGCTGTTATTCTTTTAGAAATATTTGGAAGTGTATTCGTAGACCACTCACTTAATCGATTTGCAGATATTTTTGCCGTTCGCAAAACAAACTGCTGAGCATCCGGATCCTTCGGATAAACTCGATCTAGCTCATTAGCCACTTCAGAAGCAAAACCTAAAAACTGTACACTATTTAACTGAACTTCTTTCCCTAGTAAATTTCCGTTTTGACAGTGGGCGCCTCCACGACATACCCACACAGTAGCCTTTCCACCTATTTGAGGTAAAGGTTCTAATTTTTGATAGGTTATCTGGATAATATTGGCAAATTCCCGAATTCTATCTGGATAATGACAGCGGACGGCTAAATCAAATAAATTATTAAATAAAATTTGTGTATCATAAAGCGCATAGGTATCGCCTTGCTTTATGAGACGATTATTTAATATATCTGTGATACGTTTTTTCCCATAACTATCCCATAAACTCCAAGATTGTTGATCATGCAGTCCACCGCATCTATTGGCGGCATTGACTGTATCTGCATGAGTAATATTTGTAGTTATATTTAAGACGAAGAGAGTAGCCACCAAAAATATTAGAGTAGGTGAAAAATAAGTTCTTTTTACTACTATTTTCATGGTAGCGTCTCTTTTTTATAGGTAATAAACAAATATAAAATTAGGGAAGTAAACACCATTTCCTATTTTTATTGCAGTCTATTAGCCCTTTTTATCGTATAAAAACAGCAAGCTGAATATCTAATAGATAAATTAAATTTACAACTTGCTATATCTTGATATGGATTACATTTTACTTTTCTCAAAGATATGTTAGACCTCAAAGCTTAAACAAAACTTTTTTACTATCATACTCTATTAGATGAAACTGCTTACCACAAAGAGTTCTTAATTCACTCTAACTTCACTGCTACGTTTGTAGCCATCTACATAATGTTCAAGCTGGGTTAAAGCCCAGTCCACATCATGATCAATTGCCGTCATTTGATTGATTTTACCAAATACACACTCAATTTCTTGTAATGGAAAATGTTTCTCAAACGAACGTAAGATACGGGTATGTTCAGTATATTCAGTATTATCCTGATCAATGAGCAGCTCTTCATAAAGTTTTTCGCCAGGACGCAAACCACTATAGGCAATTTCAATATCACCGTCCAATGATCCTGTTTCTTTCACTTTTAAACCACTGAGCCTAATCATTTGGCGTGCCAAATCCTGAATTCGGACTGGCTCACCCATATCAAGCAAGAACACATCGCCACCGGAACCTAATGCGCCCGCTTGGATCACCAACTGAGAGGCTTCAGGAATAGTCATGAAGTAGCGTGTTACATCTGGATGGGTCACAGTAATAGGACCACCTTTCGCGATCTGCTGTTTAAATAATGGAACAACAGAACCAGAAGATCCCAACACATTACCAAAACGGACAATACTGATTTGCGTAGCAGGTTTGGTTTCGGCCACCGCCTGACAATAGAGCTCGGCCATGCGTTTTGAGGCACCCATGACATTAGTGGGTCTCACCGCTTTATCGGTTGAGATCAGAACAAAGGTTTCAACCCCTTTCTTCACTGCTGCATTTAAACTATTTGCTGTGCCAATCGCATTATTTTTTAATCCTGCAATTGGATTACATTCTACCAAAGGCACATGCTTATAAGCTGCAGCATGGTAAACCGTTTGTATATGATATTGTTCAATAATACGCTCCAGTTTTTGCTGATCCTGCACAGTTCCTAAGATCGGAACAATTTCACATGCCGCTGTTTGTCTTAACTCTTTATCAATATCATATAAGGCAAACTCTGTGAGCTCATATAGCACCAACATTTTTGGTTGATTCTTGATAATTTGACGACATAATTCCGAACCAATTGAACCACCCGCACCTGTTACCATCACGATTTTATTTTGAATATTTTTAGCAATTAAATGAGCAACTGGCGGAACTGGATCACGTCCCAATAAATCAATAATATCAACTTCTTGTATATCTGAGACCTGAATTTCACCATCCACTAGACGAGTCAAACCAGGCAATTCAGTAATTTTTAAGCGGGCAATTTCGAACTGCTGAATGATTTCTGTTTTACGAACTCGCCCCACAGAAGGCAGTGCCAGTAAAATTTCATCAATACGATCTTTCCTAAAGCGTTGTAATGCCTTTTCAACAGAATAAACTTTTAAACCACCAACCATATGGTCTTGCAAAGAACTATTATCATCAATGAAGAAAACAGGTAAATGGTTGTCAGAACGATAAAGCACAGCTGCAATTTGCTGACCAGCATCACCAGCACCATAAATTGCGATACGCTTTCTCTCTTCACCTGTGAGTAATGCAGTCTTTACAATAAAACGAATAAATGCACGGCTACACCAAACCCAACTAAACATTAAGAAACCAAACATCAATGGAATTGAAGTTGGAACAAACGCTGCTGAGAATGCATTTAGGCTATATAAAACAACTACCATCAGTGCAACAGCAATCGCTAATTTTGCAATAAAGGCTTCGTTAAAAGTACGGACAATAAAGCGATACACCCCTGTTATCATTAAACTTAAAATAGCAACGATAGTTACGATCGCTACTCCATAGTTAATGCCTGGGATAACTTCAGCACCTAAATCAAACAGTCGAATGGCGTAACATAGCCACAAAATAACAGGAAACGCAAAAAGGTCTACAAGAACCAAAAAACATTGTTTGGCGAGTCTTGGGGCAGACGCAAACTGATAAATAATCTTTTTCACAATACTCTTCTAGTCGTTCTAGTAACCGTGCGATATTTATACTCATTTCTCATATAACTAGAAATAAAATTTACGCAGCGGTTACATAACTTTAAATCAGATCATAATTCAAAAGGAAGCTATGTGAATAGCTTCACATTTTTTATGATTGTATAGCTCTACTAACGGCATTAATTGCAATAATTGTTTTTTCTATACTGTCTGGACTCAAAGTCGGATGCACCAAAAACATTAAGCTTGTTTCACCTAATTGCTGCGCATTTTCCAAACGTTTTTCTGGACGCCATGGGGTGCCATCGAAAGCATGCTCTAAGTAAACTTCTGAACAAGAGCCACTAAAGCAAGGTATACCTTGAGCATTAATTTCTTGCATTATACGATCACGTGACCAGCCATCTGGTAACGCCTCTAAATTCACTTGCACATAACATTTATAATGCGCATGAACATAATCATCTGAAGGGATATGAACGTTAAAATAAGCAGAATTTTCAAACGCTTTTAAAATCTTTTCTGCATTTTCAGTACGCTTTTGTGTCCATTCAGTCATACGTGTTAACTGAATTCGGCCAATAACTGCTTGCATTTCCATCATGCGCCAGTTAGTACCAAATGAGTCATGTAACCAGCGGAAACCTGGAGGATGCTGTTTATTATAAATACTATCGTAGCTTTTACCATGGTCTTTATATGACCACATTTTTTTCCAAAGTGTCTCATCATTTGTGGTGACCATCCCGCCCTCACCACCAGTTGTCATAATTTTATCTTGGCAAAAAGACCAAGCAGAAATATGACCGATTGACCCTGCAGCTTTACCCTTATATTTTGCACCATGTGCCTGTGCACAATCTTCAATAACATAGATGCCGCGCTCGGCAGCAAGTTGCATAATCGGATCCATATCGCACATCCAACCAGCTAAATGCACACAAATAATCGCTTTAGTATTTGGTGTAATTACGGCTTCAATCGTACGTCGTGAAATATTCTGAGAATCCAACTCTACATCTGCAAAAACAGGATTAGCGCCTGCTGTTACAATAGAGCTTGCTGAAGCGAGAAAAGTTCGAGAAGTTACGATAACATCATCACCTGCACCAATGTCTAAAGCTTTTAATGCAACATCCAGCGCAACGGTCCCATTTGCCAAAGCAACCGCATATTTTGTACCAGAAAACTCGGCAAATTCTTTTTCAAAAATTCTACATTCTTGGCCAGTCCAATAATTTACTTTATTTGATAGTAATACATTTTTGACTGCGTCAGCTTCTTCTGTAGTAAAACTTGGCCATGGTTCAAATGCAGTGTTTAACATTATGATTTCCTAATAAAAAATACTTCTTACTTTCTTTCTAAAATTCTAGCTGGGTTGCCTATAACTGTTACACCAGCTGTTACACTTTTAGTCACTACAGCACCCATACCAACGATAGCACCTTTACCAATCACTAAAGGTTTTTCTGGTGTACCTTGTTTAATGACGGCTCCAGCACCTATATAGGCATGATCTTCAATATGAATGTTACCATTACATTTAACGCCTGGAGCAAATGTAACATAGTCACCAATCACACAGTCATGCTCAATATAACTGTATAAATTAGCATGAAAACATTTACCGATTTTTATATTTGATGTAATTGAAACAAAAGGGCTCAGAGCCGCACCTTCACTCACTTCAACGTTATCCATAATTACTGTGTTATCAGCTTGCACGGACCAAAGTTTAATACCATCGGTAGCCATCTGATTTGCAATTTTTTCACGAATCTGACTATTAGCAATCGCAATTAATACATACTTATTAGAACATTCTATTGTTTTAAAAGATTGATAGTTTAAAGCTCTATGCCCATTTACTATCTTTTCTTCTTGTAAACTGTCATCAATAAAATAAATTTCAGCTGCAATACCCTGACGTTGAAGCTGTTGTCTTGCAACAGGCATCAAACTACGGCCACAGCCCGAAGCACCATAAATAGCATAGATCTGGTTATTCATTGATCTGCTTCCGACTTTGAACCTGTAAACTTGGTCATCGTGGCCTCACCCGCCTCATTAATATCATGTTTACCGATTACTTTTTTAACGGTTTGTATCATAATTTTAAAATCTAACCAAAGCGATCTGTTTTCAACGTACCACGTATCAAGTTTAAATTTTTCTTCCCAACCAATTGCATTACGCCCATTTACCTGAGCGTAACCAGTCATTCCTGGACGTACATCATGACGCTTCGCCTGTTCTTTATTGTAAAGTGGCAAGTACTCCATCAATAGGGGTCTTGGACCTACAATACTCATATCACCCTTAATCACATTCCAAAGCTCAGGCATTTCATCCAAACTGGTAGAACGAAGCATTTTACCAAATGGCGTTAGGCGCTCACTATCTGGTAACGGATTACCCTGAGCATCTATTGCATCTTTCATCGTTCGAAACTTAATCATTTCAAACGACTTCCCATGTAAACCTGGACGAACTTGGCGAAACAATACCGGTGAGCCTAAGTTTTTTTTCACCTTATATGCAACATAGAAATATAAAGGTGAAAGCAGAATTAATGCTATAGAAGCAATAATGATATCGACTAAACGTTTCATAAGTTATCCTTAAAAACAATATTTTCGAGTTTTTCTGCAATCATGGCATATTCAAGGTTTTGTAATACAAACTGTTTACCATTAGCACCTAGCTGTTGCCGCTGCTCTGCAGTGAGCGCATATAATTGTTCTACCGCCCCTACGATTGCTTGAGGATCTTCTGCTTCAATCGTAATTCCCGCTTGCGCTTGCTGAACTATATCGCCCTTACCAGAAAAGGCATGAATAATTGGCTTACCTGCATATAGGTATTCAGGTAATTTATTGGGCGCTATACCAAAACGGTAAAGTGGATTTTTCTGCCAACCTATATAACAAACATCAAATTGCTCAAGCATTGACTGAATTTGCTTCTTTGGAATCGCATCAATAAAAGTAATATTCTGTAAGCCCAAAGAATTAACTTTTTGTATTAAATTATCTTTTTCCTTTCCCGAACCTACAAGAACAAAATGTAAATGCGGATTATTTGATAGCATCTGTGCTGCTTCAATAAGATCATCTATAGCATTAGCAACACCAATTGTTCCTGTGTAACCAATGATAAATTTATTTTGAGGTAATTGAGTAACCGTTTCTGTACTTAAAGGCTCCTTCTGCGAAACCTCCTCTAAAGATACGCCATTAGGGATCCAATGAAACTTACTACTGTCTAAACCTCGACTTTGCATATGTTCAATAGCATTATATAAATTTGAAAATACGTAATCAGCTTTTCTATAAGCCCTGTCTTCAATCCATTGCATAAATTTTATGAATGGATGGCTTGGAGAATGACCTCCTAATTCCATTAATGTTAGAGGCCAAATATCCCGCACTTCAAAGATAAAAGGAGTATTAAATTTATTAGCTAAATATTTAGCCCCCAAATAACCAATAAGTGAAGGAGAAGAATATAAAATTACATCAGGTTTTACTGGAATTATATTTGCCAAAGTACGCAAGAGCCATGAAAACTTAAACCAGTTTAATACACGTTGTTTGCTATGTGCTTCTTCGTATTCTGGTAAATTCACCCATACAAATGAGAAATTAGGAATAATTTCCTCAACGAGATACTGTTCCTCAAATTTCTTCGGATTACGAAGCAAATGACTATAACGCCCCGCAATCACATAAACTTGATGACCCTTTTTAGCTAACTCTTGCGCTAAATAATAGTGTCGACCGCCCATGGCTGTTTCAGGAGTTGAGCTATATTGGTTAATAAACCAAAATGTTTTTTTATTTTCCATCATTTCAAATATCCAAAATATTTGAATAGAAATTCAAAAGTTTATTTTCTTCAATGCTCCAATTATACTTTTCTAAAACTGCAGCTCGTCCCTGTTCTCCCATGACTCTAGCCTTATCAGGATTATTTATAAAATAATCTATAGCCTTAGCAATTTCATGAGGTTTTAAAGGATCAACACAAACTCCACACTGCGCGTCATTTACAATAGAGCGCCATAAAGGAAAGTCTGAAGCAATTACTGGTATTCCTGCACACATATATTCAAACATTTTTACAGGCAATGAATCTAAATAGCTTCGTGTTGGATGTAAAACAACTAAGCCCGCAACAGATGAAGCTAGGGTATTTTTTATTTCATTTCGCCCCACATAGCCTAGAAAGTTAACTTTTTCCCATCCTTCCATTTTCATTACAGATTGCTCTAAGTTTTTATCTGAGAAATCTCCAGCAAGTACCAGTTTTGCTTTACTTTGTGTTGAATCAATTGCCTGAACCATTTCAACAATTCCACGCACATCTGCTAAACCACCGATATAACAAACTTGATTTTCTTTTAAAGTTGCTGTGGGGATCGAACTAAACTCTTCTAATTTTGGGTAATTATTAATATCAATTGTATTTCTATTAATTTTAAAAAATTTATCTCGAATAAAAGGTGTAGCTGACACAACACCATCTAATTTAGCACAAGCATATTTTTCATAAGCTTTAACTAAAAAAGCGATGATCTTTTTAGACACGGGATTCAAATAATGTTTCGACATAATCTGATTAGGTAAATCTTCATGTGCATCAAAAAAAACTTTTTTCCCCATTTTTTTTAGTTTTAAACCTATTGGAATAAGTTCTGGATCATGGAGATGATAGATCTCTGCATCTAAACTAAGTGCTTTTTCAAATATAGCTTTAGGTGCATTAAGCATGCGATTTTTACGCCCATTAAACTTACCAACATCCAGAATTTTTACTAGATTTTTGACTTCATCTCCTTTGCCATCGGCAACTACCAAATAAGTTTCATAACTTTTAGCAAGAGAACAACATTGTTTAACAAAAATACGCGTATCAAAACGAGGATGTGCAGATGTTAAATGTGCAATTTTCATAATAATTACTTTTTAATCAAATTAAAGGTTAATCTTAGGAAAAACCAAATTACAATCAAAGGCCCTGCTCCCCAAAGGAAGTTGACCATCATCGTCGAATCTACCTTAGGGTACATAAAAACAAATCGTGCCAAAAAAATAGAGTAAATCATTATTACTAATGGATTTTTTGAATCTAAAACCGTCATATATATATATGAAAATACACTGCCAACAAAAAATATTATTGCAGGTCCTACAAAAATAAAATTAGCATACGCCTCACCAATAGCTCCTGGTGTTGGTGCACCGGACGTACTAGGAATATATAGCTCCTTAATAAGTAATCCAATTGAATGAGGTTCATAACCAAATTGTGTGCCTATAGTATTTCTAAAAGTATCTAAATAAGATTTCCCTAATAACATATTAGAGCTATCAAATGTTTTAAAAACTATTACTAGTTGCTGTAAATCAGTAATATTACCATCACCAATAATAGTACCTATAAAACTCTTCTCTGAGAGATCAAGATCAACGCCCATAAAATACTGATTACTTAATATCCTTAAAAAGTAAACAACAAATCCAAAGCTCATTAATGAGAAAAGAAAAATTATAATTTTTCTTCTTTTTTCAGGGAAACAAAAATAGTAGAAAATCATTTGCGCCATTACATACGTAAAAGCTAAAGTAATACGACCTGTAGATAAACCGATAACCAAACCAATAAAACTGAATAACACAAAATAGAAACTAACCTTATTGTTTTTAACAACTGATGCAATTAACCATAAAAAAACTCCAGCGTAATATAAATGATATGGCAGAGTTGACAATTGAGCATCCTCAATAAGATGCCTAAAAGCCTGAAAATACAATAGCATAGGAATAACACCTCCTGCTAATGTATAACTCATCCATACCCAATAAGCCAAACCAATGGTTATAAGAAGAAAACAAATGGGTTTATATAAAATCAATAAACTATCATAATAAGAGCCGCTCCATGTTCCTCTTAGAACAACATTTTTTTTCTTATAAAAAACACTAAACCCAAATACAAAAAACAAGTAACAAACTACTGCATATAGAATAGAATAAAATAAATACAACTCAGCTTCAAGTCGACTTAAGTTCAAATAAGATAAAAACTTTCCAAAATCACCATCACTAAAAGCATAATAGAACGAACCAAATACATACCCTAAATACATAAATGAAAATATACTTAATGGATTAATAAGCATATTTCTTCCGTAAGCTATATTTGCAAAAACAATTATTACAAATAAAAAAGAAGCTACTAATGATATAAATGGTGTTGTTGCATAAAACTCTGAAACAAACCCACCTATAATAAAAATAAGGGCAATAGGACAAATAAGAAACAATAATATTTTATCATTTGAATAGTTAACTATATTTCTCATAACATCCTCATATATGAAGAAATATTTCTCAAAATATTTCTAAAAACATCTAAAAACATCAAAATACTAAATATCAGAAACAACAATGCTGTGAGAATAAGATAAATATAATTCAAACTCATTAAAGAAATTAAAAGTGAAAATACTACCGAAAGCAAACTATGTAAGTATAATTTATATCTTTTAAAGTCCTTCCAAATTCGACTAGAAACTTCAGTTCTAAGAATGAAATAAATCCAAAATGATATAGCCAAAGATATTGCCGCCCCTATAGCGCCATGGCTTTTAACAAGAAGCCATAATAAAATCATATTAGCAAGTAAACCAACAATACTTACAAATATAGATATAATTGTTTTTCTTTTAACTAATATTCCTATAGCTGTAGATTCAGATAAAGTATAAAGTAGAGGCTGTAAAACACACAACAAAATTATATGTCCAATTTCATTATATATCTTTGGTAAAAATTTTGGAATTAGTGGCATACAGATACAGACAGCAAATAATATAAATGAAATTGCTAATGCAATAAACTGACTTACGCGCTCTACTTCCTTAACTGGATCAGCTTCTTTGCTTAGCTTGGCTTCTTTGATTAACTTATAAATTGTCGGAACCCATATTGTATTAAAAATGGTTGTTAAGACACTAAAACCTGCTGCTATACTAACAGCAACACTAAAAATTCCGACCTCTAATAATGTGGAGTAGTTTAATAAAAATATACGAGAACATGCTTGCATCAACCAAAAAACCAATCCACTGATAACTAGTGGAAAGCCAAAAATAAGCATTTTTTTCAAAAGTTTACAATCATAGTTTACTTTTAAAAGATCAATCAAATCACCTTTAATATATACACAAAAAATTATCAATACTAAAAATAATGAAATGGCCTGAATTGTAATTAATTTATTAAAATCCACTTCAGTGGAACCTAAAAAAAATAAACCAAAAACAGCCATAAGAAGAAATATTTTTGGAAAAATTTGGCTTATTGAATATATCAAACCTTTTTCTTGCATTCTAATATTCAACGTGACATATCTAAGCAGCATAGTCAAAATCACACAGACTATTGTCATAGAAGACAAATAATATGATGATATTTTATATGCATTTTGTGAAATAGAATCTATTCTAAAAATTATAAACAACGTGGCAATAAATATACTAAATAAAACTGAAGTTAGAATTGAGGTTTTAAATACAACAGCCTTATTATCAACTTCATGATATTCTCTTACATATGCTTGATCTAAACCTAATGTGAGCAAAATACAAGAAAAGCTCATCACAATTTGTAAAATACTGAATCGGCCAATATCCTCTACTGTAAACATCCAAGTTAATACGGGTATGGTCAAAATGCCTAACAATGCTGCCCCGATCGGACCAAGACTAAAGTGTAATATTTTTTTTATATTCATTTTAAAACTATTTCATAGAGCTTCTTAAATTTATTTACTATTGCTTGGGCTGAATAATCACTATTTAACGACAAGCATTCTAATTCAAGTTGATTATTTAAGAGTTTCTGCTCCAAATTATTCAAGCTAGATTCAGAATAATCCTCTAAGATAAAACCTGAATTTTGCTCTACAAAATTTTTATATGGTTTTATATTACTTAATATGGGAAAGCTTCCTCTTAAAAATGGTTCAATCACTCCTCCTCCTAAAGCATCAGAAATAGGGATCGATACATGATATTTTGTTTGACTATAGAGAACGAACAACTCATTTGTATTTAATAATTTATTAATAAAAATGATTTTATTCCCTACTACTCCTAATTTATCTTTAAAATTTTTAACATCTTCCTCAGATGAGAAGCCACGCAAAACAACAATTTTCAATTCTTTAATATTCGATAGCTTTTTAATAACTTTTACAACATTATCTGGATCATATACTTTTGATAGACCCCGAGGAAAAACTATCAAATGATTATCCTGTTCAATACCATATTCCTTTTTCAACATAGCTTGAATCAATTGATAATTAGCATCTGAAGGTTCTTCTACAGGAAACCCCCAATAAAAAACATTAATTTTATTTTTAATAAATTTTCCATGTTTCTTTGTAAGCTCCTCTAATATATGATTAGAAGAGGTATGCATCAAATTTGCTCTTTTTATAACTATTGCATTAATTAACTTAAATATTTCTCTCTTTAAAAGTGAGCCTTTATTAGGTGCTAACATAACATCAGAACCCCATAATCCTACTATTAATGGCTTTTCCTGGAATATAGCCATAACCCCATAGTGATTAATAATATGAGCGTGAACAATATCAGGATTTAGCTCTTTTACTAATTTATTAACTTTATAAAATTTGAAATAATCAATAAAACTATTAATTTCACCTAAACTAATTACTTTTTTTTCTAAATCAGTTTCCACATTAAAGCTTGCAACCCAGACCTCATATTCACTGTATTTTTCTAAAGCTTTAGATAAACGCTGAACAATAGGTGAAGAATAGGGTGCAAGCATTAATATTTTCATTTTATTTCCAACAATTTACAACTTTAACAATTTTTACTTCATCTAAGTAAGGATGCATAGGCAAACTCATTACTCTTTCAGCAATCGCATCACCGACAGGAAGCGTCACATTTGTATCAGCTACAGCAGGTTGTTTGTTTAAAGGGATCGGATAATGCACCGCTGTTGGAATACCTTGAGCTTTTAATTTCTCTTGTACTTCTACACGGTTATCAACCTGAATCGTATATTGTGCCCAAGCACTCGTATTATGCGATTCAAGATATGGTGTGGTATTGATACCGACTTGACTGAATAACTGATTATAAATTTCAGCTACTTTTTGACGTGCTTGCATTTCATCATCCAAAATTTCTAATTTTGGTAATAAAATAGCTGCTTGCAAGGTATCTAAACGGCTATTCACACCCACCCGAATATGATGATAACGCTTATCTTGACCATGACGCGCAATCTGACGAATTACTTTAGCAAGCTCATCATCGTTGGTAAAAATAGCACCGCCATCTCCATAGCAACCTAATGGTTTACTTGGAAAGAAACTAGTACAAGCAACTGTACTTAGGTTACAGCTTTTACGGCCTTTATAGGTTGCACCAAAACTTTGCGCAGCATCCTCAATTACAGGAATACCATACTTTGCAGCAATCGCATTGATTGCATCAAAGTCGGCACATTGACCATATAAGCTCACAGGAATAATGGCCTTAGTCCGAGGGGTAATTGCTGCTTCTAATTTTTCAACGTCTAAATTATAAGTCTTCGGATTTACATCCACATAGACCGGCTTTGCGCCTAATAATGCCACTGTTTCAGCCGTTGCAATATAAGTAAAGCCTGGCGTGATCACTTCATCACCTGGTCCTATACCAAATGCCATTTGTGCAATTTGTAATGCATCTGTCCCATTGGCACAAGTAATGCAATGTTTAGCACCTACATAGGCAGCAAGTTTTTCTTCCAACTCAATTACTTCTGGGCCTAAAATGTACTGACCATGTGTCAATACATTTTGAATGCCAGCATCAATTTTATCTTTAATTCGATTTTGCTGTGTTTTTAAATCAATAAAGTCAATCATATTAGCCCTGCTTTATCAGTGTCGTTCCATCGAGTTTATAAACTGCTCCTGTATGTGAACAGATTACTTGTGCTTGTCCCTGCAAAGGAAGGTCAAGCTGCTCACCAAATTCACTCATCCAGCCAATTTGTTTCGCGGGCACCCCAACCATTAGCGCATAAGCTGGTACATCTTTATTTACTACAGCACCAGCACCAACAAAAGCATAAGCCCCAATGGTAACACCACAAACAATAGTACAGTTTGCCCCAAGCGTAGCGCCCTTTTTCACCAGAGTGTCACGATATTGATCTTTACGCTCAATTAAAGAACGAGGGTTGTAGACGTTAGTAAACACCATGCTTGGGCCACAAAATACACCCTCTTCCAAAAATACATTATCGTAAACCGATACATTATTTTGGACTTTACAATGGTCACCAATCACAACGCGGTTACCAACAAAGACGTTTTGACCTAAAGACACGCCTTTACCGATTTTGGCACCACCACAGACATGAACGAAATGCCAAACACGTGAGTCTTCACCAATTTGTGCGCCATCATCGACTATGGCAGTTTCATGTTGATAAAAGCTCATGCTTTTTTCACCTTTGCCAATAATGGATGTGGATTTTCTGGGTTTTCAACAATTGGAGAAACACGGATCACTTCAACCGTTTCAATTGCTGCACGGTTCTCTTCAACACCATAACCTTTACCCTCTAATACACGTTGATAACTTTGTGTATGTAAATCGGTAAAGCCACCTGAAAACTCAAGCTCTTCATTTTCAATGGTAATACTACGATAAGTCAGCTTTTCACCTTGCACAGCATTTTCTGGCAAGTTATTCGCGTCAATTGACAAGAACCAACGCACGCGCGCACGTTCGTATTCCAAATAACCAGAAGCCGTTTTCTCATCACGGAAATGCACTTCATTTTTAACGATTTTGCCAAAAATAAAATGCAACATGTCGTAGAAATGTACGCCAATATTCGTTGCTACACCACCTGACTTTTGGTCCAGCCCTTTCCATGATTTTAAATACCATTTACCACGAGAAGTTAAATAAGTAAGGTCAACATCAAATACTTTATCTGCTGGCGCAGCTTGGACTTTATCACGTAATTCAATAATTGAAGGATGTAAACGTAATTGTAAAATTGAGTTTACTTTGGCACCGTATTCCTTTTCATATTCAGAAAGCATATTTAAGTCTTCTGAGTTCAGCACCAGCGGTTTTTCACAAATGACTTCAATGCCATTTTTCAAAGCATATTTCATATGTGGTGCATGTAGATAGTTGGGTGAGCAAATCGCTACATAATCCAGCTTTTCACCTTTTAGCTTTTGGTCTTCTACATAGGCTTCAAATTCTTCAAACTCAGTAAAGAATTCCGCTTCAGGGAAATGACTATCCATAATTCCCACAGAGTCATTTACATCCATAGCAACTGCTAAAGTATTACCTGTTTCTTTAATAGCTTTAAGGTGGCGTGGTGCGATATATCCAGCTGCACCAATAAGAGCAAATTTTTTCATGATCAAAACTTCAATTTAATAATAAGATAGAATTAGAGACGGAATACAGTAAAGCCTGCAGCTGACATTTCAGTGCGATCAAAAAGACTCTTAACATCAGCTAACACAGGCTTTTCACCCTTCATATAACTGCGCAATTCACTTGCTGAAAGTGAACGGAATTCATTGTGACCTACCGCAATAATGACACTATCCACAGGGTTTTGAGCGTCAACTTTCCCAAGCTCAATACCATATTCATGTCTAACTTCATCTGCATCTGCCCATGGGTCTGCCACTACAACTTGTGCTCCCCAGAACTCTAACTCTTTAATGAGATCTGCTACTTTACTATTACGAATATCAGGACAGTTTTCTTTAAAAGTTACACCAAGCACACCAACTTTTGCACGAGGTACATCAATACCATTTTGAAGCATAAGCTTAATCGTGTTACGAGCAACATAACGGGCCATATTGTCGTTGATACGACGACCAGCAAGAATCACTTGGGGATGATAGCCAACTTCTTCTGCTTTATGAGTCAAATAGTAAGGATCAACACCGATACAATGCCCACCGACTAAACCCGGACGGAACGGTAAGAAGTTCCATTTACTACCAGCTGCTTCTAAAACATCTAGAGTGTCGATACCAATACGATCAAAAATTACAGAAAGCTCATTTACTAAAGCAATATTTAAATCACGTTGCGTGTTTTCAATCACTTTGGCAGCTTCTGCAACCTTAATACTAGTTGCTTTGTGAGTACCTGCAGTAATAATGCTTGCGTACACTGCATCTACAGTATCTGCTACCTCGGGAGTGCTACCGCTCGTAATCTTTTTAATTTTAGTTAGCGTATTAACTTTATCGCCTGGATTAATGCGCTCAGGGCTATAACCAGCAAAGAAATCTTCGTTAAATTTTAGCCCAGACACTTTTTCTAAAATAGGAATACAAACTTCTTCTGTCGCACCTGGGTATACCGTCGATTCATATACAACAATATCGCCTTTCTTTAAAGCTTGCCCTACAGTCTCACTCGCTTTTCTTAAAGGAGTTAAATCTGGTCGGTTAACCTGATCAACAGGAGTTGGCACAGTTACAATAAAAAAGTTACTTTGTTCTAAGTCATCTAAATTTGCACTAAAACTTAAGTGTTGTGATTTTTGCAGCTCTTCAGGTGTAACTTCTAGAGTATGATCTTGACCACTTTTCAATTCATCAATACGTTTTTGATTAATATCAAATCCAATTACCGGCCCTTTTTTCCCAAACTCAACCGCCAATGGCAAGCCTACATAACCTAAACCTATAATCGCTATTCTTAAATCGGCAAGTTGCATAAAAGTTAGCCTTATTCCTTACAAATTGTATATATTAAATAATGATACATGGTGACCGAATATCGTCGTGCGTAACTATATCAGTTTTTTTTTATTAACCGTAATTCAATTGTATAAAAGTGTTTACAGTGCTTATATTAAGTTTAGATAAAATAAATTAACTTTTCATCAAATTACTAGTTCAGTAAAGGTTAACTAATGATGTGTAAAATGTATTGATATAAATTAAACATACAAAGCTCTACGTTTTTTTCTATGTTTTTTATTTTTTTTTCAGCTAGAATCGGACCATCTCTGTCTAACCTAAGCATTTAATGCTATACGATTAATGATACAGACGGTATCAATTAAAGATAAATACACAAAGGGTTGCTTGTGAAGTATTGTCAGTTTTTTTCTGTTCTTACCTTAAGTTTAAGTGCTGCCAGCTGTGCAGTTACATCTGGTTTACAAACTTACGATATACCAAATGAAGGCGTTTATAGAACCGACCTTGGAACTACGGTTAACGTTGTTAAAATTTCTCAAGAAACACTACCAGCAATACAACCAGCTCAGGTCGACTATCAACGCGACTATGCAGCCCTATTTAAAAATCAACAACCCATTTACCGCTTAAGCCCGGGAGATGTACTCTCAATTCAGCTTTGGGCTTATCCTGAAATTACGCCCCCTGTAAACAACGTTAATAATGAGCAATCTGTACAAGCGAGTGGCTACCCGATTGATCAAAGTGGTTATATTCAGTTTCCACTTGTAGGGCGCTATAAAGCTGCTGGTAAAACTCTAGCTCAAGTTAACCGCGAATTACATGGTCAATTAGCTCGATTTTTAAAAAATCCGGATGTTACGGTAAGAGTATTATCCTATGAAGGTCAGCGTTTTTCGGTACAAGGCAGTGTAATAAAAGGTGGACAATTTTACTTAAGTGACCAGCCTGTGAGTGTATATACAGCTTTAGGACTTGCTGGTGGGGTGAGTGATAGAGGCGATAATACTTACATTCAGCTTATTCGTAATGGCCAGACCTATAATTTAAATACGATTGAACTAGAAAAAATGGGTTATTCATTACATAAGTTATTAGTTCAATCCAACGACACAATTTATGTCAGCACTCGTGAAAACCAGAAAATTTATGTGATGGGTGAATCTGGTAAAAACCAAGCTTTACCAATGCGTGATCAGGGCATGACCTTAACGGATGCTTTAGGTGAAAGTTTAGGGATTAATCCAAACTCGGCAAGTGCAAGCCGTATTTATGTGGTGCGTACTAACCCAAATGACCATGCAACAGAAATTTATCATTTAAATTTAATGAGCATTGGTGACTTTGGCTTAGCCAATCAATTTAAACTACGTAGTAATGATATTGTCTATGTAGATGCAACTGGCTTAACTCGCTGGCAACGTGTGATTAACCAAATTATTCCTTTCTCAAATGCTTTATATAACATAGACCGTTTGGGACAATAATTTTATGGAAATTAAAAATATTTTGGTGGTCTGTATCGGGAATATCTGCCGTAGTCCTATGGCAGAGTATTTCTTAAAGCAGCAGTACCCACAATTAAATATTGAGTCTGCTGGCATTTCAGGGCTAGTGGGGCATCAGGCTGATGAAAAAGCTAAGCTTTGTATGCAACGTCTAGGCATCGATATGCAGCCTCATATTGCAAGAAAGTTAAATGCGGAACATATTAAAAAAGCTGACCTTATTTTGGTCATGAGTCACAACCAGCAAAAACATATTGAACAGACTTGGCCATTTGCAAAAGGTAAAACTTATCGCTTGGGGCACTGGCAAAATAGAAATGTGCCTGACCCTTATCAGCACGACCAAACCGTGTTTGATGAAACCTGCCAGCTCATTCAACAATGTATTGCTGAATGGAAACCCTATATTTAACGCCAAGATTTTAAGCTTATGAACCAAAATACGAATACCGAAGATACAATTGATTTAAAAGAATTGTTTTTTTCACTCATTGCACAGTGGAAGCTTATCGCTCTATGCGTTATTTTAAGTCTTGTATGTGCTCTACTGTACTTACGTGTCACCCCAAATACTTACTCTGTTGATGCGCTAGTTCAAGTAGAAGACAGCAAGGGGGCGTCTGCTGCACTATTAGGCGATTTATCTAATATGATGGAGCAAAAGTCTCCTGCTCAAGCTGAAATCGAAATTTTAAAGTCTCGTTTAGTCCTGGGTTCTGTCATTAAAGATTTACATCTAAATATACAAGTTTCCAGTACAGAAAATACTCTTAGTCATCGCTTATTGAGCGATACTCACTATAAAACTGAATATAATAAAAAATCAGTCATCTTTAAAGATGGTCTAAAAAGTTTTGAAATTCGCACACTAGAAATTCCAGCGTATTATCTGGATAAAACCTTACATCTTAACTTTGATAAACAATCTTTACGTTTAACTGACCCAGCAACTGAAGAAGTAGTATTAAATGTCCCTTTAAATCAGTTAAACCAAGTTGCAGGGCCGTATGGTTCTTGGAAAATTGCAATTTTTACAAAAGATCAGTTTGATACAACTTATAATATCAGGAACTTATCTTTACCTGCTGCAGTCAATGCAATAAGCTCAAACTACTCCGTTGCAGAACAAGGGAAGCTTACCGGAGTGCTAGGCTTAAACTATCAAGGACAAGACAAAGAGCATATTACTAAAGTTTTAAATGCAATTTTAGCAACTTATAGCGCACAAAATATTGAACGTCGTTCGGCAGAATCTGCACAAACTTTAAAGTTTTTGGACGAACAACTTCCCGACCTTAAAAAACAACTTGATGATGCAGAGCGTCAATTTAACAAATTCCGTCAGCAATACAACACGGTTGATGTGACTAAAGAATCTGAATTATATTTAACTCAAAGTATTACTTTAGAAACTAAAAAAGCGGAGTTTGAACAAAAACAAGCTGAAATGGCTGCAAAATACACAGCTGAACATCCTGCAATGCGCGAAATTAATGGACAACTTGCTGCCATTAATAAACAAATCGGTGAGTTAAATAGCACATTAAAACAACTACCAGATGTACAACGTCAATATCTGCAATTGTACCGCGAAGTTGAAGTAAAGACTCAGCTCTACACAGCACTACTTAACTCTTACCAGCAGCTTCGTATTGCAAAAGCAGGTGAAATTGGTAATGTACGTATTGTTGATACTGCTGTTGAACCTGTTGAACCCATTAAACCTAAAAAACTACAAATTTTAATTTTATCTCTCTTTTTGGGTGGTTTTATTGGAACTTTAATTGCCCTATTACGTAATATGCTACGTACAGGGATTAAAGATTCTGGACAAATTGAAAACGAATTGGATTTACCTGTTTATGCAACCGTACCACGTTCTCCAATTCAAGAAAGTCGCGTTAAAATTTTAAAGAAGAAGAAGAGTATTCCTATTCTTGCAGTTAAAAACAGTGATGATATTGCAATTGAAAGCTTACGTAGTATTCGTACTGCGATTCACTTTGCTCTCACATCAGCAAAAAATAATATCATTATGATTGCCGGCCCTTCACCAGAAGTCGGTAAATCATTTATTTCTACTAACCTTGCAACAATTTTTGCACAAGGTGATAAACGTGTATTACTGATTGATGCCGACATGCGCCGCGGTTATATGCATAAGTACTTCGATGTCGATGTGAAGCCAGGTCTTTCTGAATTACTAAGTGGGCAAGCTGATCTACAAAAAGTATTACACAAAACTCAAGTTGCTAACCTTGATGTAATTACACGTGGTAAGAGCCCAACAAATCCTTCAGAAATTTTAAGCTCAACACAATTTAAAGAATTACTTGAACAGCTACAAAGTCAATATGACCACATCATTATTGATACTCCACCAGTGCTTGCTGTAACTGACGGTATTATTATTTCGCAATATACAGGTGTGAACTTAATTGTTGCCCGTTATGCTAAGTCACAAATGAAAGAGCTTGAATTAACGCTTAATCGCTTTGAACAAGCGGGTGTTAAAGTCAACGGCTTTATTCTCAATGACATTCAACGTGCTAGCGCGGGTTATGGTTACGGCTATAACTACGCCTATGCTTACAAAGCACAAAAAGAAGATTAAGCGTAAAGTCATGAAAAAACCGGATCAAATGATCCGGTTTTTTTAAGATATTTTTAAGTATATCCCTACTAAAACTAACTAAAATATATAAAAAACCACTCGTTTTTTTTCTTAAACATTCTATGCTTAAGCATGCTAAGATCAAAAGCAGCCTTTTTAGACTCAAATGATTATTTTTTGGAACCTTTTATGAGTAAAGCCTTACCCATTGCTGTCGCTGTAGTTTTAGGCGGTGCTGCACTTGTACCAGTATATTATGCAAGCCAACATCCGACCACAGAAGTCGGAAGCAAGGCAAATAAAAATGCCACCCCAATTGAAAAAATTAGTTATGTTCTTGGATATGAAGTTGCTCAACAAACTCCACCTGAGCTAGATACAAAATCATTTGTGAAAGGAATTCATGATGCTCGCAGCAAGCAGCCAAGTGCTTATACTCAAGAAGAGTTAAAAGCTGCTGTAACCGCTTATGAAAAAGAATTGCAGCAAAAAATGCAGCAACAGAATAAACCAGAACAAGCTGCTGGTGCTACTCCTGAATCTGCAGATGCTCAGTTCCTTGCAGAAAATAAAACAAAAGCTGGCGTAAAAACTACGGCGTCTGGCTTGCAATATATCATTACTAAAGAAGGCACAGGTAAACAACCTACTGCGCAGTCTATAGTTAAAGTACATTACGAAGGCCGTTTAATTAATGGTCAGGTTTTTGATAGTTCTTATAAACGCGGTGAGCCAGTTGAGTTTCCACTCAATCAGGTTATTCCAGGCTGGACCGAAGGACTTCAATTGATGAAAGAAGGCGGTAAAGCGACGTTCTTCATTCCATCAAATCTTGCCTATGGCCCTCAGGAAGTTCCTGGTATTCCAGCAAACAGTACACTGATTTTTGATGTAGAACTCATTTCAGTGAAATAAAAACATTCAGGAGAGTAGAACACTACTCTCCTTTTTTTTGGAAAACGGCATGAAAAAAATTGGTCTAATTATTGCAACATCAACAATGAGTTTATCTGTTTTTGCTGCAACTCCTATAACGAATAAAAGCCCAGCAAAAGAACAATTTAGCTATAGTTATGGCTATTTGATGGGTCGTAATAATACTGATGCATTAACAGATCTAAATCTTGATACTTTTTACCAAGGTCTTCAAGAAGGCGCACAAAGTAAAACAGCACGCCTAACTGATGAAGAAATGGCAAAAGCGATTAATGACTATAAGAAAACCTTAGAAGCCAAACAACTCGTCGAATTTCAAAAAACAGGTCAACTAAATATCCAAGCAGGTACAGCATTTCTTACTGACAATGCAAAAAAATCAGGTGTAATCACGACTAAATCTGGTCTTCAATACCAAGTATTAAAAGAAGGTAATGGTCAAAAACCGAAAGCCACATCTCGTGTTAAAGTAAATTATGAAGGTCGTTTACTAGATGGGACGGTATTTGATAGTTCTATTGCCCGTAATCATCCAGTTGAGTTTCAGCTCAGTCAAGTGATTGCAGGTTGGACAGAAGGTCTGCAAACCATGAAAGAAGGCGGAAAGACTCGCTTCTTTATTCCGGCTAATCTTGCTTATGGTGAAGTCGGTGCTGGTGATAGTATTGGTCCAAACAGTACTTTAATTTTTGATATTGAGTTGCTACAGGTTTTACCAAAATAAATGTATTAGATATAAAAAAAGCGATCATTTAAGATCGCTTTTTTTATTTTTAGTGTTTTAAGTCTCTAGGACGAAAACCCGTAACGACGAGAGCAACCAGATAAGCGACTACGCCGACTACACACAATCCAACCACTTCGGCAACACGTAACCACTGTGAAAGTTCACCGTTATACCAATTTAACGCAAACCAAAGTGCTCCAATCATGGCAAGGTTCGCTAAACCATATTGAAGAAACAGCTTTTTCCAATGTGAACCAAATCGGAAAATATTACGCTTATGTAAATAGAAGTAGAGTAAACCTGCATTCACCAAAGCCGAGCCTGAAGATGCCAAAGCAAGTGCCATATGCTCTGCATGCCAATCAATCAGCTTAAAGAAACCAATAAATATAACGTTTAAAATAGCATTCGCTGCAACTGAAATTAAACCGACACGTACAGGTGTTTTGGTATCTTGCTGTGCATAAAAACCAGGTGCAAAGACTTTAATAAGCATAAACGAAATCACCCCTGCACTCATACATTGCAGTGCTAGAGCTGTCATTTGTGTATCACGTAGGTCAAACTCGCCACGCTGGAATAATGCCTGAATAATCGGTGTAGAAAGCATAAATAAGGCAATACTTGCTGGTAAGCCAACTAATACAATAATTTTTGCAGCCCAGTCGATCATACCGCGGAACTTTGCTTGATCTTGTTCTGCATGACGGGCAGACAGTGAAGGTAAAATCACTGTACCAATCGCAACGCCAATTAAACCTAACGGCAATTCAGTCATACGCTCTGCACTGTAGAGCCAAGACACCGAACCATCTTGCATGAAAGATGCCCAAATCGTATTTAATAACAGGTTAATCTGAGTCACAGATACACCGAATAATGCAGGAAGCATTAATTTTAAAATGCGTTCTACACCTTCATGTTTAAAATCAACTTTAGGTGGAATCAGCAGATTTTTACGCCATAGCTCTGGAATTTGTATCGCTAACTGCAAAACACCCGCCACAACAACTGACCAGCCTAATGCTTTGATCGGTTCAGCCATATACGGCGTAAGCCACCATGCGCCTGCAATCATCGCGACATTCAGCAAAACTGGTGAAAAAGCTGGAGAAGCAAACGAACCATAACTATTTAAAATACTGCTGGCAAAAGCAGTCAGTGACATAAACAGTAAATAAGGAATGGTCAGCCTGAACATACTGACGGCTAAATCGAACTTTTCAGGATCACTATGGAAACCCGGTGCGTACATATAAATGATAGCAGGCGCTAAAACCATAGCCACAAAAGTAAGTAAGGTCATAACTGTCAGCAAACAGCCAAATACCCGACTAATTAAGATCTGCACTTCAGCGTGTGCTCGGCCTGTTTTATATTCGGTGAGTACCGGAATAAAGGCCTGAGAAAAGGCACCTTCGGCAAACAATCGTCGAAAGAAGTTGGGAATACGAAAAGCGACGACGAAGGTATCAAAATCTTTACCCGCACCAAACACGTTGAGCAATACGACGTCACGCACTAACCCTAACACTCGTGACAACATCGTCATTGCACTGACAATAAAAGTCGATCGCCACAATGCCATCGTACTCACCTACAGCTATATTCGAAAGACGCTATTGTAATGAAACTAGAAAATCTTTTCGTTGTGAAATGATGAACAAACTCAAGTTTTTTTCTGACCCAACAATTGTCTAAAGTGCTGCCATTTAAAATAAGGTCCCGGATCAGTTTTTCGGCCGGGCGCAACATCTGAATGTCCTGCAATATGGTTTTTAATTTCAGGATAAGCCTGACGAATTGCAGTAACGACGTCGGTTAATACATTGTATTGTACTTCTTCAAAGGGCAAATCATCACTTCCTTCAAGCTCTATACCAATTGAATAATCATTGCATTCCACTTTGGCTAAATAACTCGAACGCCCTGCATGCCATGCCCGATCATTAAAATTAACAAACTGTAGGACTTCTCCACTACGTAAAATCAGCAAATGCGTAGAAACCTGCATCCCCTCAATGGTCTGGAAATAAGGATGACCTGACCAATCTAACTTGTTTTGAAAAAACTGCTCAATATACCCACCTCCAAATTGAGACGGCGGCAAGCTAATATTATGAACAACAATCATTTGAATTTCAGTACCAGTCGGACGCTGGTTAAAATTTGGAGAAGGAACTTGTCTCGCCCCTTTTAATTGTCCATCTATAACTTCATATGGTGTGATTTGCTTCATTGAGATGCCAATAAATTGCTTGCCAATTGTTTTAGTTTAAAACAGTTATCTACTTTTCAAAGTAGTAAATGCGATTGTTTATCGCGATTAATCTCATAAAACAGCTTATTTTTAAAGTCGACGGTGCTAATATATCGCAAGTTTTAGGGTCATCTACAAAATGGAAACCGTATGAGCATACCTCAGTCTTTGCTTGAACAATCAATTCAAATCAATATTCAACAAGCATTACAAGAAGATATTGGGGACGGCGACATTACCGCTATGCTCACACCTGAAGATGAGCAAGCCACTGCAACCATTATTAGCCGCGAAGATATGGTCTTAGCTGGCCAACCTTGGGTCAATGCACTCATCTCAGCTTATGACAATACGGTTCAGGTGACTTGGTTAAAACAAGAAGGTGAGCGTGTTGCTGCAAATGAAGCCTTTTTAAAGCTTGCTGGTTCTGCACGTAGCTTACTTACTGTAGAGCGCCCTGCTTTAAACTTTATTCAAACTTTATCTGCGGTTGCGACAAAAACAGCTGAATATGTTCAACAGCTCGAAGGTTTAAATACAAAACTCCTCGATACACGCAAAACCTTGCCAGGCTTACGCATTGCACAAAAATATGCTGTAGCTATCGGTGGTGGTCAAAACCATCGTCTAGGTTTATTTGATGCGTTCTTAATTAAAGAAAACCATATTATGGCAGCAGGTGGTATTGCTCAGGCAATTACCAAAGCCCATCAAATTGCACCGGGTAAACCTGTTGAAGTCGAAGTTGAAACTTGGGATGAGCTAAACCAAGCGCTTGAAGCTGGTGCGGACATTGTCATGCTTGATAACTTCAGCCAACAACAAATGATTGATGCCGTAAAACACGTTGCTGGTCGTTGTAAGTTAGAGGCATCGGGTAATATTACCATTGAAAACTTGCGCGAAGTTGCCACCACAGGTGTTGACTACATTTCTATGGGTGTACTGACTAAAGACGTTAGAGCTGTTGATTTATCAATGCGTTTTAATGCTTAAATAAAGTCCACATCGTTATTAGTATTTTTTTGCGACTTGGTCATGTCTGCTGCTTGTGTTTTTTGCCATGCTGACTGAGTCGCTTGTGCCCCACTATCACGTGGGTCAGCAGCCATTAAAACAAATGTCACTACTGCTAATAATACAATAAAACCTTGTAGCATAAATTTTCCCCATTACTTTAAAAAAATCAGGGTTCCAAGGTAAAAGATAAATATGACGAGGCTTAGGAGATTCTGTTACAAAAGGTAAGTCTTTATTTTTATTATTCATCTACACAACAAGATATTACCTCTCTTCATTTATATTTCCCAACATTAGATTGTGTGAGATGTCATCTACAACCTGAGCAAGACAAAGCGATTATAGCTTTGTCGAAGCGCAAGAATGTTTTAAGCCTGTCTTTGTCTTTCGGTACGTAACAAAGATTAATTAATCTTTGTTACGTACCTCACTTTGGGCAAAACCAAAGTAACGAATTAGCTACTTCCACTGGATGAATAAACGATAAAGCTCCGTCGTGCTAGCTAATTTAAAATAAATTATTAACCCAAAACTTCAGCTTAATCACTCATCCATTACTCTAAATAACCCATATATGGATCAGAAATTGAATCTTCTTGGGTTTCAATACGGCCAGCAAAGCGACGGCTAAAAGTAGCATCATCAGCTAATGTCACAGTGAAGTCGTACCAACCACCAAATTCAGACATATCCCAAACCAGTTCTTTTTCAGAATGATCTGTTTCTATATTCCATGTCTTATTTGGAAGATAAGCATTTGCCTTGACTGTGAGCTGGACTGACTTATTACCATCATGACGCACTTTTAAATACAAATTCGCATCACATTCTTCCACACACACTCTAATTTCTGGCAATGCTTGAGTCTGGTTAGCTTGACTCAAATTGCCTTTAAATGCGCGGTGGAAACCATTTGGACCGAGTACCCACAAATCGTACTGCCCATTTGTAGCATTCCAGACATCATCTAACTGTTTACCCGCTTCAACCATATAACGGCGTGGAATCGCTGTAAGATCTAATCGGTTATACACATGGAAAACCGCTGCCTGTTTACCTGTATTTGAAAACATCAGCTTTACTGTCTTTTGTGCTGCATCAACTTTAGCACTGGTATGCAAAATATAAGGCAAAGCACGTGAAGGTCTAATGCCCATTTCCTGCTGAGCAAATTGTTGCTGGCTTGGAACCGGAACTTGTGGCAATAAAGCTTGAGCAACACGAATAGCATCTGCTTCTGCTTTTGTTTTCTTACCGACTAACTCATTTACAGGCAAAAGGTTCGGAGTTTTAAAATCAAAAGCTGTAGTTAAATCGCCACACACGGCACGGCGATATGGGCTGATATTCGGCTCTTGCACACCAAAACGCTTTTCTAAGAACTGTAAAATAGAAGTATGGTCAAAGACTTGTGAATTCACCCATCCCCCACGACTCCATGGTGAAATCACATACATTGGAACGCGTACACCCGGTCCATAAACACGTCCATCTGTTGCGGGTTGAGATTTTGCTGTAGCGACTGCTGGATGAGTAAAGTACTCATAAGACACTTGTTGATCACTTAAAGTCGTTTTCCCCTGAACTACACCTTTTTCATCTTTAGAAGGTGCACTTGGTGAAGGAATATGGTCAAAGAAACCATCATTCTCATCAAAGTTCACTAATAAAACCGTCTGACTCCAAACTTGAGGGTTTTCAGTTAAAGCATTTAATACTTCCTGAATATACCAAGCACCCTGTACAGGACTAGATGGTCCTGGATGTTCGCTATAGGTTGCAGGAGCGACTAACCAACTGACTTGCGGTAATTTACCTTGAGCAATATCTGCTTTAAAACTACCTAAAAAACCACCGTCTGGCATAGTGTTAGCAATACCCTTATAAAGCGGCTGTGTTGCATCAATTTTTTCATCGTATGCTGGACAAACGAGAGCATCATTACTTACAGGTTGCCCTGACTGCTCATTTGCACGGCGGTACTGTTTGAAACCGGCTAGAGGATTGTCGGTAAAGTTATCCGGCATATTCTGGTAGATTTTCCATGTGACACCAGCCTGTTGTAAGCGCTCAGGATAAGTCGTCCATTCATAACCCTCATTTGAAGGACCAATACCATCAAACTCATTTACAACACTGGCAACACCTGCACCTGTAGGGCCATTCGTTCCAGTCCAGATAAATTTACGGTTTGGATTGGTACCGGCATGCATCGCACAGTGGTAAGCGTCACAAATGGTAAAAGCATTGGCTAATGCAAACTGATATTCCACTTCCTGCTTTTTATAATATCCCATTGATTGTGGCTTTTTATAAGCGACCCAATCACTCATACGACCATTATCCCAAGCGGCTTGACCATCCGACCATGAATGAGGCGTACCTGAAACGCGCTGTGCATTTCCTAAGCGGCTATCCAAATGGTAAGGCAATATTTTATTTTTCTTAGCATCATATTGTTCCCAAACCTTTCGGCCTTCGGTCATTGGAATGGTAAAGCGGTCTCCAAAACCACGTACACCTTTTAGTGTTCCGAAGTAATTATCGAAAGAGCGGTTTTCTTGAGTCAAAATCACAATGTGTTTAACATCTTGAATAGTTCCACTTTCAACCTTGGCATCAATTGCCAGCGCTTTTTGGATACTAAGCGGGAAACTCGCTAAAGCAGCTGTCCCAAACATGGTTTTTGTAGAATTTAAAAGAAATTCGCGACGATTCATTAGTTCTATCCTGAGTTCTTATTATGGTGCACAGTGCATTTTGCAATTACTGGTTGGCGGTGTTGTTGGCGATGAATTATCTGAGTCGTTATCATCGTTACAAGCACTGAGCATAAGTGCTAAAGATGTAAGTAATAAAAGTGAAAATTTTCGCATCATTTTTTTCCAAACGGTTTAAACGCGAACTACTAATAACGTGTAAAAGTGACAGGCAAGTGATGTTTTTATGTCGATTTGATGAAGGCATAAAAAAACGCATCCGAAGATGCGTTTTTTTAGAAAGCGTAAAATTACCAGCCTAAAGCTTCTTGTTGCTTTTTAACGAGCTCGGCAATTCCTTTTTCAGCCATTTCTAACATGGCATTGCTTTGTGCACGGGTAAATGGTTTATCTTCGGCTGTACCTTGAATTTCAATGAATTCACCTGCCTGTGTCATTACTACATTTAAGTCAGTTTGACAGTTCGAATCTTCTTCATAGCAAAGATCAAGCAATACTTCGTCTTGATACATACCAACAGAAATTGCAGCAACTAATCCTTTAAGCGGATCATGCTTAATTTTCTTTTGAGATAATAAAACATTCATAGCATCAACCAATGCTACAGCCGCACCAGTAATTGCTGCCGTACGTGTACCACCATCTGCCTGAATCACATCACAGTCGATAGTAATCGTGTTTTCGCCAAGCTTTTTCAAATCGACCATAGCACGTAAGCTACGACCAATCAGGCGCTGGATTTCCTGTGTCCGACCCGACTGTTTACCACGTGCTGCTTCACGGTCACAACGTGAGTGTGTTGAACGCGGTAACATGCCATATTCAGCAGTGACCCAGCCCTGTCCTTTTCCTTTTAAAAACCGTGGAACCGAATTGTCGATACTTGCAGTACAAAGGACTTTGGTGTGACCAAACTCAACCAGAACTGAACCTTCTGCGTAACGGGTATAGTTACGTGTGATTTTTACTTCACGTAACTGGTCTAATTCACGTTGGTCAATACGCATAATCCTTCCTAACTTCTCTTAAATACAAATCTGGGCATAGTATAGCAAAGGATTTTGACAGGTTGAGTTTATTCCCTACTTTCAAATGTAAGTCTGCACTTTTAATGACTCAAAAATAAAAATAGCCCCTTAAAAGGAGCTATTTGGAATACCTTAAACAATGCTCTATCTTTATTAAGCAACTTTGCCAAACATGCCTTTTACCGCCTCAACAAAGGTCCGCTTGGTCGCCACCAAACGATCAACCACATTGTCAGGCAAAGAGTGAACAGCCAGACGTTTATACACACTCAAAATTTGAGATCCAAAGGGCGCGGTATTGTACTGTTGACCGAACTCTGCGCAGACTTCACGTACTTTAGGTGCCATCTCTTGATAGCGGTTGGCAGGTACATCAGGAAACAAGTGATGTTCGATTTGATGACTCAAGTTGCCACTCAAGAAATGCATGATTTTACCGCCAGTAAAGTTTGCTGAACCACGAATCTGACGCAAGTACCACTCTGCTTTGGTTTCATTATCAATATTGTCAGTGATAATTTCAGAGTCTTCTGTGAAATGCCCACAATAAATCACGGTCGATGCCCAGTAGTTACGGATCAAGTTAGCAAAAAAGTTACCAGCCAATACTGGCAAGAACATTGGTCCTGCAATGAGTGGGAATAGCACATAATCTTTACCAAACTGACGTACCATTTTTTTACGTAGATTTTTAGATTCTACATACACTTCTTTCCAAGTTTTGGTGCCATCAAACAACACTTTTTCCATCTCTAGACGTTGCAAAGCCAGTAGCCATTCAAAACCCGTTGACAATACAAAACCCATTGGCACGTTGAATAAAAAACGAGGTTCCCACTTTTGCTCACGGCTCATGCGCATTACACCATAACCGCTGATGTCATGATCCATGCCATACACATTGGTATAGGTATGGTGCTTATAGTTATGAGTATATTTCCAGTCTTCACCAGTACACACCGTATCCCAGTCATAGGTTGCACCGTTAAGCGTTGGATCATTTAACCAGTCAAACTGACCATGCATCACATTATGGCCGAGTTCCATGTTTTCAACGATTTTTGATACGCCTAGCATAGCCGTACCCAACAACCATACTGGTGGAATCCAACCACCAAACATCAACATTCCACGAGAAGCAATTTCGGTGTAGCGTACAAAATTACGTACTTTGTAAATATATTTTGAATCTTTTTCACCGAGATCTTTCATCACTTCAAGACGAATTTCTTCAATGCGGCGACCAAAAGCTTCTGTTTGCTCTGGGGTTAAATGTGCCGATTTTGATGTTGCTTTAATTTCCACTGCCATATTCATAATGGTATCCTCAAATCTCTTTTATGTTTGTTTTTATAGATCAATCGTGACTGGGCTAAGGGCTTGGTTCACGCATAACTTAATTGCACGATTTGGTTGATCGTCAATTTCACCTGTTAATATATTCTGGGTGACACCACTGACTTTGGTACACGTACATTGGTTGCATACACCCATACGACAACCATGCTGTGGACGTAAGCCTGCTTGCTCTGCACTGCTTAATAACGTTGTCGTGGCAAGAAAGTTTTGTTGCGAACGACGGAATATGATTGGTTGTGCTTCATTAGACTGTTCGATTTGAACAGGCATGAAAAACTCTTGATGGAAGTTTTCCAACACATCGTGTTGCTTATAAATATCTTGTGCCTGACGCATCATGCCGTGATGACCACATGCATACATTTGTAGGTCTTTAAAGTTCGGGACCAGTTTCGTCAACAATTTCGCATCTAAATGCTGCTTTTGCTCAGTGGTATTAAAAAAATGATATTGAAGCTCTGGATGCTTTTCTGCCAACGCTTTTAATTCAGCATGAAAAATTTCTGCGCGATTAAAGTAAATGACATGAATCTGTTTAAGCTGCTGTTTCAAAGCTTGCTGCAAAAGTGAATAAATTGCAGTAATGCCACTACCTGACGCAATTAAAATCGCAGGTTGCTGACCTTGGTGCAAAGTAAAATCACCTTGTGGCTGTGAAATCTCAATGCACTCTCCCACATGTAAGAGTTGAGCTGCACTAGACACTAAGCCCTGTACTTTAATACCTAAAGAGATTTCACCTTCATTCGTTACTTCAATAATTGAATAACTACGCTGGTGGTAAACCCCATCTATAAGTAGGGTCAATAAAATACTTTGTCCAGCACATACCTGATCGAATTTAAAATTACGATTCGGTTTGAGCTTAATGAGTACCATATCGGTATGAAGAGACTGAACTGCGGTAACTTCTGCAAGTACGCGTTTCCAAGCCCAGCTCACGTTAATTTTTTGCAAAACAAAATCAACGAAATCTTCTCGAACCAAATGTGGCTGATAACTAAGTGTTGCGTTCATACGTTCCTCTTTTGTATCTGGCTATTTATTTGAGTGAACACATGTTCATATAGTGAACATATGTACACTATATTTATAACTGTTCACTCAGTCAACACTTGTTCACTATTTTTTTTATGAAAGTTTGCTCTTTTTTGTTAGACTCTGGCTCACGGTTTAAATAGGTTCTTTTAATGTCGATACGGGATGAACGAAAACAGCAAAGTCGTCAGGCACTCCTCGATGCAGCCTTGCATCTGAGCACGTCTGGGCGTTCGTTCAGTAGTATCAGTTTGCGTGAAGTTGCACGTGAAGTTGGTTTGGTACCGACAGCGTTCTATCGTCATTTTCAAGACATGGATGAACTTGGTAAAGAACTGGTCGACCAAGTCGCACTACACTTAAAGAGTGTTTTACATCAATTAGGTCAAAGTTATTTACAACATAAATCTACTAAAACTCAGACCAGCATTGAGCTATTTGTTCAGGCGGTAAATCATAGCCCTAAGCAGTGGCAATTTATGATTTCCGAACGTTGGGGAGGTTCAGAAACAGTTCGTGCAGCAATTGCCCGAGAAATCGAATTTCTGATTGAAGATTTAACAACCGATCTTACGAAACTCGAAAATTTCAAACATATTCAACAACCTCAAGACTTAAATGTCTTGTCTACTATTTTGACCAACATGTCATTTACATGGGCAATGACGTGGCTCAACCTATCTAAACAATATCAAAACGAGCAGCTCAAACAGCAACAAACTGCCTTTATCGAAAATGCCTCTACACAAGTTCGCTTACTCTTTAGAGGGATTGCAAACTGGGAACGGTAAAAGCGGCAAATGACAAAAAACAGGTTATGTGGTAATACGTAAAGAGAGAAAGAAAAAGGCTAAAAATTTCGAGAAAAGTCTTTTTCTTTTTACAGGAAGTAAACTATTAGTTAGGCCAAACTGGTGTGGGAATACCTATGAATCTTGATCGTCATACACAGTTTTTGATGCGCAAAGAAAAAATTCTGAGCGTGGCAGAAAAATTGTTACTAGAAAACAATCAGGAAATTACTCTAGATGAGTTAGTGGCCGAGCTGGATATTGCTAAAGGCACACTTTACAAGCATTTTAGAAGCAAAAATGAGCTTCTACTTGAGCTAATTATTCAAAATGAAAAGCAAATTTTAGAAATTTCTAAAAAATATAATACAGATTTCAAAGAATATGCTCCTCATTACATGCTTCACCATTTGCTTACGCCTGGAAAAACAATTTTATTGCATCAACTTGAAGAAAATCTGACGATGACAGAGTCTAAGTTGAAGCATCTTTTCGAAGAACTTTATGAAATCCGCCAACAGCGCATTTTAGCTATTAAAGATATTACGGAAAATTATTTAAAATCATTAAATTATGATATGTCGATTCGTGATTATTTGTCTTACATCTGGTCACTGACTTATGGCGCATCATTGCTTTTAAATTCTACGTATTACCAGCGTTCTATTGGTTCTCGCCAAAAATTAATTAATTTATATATTAATCAGGCCTTATCGCTACCAACCCAAACAGTTAATTTTGATGTTTTAAATTTTCAAATTGAAGATGAAAACCCAAAAAATTAATTGAAATATTTCGTGATAATTAACAAAAATTTAAACATCGATATAAATTTTAATTGAATAAAAATGGGCTTCAGATGAAGCCCATTTTTGAAGTAAAGCCTAAACAACTTATTTGGCTTTACGTTCTTTCTCAATTAAATAGTTAAGAACTTGAGTGACTTTACCATCTTCACCCTGCACAACATATTTACCATTAACTACAACCGCAGGTACGCCTGTTAATTGGTACTGTTGAGCAAGTTTATTTGACTCGGCAACTTTTGCAGTCACAGCAAATGAGTTGTAAGTGCTATTAAATTTCTGCTCAGGAACACCATAACGAGTAAAGAACTTCGCAGCAGATGCCTGATCAAAAATTTGTTGACCGTTCACCATAATCGCATGGAATAATGGTAAATGCGTGCGCTTACGTACACCTAATGCCTCAGATGTATAATATGTACGCGCCCCTTGTTCCCACATTTTATTCATTGCAGCCGGTGTACGTACAAAACGCACATCTTTAGGAATCTGTTTTAACCACGTTTGCATATGTGGTTCAAGTTTAAAACAGTGTGGACAACCATACCAAAAGAACTCTCGAACTTCGATTTTCCCCGGAACTTCCACTTTGCCTGGATTGGCAATCACGGTGTAGTCTTTACCAGCAACAAAATCTGCTGCCATTACACTACCCGATACGGCCATAATTGCTGCACTCAAACCACCCAAAACCAATTTTTTCATTGCTACAGCTTTTCCTCTAAGTTGTTATGCATTAGCTTATGCCCTAAATATAAAACAAATATGCTAAATTCGTTTTGCTTCTGTGAAGTTTTTTATTGGGTTTATCGCTTTTTTCCCAATAATCGCTACACTAACGGCGAACTACATCCAAAAAGATAACTCAAGTTTAGAGGTAGCACCATGTCGCAATTGAATGTTGATTTACAAGAAATCGCAAAGTTTGAAGCACTTGCTGCCAAATGGTGGGATCAACATTCTGAATTTCGCCCACTTCATCAAATTAATCCACTACGTTTAAATTGGATTGATGAACGCGTAGGCGGTCTTGCTGGTAAAAAAGTACTTGATGTCGGCTGTGGTGGCGGTATTTTGGCTGAGAGCATGGCACGTCGTGGAGCAGATGTACTCGGTATTGATATGGGTGAAGCACCACTAGCTGTAGGCCGTTTGCATGCTCAACAAGACAATGTTCAAAATATTGAATATCGCCAAATTCCTGTAGAAGAATTAGCACAAGAACAAGCTGGCCAATACGATGTGGTGACTTGCATGGAAATGATGGAACACGTTCCAGATCCTGCATCTATTGTAAGAGCTTGTCAGGCTTTGGTTAAACCGGGTGGTCATGTGTTCTTTTCAACCATTAACCGTAACCCAAAATCTTATTTATTTGCCATTATTGGTGCAGAATACGTACTACGCATGTTGCCAAAAGGTACACATGATTATCATAAATTTATTCGCCCATCTGAAATGGCACATGACATTCGTAATGCAGGCCTTACTTTAAAAGAAATGACTGGACTGCACTACAACCCGCTTACCAAACATTACTGGTTAGCGCCAAATGTCGACGTTAATTATATGGTTCACACAATAAACACAGGTGCATGATGAAAGCTGTTTTATTTGATTTAGACGGTACTCTTATCGATACGGCTGCCGACTTCATTCGTATTATTCAGCAAATGTGCCGTGATGAAAGACGTCCGGTTGTTGATGCCGACCTAATTCGTACTCAGGTTTCTGAGGGTGCACGTGCGATGGTTAAATTGGTCTATCCAGAGCTGGATGTGACCAATCCAATTTTCTTGGCACATCGCCAAAACTTTTTAGACCTTTACGGCAATAACATTGTGGTTGATACAGATCTGTTTGAAGGCATGTATCCACTTCTAGAAGAGTTAGAAGCTAAAGAAATTCCATGGGGTATTGTGACCAATAAACCTCGTGGTTTAAGCGAGTCTCTCTTAGAGAAGTTAAATCTGACCGAGCGCTGTGCGGTTTTGGTATGTCCTGAAGATGTCAGTAAAACCAAACCAGACCCTGAACCGATGTATTTGGCGGCTAAACAGTTAAATATCCCAGCAAATGAAATTATTTATGTGGGTGACCACCCACGTGATATTGATGCTGGGCGATATGCCAATATGTATACTATTTTGGCTGCATATGGCTATTTACCAATCGAACATCGTGATGATCTCGCTGCATGGCAGGCCGATTCGATTGTAAATACGGTGACAGAATTACACGATATGTTACGTCAAAAGCTTCCTGCTCTACAGGAAAATCAGCGTATGATAAGTTAACATAAGAGTTTTATAGGCTTTTTTAACAGTTATTCGTTTTATCAATATAAAAAGAAGGAGGTTTACCAATGAAATATTCAGAATACCAACCTCGTCCGGATCTACTCAAAGATCGAATTATTTTAATTACCGGTGCTGGCGATGGAATTGGGCGAGCTGCAGCTCTGACTTATGCCCTACATGGCGCAACCGTTGTACTGCATGGTAGAACCTTAAATAAACTAGAAGTTATTTATGATGAAATTGAAAGTCTAGGCGCACCGCAACCGGCAATTTTACCGTTACAGCTTTCGAGTGCTTCTGACCGTGATTATGACTTTTTAGTCGATACCCTTGAGAAACAGTTTGGACGCCTAGACGGTATTTTGCATAATGCAGGTATTTTAGGTGAACGCGTAGAACTAGCACATTATCCATCGGAAGTATGGGATGATGTCATGGCAGTTAACTTACGTGCCCCTTTTGCCTTAACTCAAGCGCTATTACCGCTTTTACAAAAGTCCGAAAATGCCTCTGTGGTATTTACCAGCTCTGGCGTAGGTCGCGAAGCACGTGCCTTATGGGGTGCATATTCTGTCTCAAAAATTGCAATTGAAGCGGTCAGCAAAATTTTTGCAGCGGAGAATACTTATCCGAATATCCGCTTTAACTGCATTAACCCAGGCGCGACACGTACCGCAATGCGTGCTAAAGCCTACCCACAAGAAGATCCGAAAACACTACCTACACCAGAGTCGATCTTGCCTGCTTATCTCTATTTAATGGGTGAAGATAGCTTGGCGCTCAATGGTCAAAGTATCGATGCACAGGATTAAAATGTTAAAGATGAAAAGCTAAAGAAAATTACAGCCGATCATCAAATCTGGCTTGCCTATACCTGAAAAGATATATACAAGCCTTTTTTATTATTGATAAAAACTCTTGATCTATCCGTAATTTTAATTGAACCATTAAATGATCTTCACAGTTTCTCTGCATTTTGCGCGTAGAGTATTCAACATGAGAGACATCAGATGTAAACGAGGATGCATCATGAAAAAGTTGTTCACAATCTTAACCCTTTCCATAGCCGTGCTCACTACAAGTATGGCGAGCTTTGCTGATCCTCCTTTTGACCGAGGCCATGGCCACAAAGGTCCTAAAGGAGGAGGACCACGCGGTGAATGGAACGATCGTGGGCCAGGATTTGGACGTGATCATGATGAAGATCGTGTCCGTGACGAACGCCGTATGCGCGAAGAACGTGGTTTTGAAAGGCTTAAACAGCATCGCTGGCAGCCTGGCTATGTCATGCCACAGCACTATCGTGGTAATGGCTACAAAGTCGACTATAAAGACAGTAACTTGCCGAAACCAAGCCGCAGTCAACAATGGTACAAAATCAATAATGACTATATTTTAGTCGATACTGATTCTAATAGTATTGTTAGTATTCGTGGTTTTTAAAACGATAGATCCTCGCTATCGCTGAATAAAAAAGGATAAAGCCTCTGGGTTTTATCCTTTTTTATTACTTATATATTTTAAAAATAAAAAGATTTTTTATAATCTTACACTTCGTATTTTCTTAATTTCTTCTTATTTCATAGTTAGTTTTCACATTTATTCTTCGTAGCCTCCACGATTTATCTGTAATTGTTCACTAATCTTTAGTTATTGAAATTTAATTCATCATTCGAGGTTTACAATGAAAAAACTAACAACAGCAATTGTTCTTTCACTCAGTGGTTTAGTTGCAACAACAGCAATGGCAGCACCTAACGATCATAATCATCATGGCAACTACCAAAACCATGAAGTAAAAACAGTTAAAGTGATTAAAAAAGATGACCATCGCAATGTATGGCGAGCAGGTCAGGTTGTACCCCGTGAATATCAACACTCACGTTACGTGATTGACTACCGTCAACATCAGAAATTAACTAAACCGGGTCGCTACCAAAAATGGTACAAAGTGAACGGAAATTATGTCCTTGTGAATGAACAAAGCCATAAAATCATTAGAGTGGTTCATTAATTCTAAAATTCTTTAAACACCCAAACTCTGATTTGGGTGTTTTTTTATCTAAAACATGCGACTTTAATCTTTTTTGTTTAGAATCATCTCTATATCTTTTTGCTGTTGATTCGAGATCGGTATGCCAAGCAAGTCTTTAGAAAAGTCGCATAATAACACCCAGCATTATGTACACTGGTTTCGACACTCAGCGCCCTACATTAATGCTCACCGCGATAAAACATTCGTATTGATGTTTGGTGGTGAAGCAGTCCGTCATCCTAATTTCGAACATATCATTCATGATATTGCTTTATTACACTCTCTTGGTATCCGTTTAATCTTAGTTCATGGCGCACGTCCGCAAATTAATCAAAATCTTAAAGAAAAAGGAATTGAAACCCCTTTTTATGATAACTGCCGCATTACTACACGTGAATCTTTAAGCTGTGTCATGAGTGCCGTAGGCTCCATTCGCCTAGAAATTGAAGCATTGCTTTCTATGGGCTTAGCGAACTCTCCAATGTACGGCGCTCGAATAGATGTGATATCGGGTAATTTTGTGACTGCTAAACCTTATGGCATTCGTGATGGAATGGATTTCCAGCTCACAGGTGAAGTTCGTTCTATTGATACCGATGCAATTGATCGACACCTCGACAATCATAATATTGTGCTACTGGGGCCAACAGGTTATTCCACTACAGGCGAAGTATTTAACTTAAGAGCAGAAGAAGTTGCGACCAAAACTGCAACTTATTTAAAAGCAGATAAACTCATTTTTCTTGGGGAACAACAAGGGCTTCTTAATGAGGATGAACAAATATTACGTGAGTTAAGCCCACATCAGCTCGACTACTATATTCAACAATACCAAACTATTAGTCCGACACTCACTTTACATTTGCAACAAGCCAAAAAAGCCTCTTTATCTGGCGTACATCGCGTACATCTTATTTCATATGCCTATGATGGCGCCCTTCTTCAAGAGTTATTTACTCGAGATGGTATAGGGACCATGATTACCGATGCACATTATGAAGAAGTTCGCACAGCCCATATTCAAGATGTGGGTGGTTTAATGAATTTATTACGCCCTTTAGAAGAAGAAGGCATCTTGGTTTATCGTTCACGAGAACGTTTAGAGCAAGAAATCAGCCAGTTTGCTGTCATTGAACGCGACGGTATGATTCTAGCGTGTGCTGCACTTTATCCAATTCCGACTGAGTTTAACGAAACTCGTTCTGCAGAAATTGCCTGTGTTGCAGTACATCCAAGTTATCGTAAATCAAACCGTGGTAGCCAAATTCTGCAATTCCTTGAAGAAAAAGCCAAAGAACAAGGTATTCGTCAATTATTCGTTTTAACAACGCGTACAGCTCACTGGTTTTTAGAACATGGTTTCCATCAAGTCAGTGTTGATGAGTTACCCAATGCTCGTCAAGCGCTCTATAACTACCAAAGGAATTCTTTAGTGTTTAAGAAACTGCTTCCCTAGCCTTTGCTCTTTTTAAGATATTCTTATTTCAGATAAGCTTAGTTAAAAAAGTACATCCATAAACGCTATTAATTTATGGTTGTACTTTTTTTAAATCTCTATTTTTTAATGTTTTAATATTTTTTATTTTATTTACATCAGCTTACTCACAATTCATTAAACATATTTCTTTTAGATAAATCATTTTTTTGCATAAGTTTATAGCCTATTGTGTTTAGCTTTTTTTTGCATAATTAAAGACCGAATACTTATTTTTTCTGAAATAAAAATCCCTTTAGGGTATCTGCTCATCCAATTATTTTTTCTTTTCTCTTCCGGGGAGCACGAAACCTCATGGCACTTTTCAACACCACTTCATGGGCAAAATATTCAGTCATCGCGGCCAGCCTAGCAGGAGTGATGATGTTAAGTGGTTGTGCCAAAAAAGAGGAACAGGCCACCACAACTTTAAATATTGGCTATCAGAAATATGGCATTCTTCCTATTTTAAAAGCTCGTGGTGACCTAGAAAAAGTACTAAAAGATCAAGGCGTGCAAGTAAAATGGGTTGAGTTTCCTGCTGGCCCTCAATTGCTTGAAGGCTTAAATGTAGGGAGTGTTTCACTCGGTGAAGCAGGTGAAGCACCGCCAATCTTTGCTCAAGCTGCTAATCCAAATTTAGTCTATGTCGCAAACCAACCCGCTGCTCCAAAAGCAGAAGCGCTATTGGTACAAAAAGACTCTCCAATCCACTCTATTAAAGATTTAAAAGGCAAACGTGTTGCTCTTAATAAAGGTTCGAATGTTCATTACCTATTATTAAAAGTTCTAGAGGCCAACAACTTAAGCTTAAGTGATATTCAACCAGTTTATTTACCGCCATCAGACGCACGTGCTGCATTTGAAAAGGGTGCAGTAGATGCATGGGTCATTTGGGATCCGTTCTTTGCAGCAGCTGAACATCAAATTCAAGCTCGAGTTTTAGCAACAGGTGAAAATTTAGTAAGCAATCATCAGTTCTATTTAGCTGACCGTAAGTTTGCAGAAAACAATCCGAAAGTTCTCAACACAGTTGTACAGACACTTAATCAGACAACTGAATGGGTCAGCACACATCAAGATGAAGCTGCCAAGCTACTCGAAAAACCTACAGCACTTGAGTTTGATGTACTCAAAACCTCCATTTCACGTATGGGTTTTGGAGTTCAGCCAATATCAGACAAAGTGGCACAAGAACAACAACAAGTAGCTGATGCCTTTTATGCACAAAAGCTCATTCCAAACAAACTCACCATTCAAGACGCCATTTTAAAACTGAAATAAACCCAGCTTAGGCACGGCTTAAATAACCATATAAATGCTGTGCCTTGCCTCAAGGGGAACAAGGATATCAATATGCAACATCAGTCATTTTTCAATAAAAGTCAGTGGGTCCAGTTAGTTAAACGTATTAGCGCAGTCACTGTATTAGGTTTAACAATTGCAGCGCCAGCTTGGGCAATTGATCCAACTGTGAAAGAACTTCGTATTGGTTTTCAAAAAAGCTCGATTAATTTTGCGATTGCCAAACAGCAAAAATTATTTGAACAAGAATTTCAAAATGCCAAAATTACTTGGAATGAGTTCCCTGCTGGCCCACAAATTTTAGAAGCTTTAGCTGTCGGTTCACTTGATGTTGGAGTCACTGGAGATACCCCACCAGTCTACGCACAAGCAGCTGGCAAGCCTTTATATTACATTGCTTATGAAGCGGCTAAACCGCTGGCATCGGCAATTTTAGTTCCTAAAAACTCACAACTGAAACAGCTTAAGGACCTTAAAGGCAAACGTATTGCGCTGCAAAAAGGTTCCAGCTCTCATTACTTGCTTGTACAAGCCGTACGTAAAGCAGGCCTAAACTGGAGCGACATTACTCCAATTTGGCTTACTCCTGCCGATGCTCGTGCTGCATTCCAAAAAGGTGCCGTTGATGCATGGGCAATTTGGGACCCTTACTTCGCTTCAGCACAATTAGAAGATCAAGCCCGTGTTCTTACATCAGGTAAAGGCTTAAGCCCGAATTATACCTTTTACTTAGCAGCTCCAGATTTTGTTAAACAACATCCTAAAGCCGTTTCAGGACTCATCAAACAAATCAATCAAGCCGACAAATGGGTTCAAAGCCATCAAGCAGAAACGGCAAGTGCCATTGGGCAAAGCACAGGCCTTAAGCCTGCGACCAGTGACTTATTCATTAAACGTCGTCCACGCCCATCATCGGCAGCGCCACTCAACAGCAAAGTTATTGCTGAGCAACAGCAGCTCGCAGACATTTTTACCCAACAAGGCATCATTCCAAAACCAATCAGCATCAAACAAGCTGTTTGGATTGCCAAGTAATTTCAATAGACATATAGGTAATGCACATGAAAATTTTCTGGTTTATTCCTACCCACGGTGATAGTCGCTATTTAGGTACAAGTAAAGGCGCTCGTCAGGTTGACCATGCCTATATGAAGCAAATTGCTGTGGCGGTAGATAATTTAGGTTATGAAGGCGTACTTATTCCAACGGGCCGTTCATGTGAAGATCCTTGGATTACAGCGGCTAGCCTGATTGATGCAACACAACACCTTAAGTTTTTAGTCGCGTTACGTCCAGGTGTAACCACACCAGCTTTAGCAGCACGTATGGCTGCAACATTCGACCGTTTGTCGAATGGTCGTGTGCTACTCAACTTAGTCACTGGTGGTGATGAGGCTGAACTACGTGGTGATGGATTATATGAAGATCACTCAACACGTTATCAAACAGCCAACGAATATGTAAAAATCTGGCGTGAAATTTTGACACGTTCGCATACAGGTGAAGCATTTACCTTTCACGGCGAGCGTTTACAAGTGGACGATGCAAAACTGCTTTACCCACCTGTTCAAAAGCCTTATCCACCACTTTGGTTTGGCGGTTCTTCAGACGTCGCTGTCGACTTGGCCGCTGAGCAAGTCGATACGTACCTCACGTGGGGTGAGCCACCAGCAGCAGTTAAACAAAAGATCGAACATGTTCGTGCTAAAGCTGAAGCTAAAGGCCGTAAATTAACTTATGGTATTCGCTTACATGTCATTGTTCGCGAAACCAATGAACAAGCATGGGCAGCAGCTAACGAACTTATCCAATATCTTGATGATGCGACCATTGCTGCCGCACAGAAAAAATTTGCACAAATGGATTCTGTCGGCCAACAACGTATGGCAGCTCTACACGGCGGTAACCGCGACAAGCTTGAAGTGTCTCCAAACCTCTGGGCGGGTATTGGCTTAGTCCGTGGTGGTGCGGGTACAGCACTTGTAGGTGACCCTGAAACAGTCGCTGCCCGTATTCAGGAATATGCTGACTTAGGTATTGATACCTTTATTTTCTCGGGCTACCCGCACCTTGAAGAGTCAATCCGTTTTGCAGAGTTAGTATTCCCTCTACTACCAATCGAAACCCGAGCGAAACTTGCTCAGCCAAATTTAACCGGTCCATTCGGTGAAATTATTGCCAACAACTATGTTCCCGACGAGAAGAAGCAAAATAGTTCCGTCAAGGAGCCTGCATGAGTAAAGATGAAAGTATTGTTTCACGTGGAACAAAACAAATCGGGCAGCATTTGCTGCCTTGGATTTTCCCGATCATCCTATTGATTGTCTGGCAAATTGCATCGAGTTCTGGTCTTTTAGAAAGCCGTATTTTGCCGGCACCCACGGCAGTCATTTCCGCTTTTTGGCACTTACTCGTTAGCGGAGAATTATGGCATCACGTTAAGGTCAGTGCAGGTCGCGCTTTGCTTGGGCTTTTAATTGGAGGCGGATTGGGTTTGCTATTGGGTTTACTGAATGGCTCTTCTCGATTTGCATCTACCCTACTCGATACAACCTTGCAAATGATTCGTAACATCCCAGCATTAGCACTTATTCCACTCGTTATCTTGTGGTTCGGTATTGATGAAACAGCAAAATTATTTTTAGTTGCAGTAGGTGTTTTTTTCCCAATTTATATCAATACCTATCACGGTATTCGATCAGTTGACCCTCAATTGATTGAGATGGGTAAAAGCTACGGACTTTCTCGCTGGCAACTTTACAAAGAAATTATTCTTCCCGGTGCGATGCCTTCTATTTTAGTCGGTTTACGCTTTGCTTTGGGTCTGGTTTGGGTATTGCTAATTGTTGCTGAAACCATTTCTGCTCAAGCTGGTATTGGTTATATGACCATGAATGCACGTGAGTTTTTACAAACAGATGTGGTACTGGTCGGTATTCTTCTTTACGCCTTACTAGGCAAACTGGCAGATGTCTTAGCACAGCTTTTGGAACGCTATTTACTACGTTGGCACTCTGGATATCAGAAATAAGGGAGCTTAAAACATGACAAATCTGAATTTAAATATTAATCAGAATGACGTGCAGCTCATTCCTGAAGAGCCAACAGAATCACAAGAACCTACATTAGGCGCAGAGATTCTGATTGAGCAGCTATATAAATTTTATGGCGAGGTTAAGGTTCTTGAAGATCTTGACCTACACATCCAACCTGGTGAATTTTTAGCAATTGTTGGTCGAAGTGGCTGTGGTAAAAGCACCTTACTACGTTTAATTGCCCAACTTGAAAAAGCCAGTTTTGGAGAAATTAAATTTAAGTCTGCTCGCCATTTGCGTGAAGGCATTACCAATGATGATATTCGAGTTATGTTCCAAGATCCTCGTTTACTTCCTTGGAGAAATATTCTTCAAAATGTTCAACTTGGACTACCAAAATCGCAACATGCTTTAGCTGAAGAATTACTAGAAAAAGTTGGTTTAAAAGAAAAATCGGGACAATGGCCCTCACAGCTCTCTGGCGGCCAGCGACAACGTACAGCTTTAGCACGCGCACTATCGCATACGCCACGCATTTTGTTGTTAGATGAACCTTTGGGTGCATTAGATGCCCTAACCCGTCTTGAAATGCAAAGCCTCATCGAACGCTTGTGGAAAGAGCAAGGGTTTACTGCCATTTTAGTGACACATGACGTAAGTGAAGCAGTGCAATTAGCTGACCGTATTATCTTATTAGATAAAGGTCAGATTGCTCAAAGTTTCCAAGTTAATTTGCCACGCCCACGCAAAAAGAGCATTAGTTTTGCCCAACTTGAGCAACAAGTACTCGATGCTGTTTTGGCAACTTAGGTTTGCAATGAGTAATAAGAACCGTTCAACCGAAAAATGCCCAATTTACGAGCAATAAAGCTGCTGTTTTATTGCTCTTTTTTAGGGCGAAATTTTAAAAATATTTTTAAGAATAACAATAAACTAGTTAAATTCTTTATTTTTTGCACAATAGTATATCTATTACGCAAATAACTAGCCCTTTTTTGATTAAAAAAGCAAGACACCTGTGCACAAATCAAACAATTTCCCTTACAATGGGAATATTATTTTTTTAATTATGCAGCAGATGGAACAAAAAAAGAGTACCCAAAAGCGCAATCAGCTTCTTGCTGCCGCCCTTGACGTATTTTCGGTCTATGGGTTCACTGGCGCAAGTCTGGATGAAATTGCCCAACTCGCCGACATGCATAAGTCGAATATTTTCTATTACTACGAAAATAAAGAGTCTTTATATGTAGAAGTGCTCACAACTGTTTTACAAAAATGGTTGGCTCCCTTACAAACATTAGAATCTGAATTAGAACCAGCCGAAGCCTTATCTCACTATTTAATACAAAAAATCGAACTGTCTCGTAGCCAACCGAAAGCATCTAGATTGTTTGCATTAGAAATAATTCAAGGCGCTCCGCATATTTTACCTATTCTCAAAGGACCATTAAAAAAACTATTTAAGCGTAAAGCTAAAGTCATTCAGACTTGGCAAGAAGAAGGAAAGATTTCACCAGATATCGATCCAGAATTATTAATTTTAAACATTTGGGGCCTTACGCAAAACTATGCAGATTTTGCAACCCAAATGGAAATGGTGACTGGAAAAACTCTTCGTAACCGAAGCATGTTCCAACGCTCAATTGAGCACACAGTACACCTGATGCTCTACGGCGTATTGCCTCGTTAAAACCAAAAAAAGATCGGCAAACTTGCCGATCTTTTTTTAGAAATGATTTTGATAAAGAGCCAAAAGTTTTTGGGCACCTAATAATAAGTTTTCTTCCCAATCCAGATGTGCAGTGTCATCTGCTCCATCAGTAATATACTTCACCGAAATCAAGCGAACTCCTAACTTATGGCAGACTTTGGCTAAAGCATAACCCTCCATATCCACCACATCGCAAGCTACTTTTGGCTGGCCTGTTTCAAATGAATCGCCAGTACCACAAATCCCCTTTGGCAAATCAGCAAAATGTGGTTGAAGGTGAATTTCAGCTGGCAAGTGATCATCTAACGGCGTTACACCTACTTCAAACCCTAACGGTGAAACATCCATATCACGTTGTACAAAAGTCTTCACCTCGACCAAATCATGTCGATTAAACGCAGAGCTTCCTGCTGTACCCAAATTAATTAAAGTTTTACACCCTGTTTTTTGAATAACCTCAAATGCTTTAAAAGCAGCATTAATCTTGCCAATACCACTGTAATGGACTTCAACACCTGCCTGCTCAAATAAACCTTTAGATTCATTAGGAAGTGCCATAATTAAAGCAATATCAGTGTTCATTCAAAAAGCTCAAATCAAAATTAAATAAAATTAGAAAATAAGTATAAATCAGGTGCAAAAGCTTTTTGCACCTTTTCATGATCACTGCATTTTTTGTTGTAAGGCGATTAAGCATGGAGAAAAGAACAGTTGACCACTATATGCTCCTGCTAGCGTTTTCTTCATTACAACGCCCCACATCGTCAATAACAGAATACTCAATGCCACAGCAACGTATTGTAAAAATACTATTTCAACCTGATGTCCTAAATTAAATAGCGCCAGAATAAATACGCCTAATGGAAAGGTTAAGCCCCACCAACCTAAGTTGAATGGAATACCTGTCTTTGCATGACGAAGCGTTGTTAAGATTGCTAGACCAAGCCACCATAACCCAAAACCTAAAAGCACCAGACTGCCCACGATTCCTAATGCTTGAAAGACATTCGCGAATTGATCAAATCCTACATTTGGCGCCACTCTTTGCGCCTGCTCCCCTAGCAACAATAGTCCTAAAGCACCTGTACCAATTGGGCCTAAAGAGAGCCAGCTAGAAATAGCGACTTCTTTTTCAGGTAATTGATGCAAAGCCATACGCAACATTAAAATTGTCAAAATAGCGAATGCCGGTAAAACAGAGACTCCCCAAAGCACATAACCAGCCAGTAATAAATGAAAGCTATGCAGATCTGCTGGTAAATGCGCAACCAACATACCTGCAGAACTTGCTGCTACTTCACAAGCAACCACAGGTAAAAGCCAGATTGCAGTCATGGTATGTAACTGATGGTTCTGACGGCTAAACATGCAAAACGGTACAATCCACGCAATTGCTAGCGCTAAAAAGACATCGATGTACCATAAAGCTTGGGCAATATGGATTGCCACTTCACCATAAAGCCCAATACCAAAGCTTAAGAAACCATTTAATATCGTTGCGAGCCCCATCGGAATAGCGCCTAAAAACAAACTCATATTAGGATGCTTAAATATTTGCTTCGCTTCATGAGGGAAAAGCAACCACCGCAATAAATAGAGACCTGAAAAAACACTAAATAGGACAATATTAAATTGCCATAACCAGGTTGCTAGCATGAATAAAAATGATTGAGCAAAAGGAAGCTGAATTAAAATCATACTTACCACACCGGTACCCATAGTCGCTGTAAACCAATTTGGGGTAAAATGTCGTATAACATCTTTGCTTTGATTTAATTGGTAAAGGGGTCTTTTCATCTTAATTCTCTAATCAAAGAGTGGATGAAAATATAGTAGAGTAAATAATTAATAAGAAAAATTGATTTATATTTATTTAATTCATCAGTATTTTAAATATAAAGAATGTTCATATTGAAAAATAACTGAGTAAAAACACAACAACAAGACGAATCTGTGAGATTATGGCAATATATAGCCCTTGCAAAAATAGCCATATTTTAAGTTCATGAAACTGCTTCGTCTTAATGCGTTATCGCCCAATTTTCAGTTACCACCAACAGCGGTAACTATTGGTAATTTTGATGGTGTCCATTTAGGTCACCAAGCGATGATTGCTCAACTCAAAAAAATTGCTGCAGCACAAGGCTTAAAAACATTGGTCATGATTTTTGAGCCACAACCTCTTGAGTTCTTTCAAGGCTACGATGCTCCTCCTCGTATTAATTCATTACGGGAAAAAGTCGAATATCTAGCCGAACTTGGAGTAGATTACATTGCGGTTGCTAAATTTGATCAACACTTTCGTAGCATGAGTGCTACTGAATTTGCCGATTTATTAAAAGACAAATTAAACGCACAAGCTTTGGTTTTAGGTGATGATTTCCATTTCGGCAAAGACCGTCAAGGCAATAGCGAATTTTTAAAAGATTACGGATTTGGGGTCACCAACCTACATACCATTGAACTCGAAGGTGAACGTGTAAGTTCAACTCGTATTCGTCAGGTACTTCAAGCAGGAAATCTTGCCTTAGCGGCTAAATTATTAGGCCGTCCATACAGTATTACTGGACGTGTTCAATATGGCGACCAGATTGGACGAACTCTCGATTTTCCAACCATTAACGTTCGCCTCAACCGCCATAAACCTTGTTTAAATGGCATTTATGGGGTTGAAGTCATTTGCGAAACAACTTCGTTAACTCAAAAAGTACTTCAGGACGCACCTGAAAAGCCGGGAATTGCCGGATATCATGAAAACAGCCTATATGGCGCGGGTCATGTCGGTACACGTCCAGCCATTCAGCAAGAACATCCAGAGTGGAGATTAGAAGTACATTTCCCTGATGTTTCTGCTAATCTGTATGGCTTATTTATGCGGGTGACTTTTCTTCACTATCTTCATGGTGAATTGAACTACCCTTCGCTTGAAGCACTTAAGGCAGGAATTGATAATGACGTGCATCAGTTACGACAATATCGTAACGACACGACACAATTTCCTTTTTAATTCGAATTTTGATTGTAAAACATGTCGGCTCCCAAGCTGATTAAACTGGATGAAAACTTGCATGAGCGATAAGCAAACTCCTGAGAATGCAGTGGACTACAAAGCCACGCTAAACCTGCCAGATACTCAATTTGCAATGAAAGCAAATTTGGCAGTACGTGAAGTGAAATGGTTAGAAGAGTGGTATACCGACAACATTTATCAGCAGATTCGTGCATCGCGTATTGGCAAGAAAAAATATATTTTGCATGATGGCCCTCCATATGCGAACGGTACAATTCACTTAGGCCATGCGGTCAACAAAGTACTCAAAGACGTTATTGTAAAAAGCCGTACTCTGTCAGGTTTCGATGCACCTTATGTACCGGGCTGGGACTGTCATGGTTTGCCAATCGAACTAAAAGTTGAAGAAAAAGTAGGTAAAGTTGGCGAAAAAGTTGACGCGGCTACTTTCCGTAAACTTTGTCGTGAATACGCACTAAAACAAATTGATTTACAGCGTAATGACTTTAAGCGTCTAGGTATTTTAGGTGACTGGGATAATCCTTATCTCACCATGAACTATAAACAAGAAGCCGATATCGTTCGTGCTTTAGGTTTAATTCAAAAAAATGGTCATATCCAGCCGGGCTTAAAGCCAGTGAACTGGTGTATGGACTGTGGTTCTGCGCTTGCTGAAGCTGAAGTTGAATACGAAGATAAAAAATCTGACGCAATTGATGTTGGTTTTGGCGTTGTCGATCTAAAAGATTTAAGTGCTCGTTTAAACGTAGAAGTCCAAGACCCAACAGATATTGTGATCTGGACCACTACACCATGGACATTACCTGCGAACCAAGCAGTTGCTTTGCACGCCGAAATTGAATATCAATTGGTACAAGTGTCTACTGAGCGTGGTAAGCAAAACTTCATTCTTGCTAAAGACCTTGTTGCTTCAGCAATTGAACGCTATAAACTTGAAAATCCAGTAGTTTTAGCGGACTTTACTGGTAGCAAACTTGAAAACCTTACATTACAACATCCTTTACTTACCGATCGTCAAGTTCCGGTGATTTTAGGTGAACACGTTATTGCAACAAGTGGTACAGGTGCAGTACATACCGCTCCTGGTCATGGTGCAGATGACTATAAAGTAGGTCTTCAATATAACCTTACAGTAGATAACCCAGTGGGTGGTAATGGTGTTTATTTACCAACTGCCCCTATCTATGCTGGTGAGCACATCTATAAAGCCAATCCAAAGATTATCGAAGCTTTGGGTGCTGTAGGCCGTTTATGGGCGCATCAACCAATCAAACACAGTTACCCGCACTGCTGGCGTCATAAAACCCCTATTATTTTCCGTGCAACTCCGCAATGGTTTATTAGCATGGATCAAAAAGGTTTACGCGAAGGTGCCATTAATGCAATTGAAAACGATATCGAGTTTGTACCGAACTGGGGTAAAAACCGTATCGAATCAATGATTGAAGGACGTCCAGATTGGTGTATCTCACGTCAACGTACTTGGGGTGTGCCAATCCCATTCTTCGTTCATAAAGATACGAACGAATTACACCCGCGTACACCTGAATTAATCGAAGAAGTTGCTAAACTTATCGAAGAAGAAGGTATCGAAGCATGGTTCAAACGTGATGCGAAAGACTTCATTGGTGAAGATGCTGAACAATATAACGCTATTCGCGATACCCTCGATGTATGGTTCGATTCTGGTACAACGCATTACGCTGTACTTGAACAACGTGAAGATCTAGAAAGCCCTGCCGATTTATATTTAGAAGGTTCAGACCAACACCGTGGTTGGTTCCAGTCTTCTTTATTAACTTCTATGGCAATTCACAATCGTGCACCATACAAAGCATTGTTAACACATGGCTTTACGGTTGATGAAAATGGTCGTAAGTTATCGAAATCTTTAGGCAACTATATTCCGCTTGAAGAAATCATCAAACAGCTTGGTGCTGATGGTTTACGCTTATATGTAGCTTCTAGTGACTATCGCTATGAAATCGCGGCGTCTAAAGAAATCTTTAGCCGTGTAAGTGATAGCTACCGTCGTATTCGTAATACATTACGTTTCTTGCTTGCTAACTTAAATGGTTTCAAACCAAGCACAGATGCTTTGGCAGTAGATGATTTAATCGCTCTCGACCAATACATCTTGCAGCGTGCGAATGAAGTACAACAAACGATTATCACTGCCTATGAAGAAATGAACTTCCATGTGGTGTGTAGTGCGTTAACAAGCTTCTGTATTAATGACTTAGGTGGTTTCTACCTAGACATTATCAAAGATCGTCAGTACACCACTAAAGCGGATTCTCAGGCACGTCGTTCTGCACAAACAGCGCTTTACCATATTGTCCAAGCATTTATCCGTTGGATGAGCCCAATCTTAAGCTTCACCGCTCAAGAAGCATGGCCACTCATTCCAGAACAAACTGAAAAGTATGTATTTACTTCAGAATGGTATGACCTGCCGGTTTCATCAAAAGCAAACTTGCTTTCTGAAGAAGATTGGCAAACATTGATTAGCGTAAAATCTGCAGTAAATAAACAGATTGAAGCAGCGCGTAACGCTAAACTTGTCGGCAGTAATCTTTCAGCCAAAGTTGAACTTTGGGCAAATGAATCATTACAAACAGTTTTAAACCAACTGGCTGATGAACTCCGTTTTGTTCTTATTACTTCAGAAGTAATAGTACATCCATTTGCTGAACAAGGTGAAGCAACTGAAATGGAAGGCTTACGTGTACAAATATCTGCAGCTGAAGGTGAAAAATGCGCGCGTTGCTGGCATGTCCTTCCAGATGTAAATACACATGCCGATCATCCTGGTTTATGTGGTCGTTGTATTGTGAACGTCACTGGTCGTGGCGAAGTGAGAAAATATGCCTAATTCACAAGCTAAAAAAGGCTTATTCCAGTTTTATCCACACAATCTAATTTGGCTTGGACTTTCTGTCCTTGCCATTGTGTTGGATCAATGGACAAAATGGATTGCAAGTACACATCTGAACTATGCGGATCCAGTGCCTGTGCTTCCATTCTTAAACTGGACACTATTACATAACTATGGTGCAGCCTTTAGCTTTTTATCTGATGCAGGAGGATGGCAACGCTATTTCTTCACATCCTTAGCAGGCTTAGTTTCAATACTTTTTGTATTTTGGTTGCTTCGTATGCCTAAAAAAATGGTGGTGCTACCTGTAGCCATCGCTTTAATTTTAGGTGGAGCCTTAGGCAATTTAATTGACCGTATTACCCTAGGTTATGTTGTCGATTTCATTCATGTTTATTACCAAAATCATCACTTTCCAGCTTTTAATATTGCGGACAGTGCCATTACCCTAGGTACCATCTTGCTACTCATCGATACATTCTTCCTTGAGAAGCAACGTAATCAAAATTCGGATGCATAATATGACCGAAATTATTCAACCTAACGAAGAAATTCGTATTACAGACGGTTCTAAAGTTGATCTACATTTTTCAGTAGCTATTGAAAATGGCGTAGAAATCGATAATACCCGTAACCGTGAAGAACCAGTTACTCTTACTATTGGCGACGGAAATCTTTTACCAGGTTTTGAAAAAGCCTTATTTGGTTTACGTGCAGGTGACCGTCGTACGGTGCATCTTCCACCTGAAGATGCATTTGGACCATGGAATCCAGAAAATATACAAACTTTCGATACGGTTAAGTTTGAACAACGCCCTATTCCTGGCCATATGATTGAGTTTGAAGATAAGGCAAAAACAACCTTATTCGGTGTAGTGAAGTCGGTAAATGATGACATTACAGAAATTGATTTTAATCACCCGTTAGCAGGGAAAAACATTACCTTTGAAGTAGAAATATTCAAGGTAACTCCCGAAGGTCAACAGGGTATTAAACTCATATAAATAAAAAAGCCCTCTCAATGAGGGCTTTTTTATTATTCAATTTTTTATTGATGACATAAGAATCCTTACAAATTCTATATTCTCTCCCACCTATATAATGAATTAAGTTATAAGTATAAAAATCCTTGGGAAACATACATGCTGGTCTATATTATCGTAGGAAGTGTTCGTGAAGGACGTACAGCAATTAAAGTTGCCAATTGGCTAGAAACCACAATTCCAACATTGGGTCTAAACGATTTCCAAACTGAAGTCGTCGATTTAAAAGAATGGGATTTACCTTTTTTTTCAGGCTCTCACCCACCCGCCACTGGAATTTATGATCAACCTAAACAACAAGAATGGGCAAACAAAATTGCTCAAGCAGATGCTTTTATCTTTATTAGCCCAGAATACAACCATGGTTACAGTCCAGCCTTAAAAAATGCTCTCGACTACGTAGGTAAAGAATGGAGCGATAAACCTGCTGCATTTATTGGATATGGTTCAACTAATGGTTCTCGCTCTATTAGCCAAATACGTCAAGTCACCTCAAGTTTAAGTATTATTGATCCAAATGCTGTACTAGAGATTCGGGATATATTTAAACGTAATAAAGATGAAAAATTCGAAGCTAATGAATTTGAAGTAAAAGGACTTCAATCAATTGTTGAAAAACTACAGAAATATCATTTAGCTTAAAAACAAAAGGCCTCCAATTAAATAAAAGAGGCCTTTATTTATAGTTTCATAAACTCTTTAAGTAATTCACTATATCTATATTACTAGCCATTTCTGCAAGCTGTAGTGCTGTGTATTCACTCTTATAGTCGACATGAGCTCCCTTTTCGACTAATAGTTTAACCACCTCTAGATAATCATTCTCGGCAGCTGCTTGTAGAGCACTATAACCTTCATCATCTGCCTGATTAGGATCTTGTCCTTCTAAAAGTAATTGCTCTACCTGATCTAGATCACCTAAAGAAGCCCAATAGACCAATTCCGGGAGAGAGAGTTCTTCATCGTCTTCAGGTATTGAAGAGAAGGAATTAATTTTCACGTAAACACCTAAAAATAAGAAACTTCATCGTTATTATATTCATAGAACATGGCTAATATACAAATCTGATTTTGAACCTATAATTTCATTACCTGAAATTCTTTATTTTCGTCATTTAATTTGCGCATAAAAAAACACCCCTGTCCTATTGGACAGGGGTGTTTAGAATAATGAGCTGGCGATGACTTACTCTCACATGGGAAACCCCACACTACCATCA
>RCUN01000128.1_pt1 | contig 76576 bp, 71 predicted proteins | sample 2166181 | NCBI WGS metagenome assembly RCUN01 (sample SAMN09932603, study PRJNA488358) | compost metagenome | feature: garden; material: soil; isolation source: compost soil in crotononitrile-enriched culture | place: Germany: Experimental Botanical Garden Goettingen | collected 2016-01-27 | reverse complement strand
CGTAGCTCCACCAAACATTAAAAGGCCACCGTTATCGCGGTGGCCTTTTTGTTTGTTCAGGCATTTGTTTTTTTCATGACTAATGCCCCTTCATTTACAAATCAAATGGCCAGAATGAGAAAGCCCGCGACTGTCGCGGGCTTTTTGCGTTATTCAGCGCGGATCATGAGGTGTGCCGACGGCGCCAGGCCAGGGGCAGCAGCGCCAGCAGCAGTGCCCCCATGGCTCCGCCACCGCCCTTGCTCTGCTCGTTGAGCTTGAGGTCGACGATGATGGGGTCGTGGTCCGAGGCGCTGAACGGGTTGTCCGACTTGATCAGATCGCCGGTGAAGGCGCTGCCATATTCGAACAGGTTGCTCTCGAAGGAGTTGATGTGCCAGTCGGCGACCGCGATCACCCGCTTGGCCAGCGCCGGGTTGGCGAGGGCGTAATCCAGGGTGCCGAGCTCGGCCTCGTAGCTGTAGGAGATGGCCTTCTCCTGATTGAACTTGAGGTTTATGTCGATCAGCCCGTAGTTCTTCTCCACCGCGCGGCCCATCTGCTCATAGGGCTGCTCGCCGATAAAGGTGTGGGAGGCGGAGTGGATCTGGCGTTCCGCCGTGGCCGGATCGTAGTCGGTGAGCACCCGGATCGGATCCTCCTTGGCGTAGGAGTTGAAGTCCCCCACCAGCAGCACCTGACCCGGCATCTTGCTCACCGCCTCACCCAGCACCTTGGCGGCACTGACCCTGAACTCGGTGCACTTGCCCTGCAGATCCGCAGGCTCGCTCTTGCCATCCCCGTTCTCATAGCAGCCGGATCCCTTGGATTTCAGGTGGTTGACCACCAGAGTCAGGGGCTCGTCGCTGCCCGCCACGGTGAAACGCTGCACCAGGGAGTCCCGTTGGCCTGCGCTCCTGGCGACGCCGCCTGTGATGTAGCGCTGCTCTGGCAGACGAATGACCTCGGCATCCCCGCTTGGGGTGAGCAGGGCGGGGCGATAGAGCATGGCCACCATGATGGCGTCGCCGCCAAAGAAGCGATCCTCGCTGAGCAGGGCCTTGGGCAGGCTGACGAAGGCGTACTGCTTGCTCGCCTCTTTCTGCCGGGCGTTGAGGCTTTGCACCAGATCGCTGATGGCGGCGTGCTCGTCGAAGCCGTTGTTCTCCATCTCCATCAGGCCGAGGAGGTCTGCGTCCATCTCTGTGATGGCGTTGACTATCTTGGTGCGCTGCAGCTGGAACTCCTCCAGGCTCTTGGCGCCGCGGTTGCAGCCCTTGGCGCTGTCCGCATCCGCCTGATCCGCGCAGAGCACGTTGAGGGCGCCCCCCACGCTGGAGTGGCTGGTGAAGTAGTTGAGCACGTTGAAGCTGCCGATGCGCAGGTCGGTGCCATGGGCGCGGGCCGGTGCGCCCTGGCGGTCGTTCTCATCGGTGCGCAGCAGATCCCCCGCCGTGATGCGCTGATCCTTGGGCACTATCAGCCGGTACTCGTCATAGCTGTAAGCCACCAGGGCTTCCAGATTGACCGGGGCATCGCCGATGCGCAGGTAACCCTGCTCCGGCTCCCAGGCCGGCAGCCAGGGGAGCTTGCCGTTGGCGGCTTTGAAGTCCGACTCGAGGAAGACGCGGTTGCCCGCATTGGCCTCGGCCAGGCTGTTTGCCCCCTGACTGCCAGCTACATGGAGCTGGGTCGGCTTCATCAGCGGGGCGCCGTGGGAGAGCACCAGGTTGTTGCGCTTGGCGGCGTAGTCGTAGCTGAAGTTGCGGCTTACCTTGAGGGCGCTGTCCCCATCGAGGCGCACCCGCATCCCCTCGTGACGCTCCAGGGCCCGGGCCAGGGTTTCCCCCTCCAGCACCCGCAGCGCCGTGGCGGCCGGGGCGTCGCCCCGGGCCAGCACCGTCAGGCGCGGGGCGCTGCCGTCAAACAGGGGCTTGAGCTGGGTGTGGCCATGATACTCCTCGACCTTGGCCTCCAGACAGATCAGGGCACCCGGCTGTATGTCCGGGTACTTGCTGGCGAACTGCTTGTCATTGAGGTTGACGAAGATGCCATCCGAGCTCTGGGGATTGCCGTCCCCTTGCAGATCCTGCAGATAGAAGCCCTTGCTCAGGCTCTCGCCGAGGGCGGAGACCACCGCCTTGACCGAGACAGTCCCGGGGCTTTCAAACAGATGGTCCGGGACGAGCGGGCTCTTGTCGCCGCTGCCCTGGATGTCGGGGATGGGGGTGAGGGCGCTGTCGGCCGGGCAACTGAAGCCGGCGGCATGGAGAGACGGGGACGCGAGGGCGAGCCCCACGGCCAGGGACAGCAGGGTAGGTCTTCCTTTCATGGGTATTCCTTTTTTTATTTTTGCCAGTGTTTCCATAGCCTTGGCGCTTTGGCCAAGGGCGCGCATTGTCACATTTCTGGCAGCTCTGACCAGTGAGGCAACGCACATTATGGGGAGACAAAAGAGGCTGAGTCCGTTTTCTGACGTGGCTAACAGATTGATATTAATGACTTAATTATTAGTTGGTCGATTGAAGGAAAGTGTGAACCTGCTGGCATTCACATATTTTCCTTAGAGAATAAAGATTGAGCGGTTGCCACTTGCTTCCTATACTCGAGCCGTTCCTCACGGAACCCAGGTTAAGGGCAAACCGGCAGTGATGCCGGGACGCAAAGCCTCCGATCTGTCCCAAGCGGACCAGACAGCGGGGTTACCCCGGGGTGACATGAGGGTATGTGGCCCCGTCCATGGCCTGTTGTCGTTCCCTTGTCCCCTGTTGCGATTGCGCTTTTCCCGGTCTTAAAAAAGCCAAGACAAAACAAGGAAGATAACAATATGCAACAGATCTTGAGGCCCAGCAGGCTCGCCATGCTGGTCGCCCTTGCGGCCGTCCCTGCCTGGGCACAGGCCGCCTATCCCGCCTATCAGGCCGGCACCGCCTACAAGGCTGGCGACATCGTCAGCAACGCAGGCGCCCTCTATGAATGCAAGGAATTCCCTTACTCCGGCTGGTGTGGCGCGTCGCCTTACCACTACGAACCTGGTGTCGGTGCCGTCTGGGCCGATGCCTGGAAACTCTATGGCGGTGAGGTGCCGCCGCCGGCCCTGGTCGTCGCCATCGGCTCCCCCGCCGTAGGTGCCAGTGTCAGCGAAGGGGCCAGCCTGGCCCTGGCGGTGACCCTGAGCGGCCCGGCCACGGCGCTCGCCAAGGTGGAATACCTGGTCGATGGCACCCTGGTCGCCACGGCCACGGCTTCCCCCTGGAGCGCCAGCTGGTCTGCCGCCGGTGTGGGCAATCACGCTCTCAAGGCACGGGCACTGGATAAAGACGGAAAGGTGCTGAGTGAGGCGGATTCCAGCTTCAAGGTTGCCGCCGTGGTGGCGCCAGAGGCGCCCAAGGTGAGCATCGCCAGCCCCGCCGCCGGTGCCAAGGTGACCCTGGGCCGCCCCCTCACCGTGACCGGCAATGTGACCGACACCAATGACGACGTCGCCAAGCTCGAGCTCTTCGTGAATGGCCAGAAGGTGGGCGAAGACAGCAGCGCCCCCTGGCAACTGAGCTGGACGCCCCAGAACAAGGGGCTGACCGGCCTCAAGCTGGTGGCGACCGACAAGGCAAATCTCTCTGGCGAGTCAGCCCAGGTGGACGTGCAGGTGGAAGAGGCGGCCCTGCCCCCCACCGGCGGCAACCTCTCCTGCGACGTGCGCCAGATCTACCGCGCCGATGGCAGCGAGTGCATGGGGGATGACCATGGCCGTCGCGTCATCGGTTACTTCACCTCCTGGCGTACCGGCAAGAACGGCCTGCCCTCCTACCTGGTGGGCGACATCCCCTGGGACAAGATCACCCACATCAACTACGCCTTCGCGGCGGTGGATGAACAGAGCCACCTCATCAAGGTGGATGACGCCGCCACCAAGATGACCTGGGACGGGGTGCCGGGCGCCGAGATGGATCCCGAGTTCGCCTATCAGGGTCACTTCAACCTGCTGTCGAAATACAAGAAGCAGTACCCGGACGTGAAGACCCTCATCTCGGTGGGGGGCTGGGCCGATACCCGCGGCTTCTACGCCGCCACCACCAAGGGCGACTGCTCGGTCAACACCGCTGGCATCAACGCCTTCGCCGACTCGGCGGTGGGCTTCATCCGCCAGTACGGTTTCGACGGGGTGGATGTGGATTACGAGTACCCCACCTCCATGAAGGATGCGGGCAACCCCAACGACTTCCCGCTCTCCAACCAGTGTCGCGGCAAGCTGTTTGCGAACTATGAAGTGCTGATGAAGACCCTGCGCAACAAGCTCGACAGCGCCGGGACCGAGGACGGTCGCAAGTACATGCTGACCATCGCCTCGCCGGCCTCGGCCTACCTGCTGCGCGGCATGGAAAACTTCCAGGTTACCCAGTACCTCGACTACGTCAACCTGATGACCTATGACTTCCACGGCGCCTGGAACCACTTCGTCGGCCACAACGCCGCCCTGTTCGACAACAAGGCGGATCCCGAGCTGGCCCAGTGGGGTGTCTACAACCAGGCCCAGTTCGGTGCCATCGGCTACCTGAACTCCGCCTGGGCGGCCCACTACTTCCGTGGCGCCCTGGCGGCGGGCAAGATCAACATAGGGGTGCCTTACTACACCCGTGGCTGGCAGGGGGTCACCGGTGGCACCCACGGCCTGGGGGGCAAGGCGGCGCTGCCGAGCCAGAGCGATTGCCAGCCGGGGACCGGTGGCAGCACCATTCCGTGCGGCAACGGGGCGGTCGGCATCGACAACATCTGGCATGACCTTGACAAGAACGGCAAGGAGATTGGCGGCGGCGCCGTGCCCATGTGGCATGCCAAAAACCTGGAGCACGCGGCCAGCCTCGGCATCACCACACTGCCGAGCTACGGCCAGGCCTGGGGTCTGGATCCCAACAACCCGGCCCACGTGATGCAAGGCCATTACGTGCGTTACTACGACGACAAGGCGCATGCGCCCTGGCTGTGGAACGAGCAGAAGAAGGTGTTCCTCTCCACCGAAGATGAAGAGTCCATGGGCCACAAGCTCGACTACATCGTCAGTCGCGGTCTGGGGGGCGTGATGTTCTGGGAGATGGCGGGGGACTATGACTTCGACGCCGCGAAGAACGAGTACGTGATGGGCAGTACCCTCACCAGCCTCGCCTACGACAAGTTCAGCAAGGCCGACAAGGCGGCCCTGAAGCAGAACGATCTGCCGGCCCCGGCCGCTCAGCTCGACATAGGCGTGAGCCTCTCGGGCTTCAAGGAGGGGGATTCCAACTACCCGATCAACCCGACCCTCAAGCTCACCAACAAGTCGACCCAGACCATACCGGGCGGCACCCGCATCGAGTTCCTGATGCCCACTTCCACCTCCGACACCATCACCGACCAGAGCGGTATGGGGCTGACCGTGGTGGAGAGCGGCGGCAACCAGAACTCCGACGGCATCGCAGGCGAGAAGGACTTCCACAAGGTGGCACTGACGCTGCCGGCCTGGAAGGCCTGGGCGCCGGGCACCGAGGTGGAAGTGGCCATGACCTACTACCTGCCGGCGGCGGGTGTGCCGAGCGGCATGCGCCTGATTGCCGGCAGCCAGACCATAGGCCTGAAGTCCGACTTCCCGGCCCTGGCCGAGGCGGTGCTGGGGGGCAGCAGTGGCGGCGACGGCGGTAGCGGTGGCACCAGTTGCGCCAGCCAGAGCGTCAACCCGGCGGAGTACAATGCCTATCCGACCTGGCCACGCGGGGATCACGCCAACGGCACCGACCGCATGACCCACAACAAGGGGGTCTGGCAGGCCAACTGGTGGACCAGCAGCGAACCCAAGGCGGGCGATGGCAGCTGGAAGCTGGTATGCAATTACTGATGACAGGTTGAGGGGCCAACCCCGCCTCAACGCAATGACCCAATCCGGAGCCCAGGCTCCGGATTTTTTTGCTGCCTATATAAAGGAAGGGGACCATAAAAAAGACCGCTCCGAAGAGCGGCCAATTGCCACCAGGCAAGCTGCGGGGCTGACCCCCTTGTGGATGGGCAGTCGCCATGGGCGGATGCTTGCCCATGACGTGCCGGTTTATTGAGTGACGGCACCGCCTTGCTGCTCCTTCAGGAAGCTGATCCAGGGGGAGGCGCGGCCACTGACGTTGCCATGCTGGGCGGCCTGGGTGAAGGCGTTCAATGCCTCCTTCGGTTTCTGCTGCTCGAAGTAGGCAACCCCGGTCAGGAACTTGAGATCCGCCCGCTGTTCGCCGCTGGCATTGGCGGCAGGCTTGGCGGCGAAGGCCACCAGATCCTGGTAGCGCTTGCTCTGGATCATCATGCGCGCCATCTTCAGTTGCAGATCGGCACTGGGGGCCAGCTTGTAGGACTTGGCCAGGGTATCGATGGCCGGGTCCAGCTCCTTGGCCTGGTGCCAGTAGTTGGCGAGCGTCTTGTAGTTGGCCGCATTGCTCTCGATGGTCCCTTCCTTCATCGCCTTTTCCATCACGCGGGCGGCGCGGTGGGGTATGCCGGCGAAGGCCAGGTAGTTGGCGAGCCGCAACAACTCGGTCGACTCGGTCAGCATGCCGAGGTTGTAGGCACCTTCCAGCGCCGCCAGGGCCTTGGCATCGTTGCCCGCCTGCATGTGCATGGCCGAGAGCTGGGTCCAGTACTTCTTCTTCTCCGGGAACTTGTCCACCAGGGCGGTCAGCACCTCGGTGGCCGGCTTGTACTGTTTCAGCTCGTAGTGGGCCGCCATTTTCAGCAGATACCAGGACTCCGGCGCCTTGCCTGCCGAGAGCTTGATGGCCTGATCCACCGCCGGAATGGCCTCCCGATACTGCTTGAGCTGCACGTGGGCGTTGGCCAGGGTGATGTAGGCGTGCGGGGTCGGTTTCTCGTCCTTACCCAGGCTCGCAAACCACTGGTTCATGGTGCTGATGGAGCCCTTGAAGTTCCCTTCCGCCATATAGAGCTGGGCCAGGTTGTAGCGCACCTGCTGGGCCACCGGCTGCGGCAGGCCGCCGGTGGCGATGGCGTCGGCGAAGTATTTGGTCGCCTGACCGTACTTCTCCTGTTGGGCGGCCACGAAGCCCAGGGTCTGCAAGATGACCCCCTTGTCGTAGACCCGATCGCCTGCGCCCGAGAGCGCATCCTGCAGCTTGGCATTGGCCTCGCCGTATTTCTTCTCGGTGATCAACGCCTGGGCCTTGTTGACCGCGCGGTAGGCGCGGTCAGAGAGGGCGGGCTGCTCGGCGGCCCAGCTGGCGGTGCTGAGCAGCACCGCCATGGCCACCGGGGCGAGGATCAGGGTATGTAACTTTTTCATCGCCACCTTCCTTAGTTGACCGCGAACTCGATCTCTTGCTGCATGCGACTGGCCTGGGGCTTGCCGTCCACCATGGCCGGCTTGAAGGTCCACTTGGCAATCGTCTTGCGTGCCTCCTTGCCGAGGTCATAGCTGCGGGGCTCTTCCTTGACGATGCGGATGTTGCTGACGGTGCCGCGTTCGGTCACGGTGAACTCCACCAGTACCTTGCCTGTGGCGAGGCCAGCCAGCGCCGCCTTGCGGGGCATCATGGGCTCGAAGGTCGCCATGGGAATGGCGCCGTTGTTGCCCCCCATGCCGCCACCGCCGCCGCCGGTGCTGTAGGCGCCGAGGGCGTTGCCACCGCCGATGTTGACCGGGATGTCGAGCTTGGGCATGTCCATTGGGGCGCTCTCCATCTTGGGCCTGTCCGTGCTCGCCACTTCCATCTCGGGTGGGGGAGGCGGGCGGTTCGGGGGGGGCGGCTTGGGCAGTTCCCGTTGTTTCTCTTGCAGGGTCTCCTGGGGCTTGAGGCGAATGAAGTCGGTCATGGTGACGTCTTCTCTCTCCGTCAGCTCCCGGTGATCCGGCGTGATGAGCTTGTTCATTCCCAGAAACAGGAAGAACACCACCACACAGGAGACCGCTATCGCTATCAGGTATCTCATGGTGCTCGCTCCGGCATCAGCTGCTCTTGCTCGCCGCGATGGAGATGTTCTGGACACCGGCCATGCGGATCTGATCCATGACCTGGACCACCAGACCGGAACGGGACTCGGTGTCGGCCTGGATCACCACGGCGCTCTCCGGATTCTCCGCTCGCAGCCGCTCGATGTTGGCACGCACGGCGCCCACCTCGACGACCCGTTTGTCGACCCAGACCTGGCCGTTTTCGCGGACCGCGACCATGATGTTCCCCTTCTTCACCGTCTCGGCCGTGCTGGCGCTCGGGCGGTTGATCTCCACGCCGGACTCCTTGACGAACGAGGTGGTGACGATGAAGAAGATCAGCATGATGAACACTATGTCCAGCATGGGGGTCAGATCGATGGCCGCCTCATCGGCACCGCTGTCGCTGTGACGTTTTCTCATGGCAAAAACTCCTTGCTTGTTCTGTGCCCCGGCGGGCAGTACCCGGCCGGGGGAGTGCATCCTGCATCAGCCGTGTTTCAGGTTGTCTTCCAGCTTCTGCACCGCCAACTTGGCCTTGTGATCGAGCTGGTTGACAAAAAACAGGCCGGAAAGGGCGGCAATCATGCCCGCCATGGTCGGTACCGTCGCCTTGGAGATCCCCGAGGCCATCGCCCTGGGGGAACCCGTGCCGGTGATGGCCAGGGTGTCAAACACTTGCACCATGCCCACTACGGTGCCGAGCAGCCCCATCAGCGGACAGAGGGCGATCAGCACCTTGATGACCGGCATCCCCTTGTCCACCGCCATGGCGACCCGGGAGACCAGCTCGCGCCGGATCTGCTTGGCAGACCAGGAGAGGTGATCGCTGCGGGCCAGCCAGGTCGCCTTGGTCTGCTTCACCTGTTTGGGATAGACCGCCATGAAGTAGAACCAGCGCTCCAGCAGCAGGGCCCACATCATCAGGGTCAGGAAGAACAGGGCGACCAGCACGTCGCCCCCCAATCCCAGAAACCGGCGGACCGACTCGACTTCTTCAATCAACCAGAACCACATGGGTGACTCCTTAGGCTGCGGCTTTGGCGGCGTGCAGACGTTCCTGATAACGGGCGACGAAACCGGCGCTCTGCTCTTCCAGGACCTGGATGAGACGACGGCTCTGTGTCTGCACTATGGTGTAGAGGAACAGCATGGGCACGGCGACCACCAGGCCTTGCATGGTGGTGACCAGGGCCTCGGAGATGCCGCCCGCCATCAGCTTGGGATCCCCGGTACCGAACAGGGTGATGGCCTGGAAGGTGGCGATCATCCCGACCACTGTCCCCAGCAGACCCAGCAGCGGTGCGACCGAGGCGATCAGCTTGATGAGGCTGATGCCCTTCTCGAACTTGGGTACGTTGCGCAGGATGATCTCGTCGAGCTTGGATTCCAGATCCTCGATGTTGTCACCGCGGTGGGACTGATAAGCCCCCAGCATCTCGCCGATGGGGTTGCCCTTGATGACCTGATCGGATTTCAGCTGCTTGCGCATGGAGGTGCCGATCATCGACAGACGCAGGCCGCAGAAGATGGCCAGCAGGGTACCGATGACCCCCAGTGCCAGGATCACGTAACCCACGGAACCACCCTGATCGATGCGCTCCTTCAGGGTTGGCGACTGCACCAGCAGGGAGAGGATCACCCCGCGGGACGGGTCGATGAAGATGGGCTCGACGGCGCCGTTGCCCTGTTCAAACTTGGCGACGGGCTCCAGCACGGCATTCTCGGGCTGGCGGGAGAGCTGCTCGAACTTGCCGGTCTCCGGCACGAAGGTGAGGTACTTGCCCTCGGAGACGGTGTTGAACTCGCCGATCTGGGTCACCGTCTTCTCGGCCTGGTTGCCCTCGCCATAGACCACGGTGGCCGGGATCTGGCTCACCTTGCCACCGTCTACCATGCGGCTGAGGGTGGTGGTCCAGAAGGCGGTCAGGTCGTCGCTGGAGGGGAGTTCCTTGCTCTCAGCCAGGCGGGTCAGCAGGGCGGTCTGCTCCGGATGCTCGACCCGGCGGGCGGAGGCGTTGAAGATCCCCTTGAACTCGCCGGCGAACTGGCGCAACACGCCAAACATCTCACCCATGTTGCCGGCACGCTGGCGCAGGGTCTCGGTCAGCTCGGTGAGCTGCTTGTCGTTGGCATCGAAGGTGGCCTTGAGTGTTTCACCCTTGGCTATTTCGGCGGCGAGTTCCGCCTTGGCCTTGGCCAGCAGGGCCCCTTGTTCGTTCTTGTCAGCCAGGAAGCGGGCCTCCCGCTCCTTGTTGAGCTGGGATTCGCTGGTACTGGCGGCCTTGACCTGGCTCAGCAGGGCGTTGAGATCCACCGGCTTCTCGGCGGCAGTCACCGGCAGGGTGATCAGGGTGGCTCCCGCGATCAGGGAGGCAATGGCAAGTTTGATTCCTTTCATGATGCTTTCTCCGCAGTTTGAACCGGCAGCTTGATGAGGGCGGGAGGCGCCTGCTTCTTGGCGATGCGAAGGCCCTGTTCCACTGCACTGCGATACTCCTGGGGCAGCTCTTCCCACTGGCGGGTCTGCTTGTTCCACATGCCTGTCTCGTTGCCGTCCGGGGACTGATAGAGCAGGGCAATGCGACCGACGCGCAGGAACTCGTAGGTCTTCTCGCCGCCGTCCTTGTCCAGGCTTGCCTTGTAGGACTCGATGGTGCGGCTGAAGCCCTCCTCGATCTGGTAGGCCTCGAGGATCTTGCGGTACTTCTCGGAGATGGTGACGTCGGCCCGGTTCATGAGGTCGGTCAGGGCCGCCACGCGGTCCTCCCGCTCGACTTTCTGGAACGGCAGGTCCAGGGAGACGAACTGATCGAGGGAGTCGATCATCTTGAGCATCAAGGGCACCACTTCGGTGCTGGTCTGATCGATCTGGGCGATCTGGCGCTGCATCGAGGCCAGCTCGGTGGCCTGGGAGTCGACCATCTTGCCCACTTGCTCGTTGTAGGTGCGCAGGCTGTCGACCTGACGCAGGGCGGCCTTGTACTGCGCCAGGGCAGACTCGGCAGACTCGGCGTAGCTGTCGATCTTCTGCTGGGATACTTTGGAGGCATTGTCGGTGGCGGCTTGAGCGTCCACTGCCTGACCGGCAGAGGCTGCACTCAGATTGAAGCTGGTCAGCAGGGCAGCCGAAACCAGGCTGCCGAGGAGCGCTTTCTTCATTGTAATATTCCTTGTTTTCATAGGATTACCCTATCTCCGTGACTTCCTTGGAACCTTGGGCAAAGCCGGCCCGAGTGGGCCGGCTTGTCACTTGCTTGGTGGATTAGAACTTCTGGGCGTAGTCGAGGTAGTAGATGCGACCGTCGATGCTGTAGAGCTCGTCGTCATAGGTGAAGCCATCGCTCTCGAGGGACGGGCCCGCGTTGAACATGTTCTTCACCCCGACCTGGATCTTGCCGTTCCAGGGCGCATCCACCCCGACGTTCAGGTTCCAGGTGGTCTGGGACGCGATATGGCCCACTTCCTCACCGGTGTCGGCGATGTAGTCCTGGCTCTGGGAGTCGATGTAGTTCGCGCTCAGATAGGTATCCATGTTCCACCATTGGGGCACGTTGACACCCACGCCGGAGCTGAAGCGCATCTGTGGCAGACCGTTCTGGCCGATCTTGTCGATGACGGGGCCACCGGCGTACAGGCCTTCCTTGTACTCCAGGATGTAGGTGCCGCCGAGGTCATAGCGGATGGTGGCGGAGTTCAGGTCGTAGCGGTAATCCAGCTTGAGATCCAGGCCGCTGGTGTTCAGGGTACCCAGGTTGACCATAGGTGCGATGGCACCGCTGATCTTGCCCTGGCTGTTGCGGGTGATGTTGCTGGAACCGCCGTTGTTCAGCTCGTCATAGATGACGGACTGCAGGGAGTTCAGCTGGATCACGTCCTTGATCTTGATGGTGTAGTAGTCCAGGGAGAGGTTCAGGTCATCCACCGGGCTGTAGGCCACCCCGAAGTTCCAGGTGTCCGCGGTCTCTTCCTTCAGATCCTCGTTGGCGGTGCGGGTGGTGTCGTACTGGCGGTTCGGGCAGTCTGCTGCCGAGATGCCGTTCGCCTCGCAGTAGACATAGTCCTTGGCCCAGTCGGCCGAGAAGGAGTCAGCCGCATAGAGATCGCTCAGGCTGGGGGCGCGGAACGAGCGGGACCAGGAGGTGCGCAGCATCAGGTTGTCGAGCGGCTGGTAACGCAGGCTCGCCTTGGGGGAGAAGGCGCTGCCGAAGTCGCTGTAATCATCAAAGCGACCGGCCAGGTTCAGCTCGACCTGATCCGTGATGGGCACCAGGGACTCGACGTAGGCGGCGGTGACGTCGCGCACCCCGCCGGAGGAGTTGCCGGCGGAGCCGATGATGTTGCCAGCCTCGGACTGGGCATCGTACTTGTCGGCATAGACCCAGTCGTTGTACTCGGCACCGGCGTACCAGCTGACCGGACCGGCCGGCAGCTCACCCATGTCCCACTGGACACCTGCGTACCACTGGTAGAAGTCCATGGTGGAGCGGCGGCTGGTGTCGGCGGCCATGGCGGCCGTGCTCTTGGGATCGAACTCGCCACCGACGAACTTGCCGTCGGCGATGGCCTGCTGGGCGGCGGATTTGAGCACGTAACCGGTGCCGTTCTCCTTGTTGTCGGTCTTGGAATACATGTAACCGGCGTTCCACTGCATGTCACCGACGCTTTCGGTGGTGACGGTGCCCTCGAAGCCGAGGTTCAGGCTGCCGGTCATGTCGGTGACGTAGTTGTCACGAGGACCGACGTTGCTGAAGCGGTAGTAGGCGTAAGCGGCTTCACCCAGACCCTGGGTGGCGGCGGCATCCAGGCCGTTGTCGGCGAAGAATTGCGCGTTTTTCGGGTTGGCCGGGTCTATGGCGAAGGCACCGGCGGCGGGGGCGAAGCGACCGAAGCTCTCGACCCGGGAGCCGATGATTTGCGGCACGAAGTCCACGGTGTCGTTGATGTGGTAGCGACCGTTCACGTACAGGGTGTCACGGCTGCGGGAAGCCGTGGTGGCCGCGACCTGGCCGTAGTTGAAGTTACAGCCGCCCTCGAACCCGACGAAGGGCTCCTTGCATGAGCCGTCTGCATTGGTGGCGCCGGCCAGGGGGCCGTATTTCCAGATGGGGTCGCCGTTGCCGTCCAGGCCGGTGATCCCTTCCACGTTGCGGCCATAGGGACTGGGAGCATCGTTGCCCTGCTTGGCAAGATAATCACGATCACGGCTGTAGATGACGTCCTTCTTGTCGTGCTCGTAGACCGCCATCAGCGAGCCCTTCTCGCCGTTGACGCCTGCCACGACGGAGCCGCTCTTCTCGTCACCGCCCTCTTCGGTCGGGGAGCCGAGGCGACCCTGGAAGGTCAGGCCTTCGTAGCCCTCTTTGAGCACCACGTTGATGACACCGCCGATGGCGTCGGAACCATAGATGGCCGAACCGCCATCCAGGTTGACTTCGACCCGCTCAACGGCGGCCATGGGGATGGTGTTGAGGTTGATGGAGGTGCCGCCCATGGTGGGGGAGCCTGCCACCCGCTTGCCGTTCAGCAAGACCAGGGTGCGCTCTGAACCCAGGCCGCGCAGGCCGACGGTGGATTGGGACTGGAAGGAGCTGCCGGAAGCCGGGGAGACGCCACCAAAGGAGTTGTAGGAGGCCTGTTTGAGGTAATCGGCGACGGTCTGTTGACCGGATTGCTCGATTTTTGCCTTGGTCACGGAGACGACCGGGGTGGAGCCTTCCACATCGACTCGGGAGATCCGCGAGCCGGTGACCTTGATTTTCTGCAGTTTTTCGACGTTCTGGCCCTCTTCGGCCAGGACAGGGGTGGCCACAACTGCCGCGCTCGCCAAGGCAAACGCTACGGCAGCAGAGAGTCTGCTTTTCCTAAGCATCGTTAGTATCCTTCCTGATTGTTTTTTTGTTTGCTTCCCTTACCGCCCTCGTTGGAGCGGTGCGTAAGGCTTATCAAGGTTTGATGATTGACGTCAAATGGAGCGGCCAGGATGGGGAAGAGACGGGGGATTAGAAGACTATGTAGGATTTCGGCATATTTTTTGGCGTATTATTCCGCAAGAAATGCGAACAATAATGTAAAGATGTTGTTAATTTTGTCTTTTGCCATTTTATTGATTATTTTTGAACTTATCGATAAGTCGCCTGTCGCAATGTTCTTCATATCGCGTAATGACATTTTCTCAGTATTTAAATCTGTATTTGGGCGTGAGGCAGTTTCTGTTCAGGTTTCGTTCTTGGGATATTTCCCTCTTCTTTTATGGATAAAATGGAAATAGGGTGTGATTGATTTTATCTTTTTGTTTTTATTGGTTTTTTGTGTTTTTGATGTGGGTGTTCAATTAATTTTTTAATAATTAAAAACAAGTTAAATGAGAATGCGTAGCAGTTTTTTATATGGAAGTTGGATTTTTTGGAAAAAAACATCAGTGAGTTATGCTGTTGACGTCACTGACCGTTGACCGGGTTAGTTCTACTTGATTTTTGTTGCAGAGCTTTTACAGTGACCGAGCGGGATTGACTGCCAATACCAGTCAATTCAGTGAGTAATGCCAGGAAGGACAGGTCGGTCACCGGATGTGACTGACCATAAAAGAACAACAAGGACGAGGTTCCACCATGCTGTCGTATTTCCTACGTCGGATGCTTTTGATCATCCCGACGTTTCTCGGTATCACCCTGCTCGTCTTCACCATCACCCGCTTCGTGCCGGGCGGCCCGGTCGAGCGCATGTTGCTGCAGGCGCAGGTATCACAGAACGAGACCGGCCGCTCCAGTGGCAGCAAGGGGGCGCAGGCGCTCTCCGATGAGCAGATCGAGGAGCTCAAGGCCTTTTACGGCCTCGACAAGCCCATGCTGATCGCCTACTGGGAGTGGCTGCAGAAGCTGGCGGTGCTGGATCTCGGGGAGTCGACCCGTTACTACGAGCCGGTGTGGGATCTCATCAAGGACAGGCTACCAGTGACCGCCTTCTTCGGACTGGCGACCTTCCTGCTGAGTTACGCCGTCTCCATCCCGCTCGGGGTGGCCAAGGCCCTCAGGCACAACAGCCGCTTCGATTCCTTGAGCTCCATGCTCATCTACATGGCCTATGCGCTGCCCGCCTACGTGGTGGGGATCTTCCTCATCACCGTCTTCGCGTTTCATCTGGAGTGGCTGCCCATGGGGGGCTTCCCGGGGGACGACTTCGACTCGATGGAGAGCAGTTGGGATCAGATCCGTACCGTCTTCGCTCACGCCCTGCTGCCACTCATCGCCTATGCCATCGGGGATTTCGCCATCCTCACCATGACCATGAAGAACAGCCTGATGGAGAACCTGTCGGCGGATTACGTGCGTACCGCCGTGGCCAAGGGGCTGCCGTTTCGCAAGGCGGTCACCGACCACGCCATGCGCAACAGCCTGATCCCCATCGCGAGCCACCTGGGATCGGTGCTCACCGTCTTCTTCGGGGGCTCCTTCCTCATCGAGACCATCTTCAACATCGACGGCATCGGCCTGCTCGGCTATGAGGCCATCGTCGAGCGGGATTACCCCACCGTCATGGGCATCCTGGCCATCACCTCCATGCTGATGCTGGTGGGCAATATCGTCTCCGACATCTGCGTTGCCCTGGTCGATCCCCGCGTGCGGTTTGGAGACTGAGCATGAACCTGAATCCGGTAACCCTGAAAAAACTCAAGCGCTTCAAGTCGATCAAGCGCGGCTACTACTCCTTTGTCATCTTTTCGGTCCTGGTGGTTATCTCCCTGCTGGCAGAGCTCCTGGTCAACAGCCGGGCACTGGCGGTGAGCTATCAGGGAGAGATCTACTTTCCCACCTATGGCGATGTGATCCCGGGCCAGCACTTCGGGCTCGATTACGAGTACGAGACCAACTACCGCCAGCTGCAAGCCAAGCTTGCGCAAGAGGCCAAGGGGGACTGGGTGCTGCTGCCCCTGGTGCCCTGGAACCCCTATGAGCAGGACTTCAAGGAGGAGGCCTATCCGCCCTACGCACCCAACCTGGCGGAGCGCCACTTCCTCGGCACCGACACCAGCGGTCGCGATGTGCTGGCGCGCCTGGTCTACGGCTTTCGCATCGCCATCGGCTTTGCCTTCATCACCCTGGTGGCGAGCTATGTCATCGGGGTCAGCATCGGCTGCATGATGGGCTTTCTCGGCGGCCGTTTTGACCTCATCCTGCAGCGCTTCATCGAGATCTGGTCCCAGGTGCCCTTCCTCTACGTCATCATGATCCTGGTGTCGCTGGCCAAGCCGAACTTCGGCCTGTTTGTCGGCATCAACGTGCTGTTCGGCTGGATGGGGATCACCTGGTACATGCGCACCCTCACCTACAAGGAGCGGGCGCGGGACTATGTGATGGCGGCGCGGGCGCAAGGGGCGACCACCCGGCGCATCATCTTCAACCATATCCTGCCCAATACCCTGATGATGATCGTCACCCTGGCGCCGTTCGCCGTGGTGGGCAATATCTCCACTCTGACGGCGCTGGACTATCTTGGCTTCGGCCTGGCGCCGCCAACCCCGAGCTGGGGGGAATTGCTCTCCCAGGGGATCAACAACCTGGATGCGATCTGGATCGTCAGCTCCGTGGTGGTAGCAGTGAGCCTGGTGCTGATCATGGTCTCCTTCATCGGCGAGGCGATCCGCGAGGCGTTCGATCCGCGCAAATTTACCCGTTATCAGTGACCCGGGGCACGCCTCATTGCCTTGGGTATCCAACCCTTAATTGAGACGCCCCCGGTGCAGGGGCCAGACTTGGAAGTCAAACATGAAAAATAAAATCAAATGGATAGGTGCGCTTTTTCTGCTGGTGAACGGATCCTGGGTGTGGGCCGCCAGCCTGCCTGCGGATCTCAAGTGGGAGACCAACGACACCGACCCCACCTTCGCCTCCCCCAAGGCGCTGCCCGGTGGCACTCTCAACCTCTTCATCGACAGCTTTCCGCTGACGTTTCGCACCGTGGGGCCCGATTCCAACGGTTCGTTCCGCTCCTTCATCCAGGACAACCAGCTGAGGCTCATCAGTTTCCATCCCAACACCGGCAACCCGATCCCCTCGCTGGCGAGCGCCTGGGCCATCGCGCCGGACAGCCAGACCGTCTACTTCAAGCTGGATCCCCGCGCCAAATGGTCTGACGGCAAGCCGGTCACCGCCGACGACTACACCTTCGGCTACGAGATGATGCGCTCCAAGGACATCAAGGGCCCCTGGTTCAACAACTACTACACCACAGAGGTGGTGGCGGTGGAGAAGGTTGACGATCACACCATCCTGGTGAAGGCAGGCAGCCGCAAGGCCAGGCTGGACCTGCTCAACACCACGGAGCTGTGGCCCCAGCCGAAGCACTACTACAAGATGGGACCGAACTGGGTGAAGCAGTACAACTGGGCTGTGGTCCCGACCACGGGCCCCTATGTGATGAGCGAGGTGAAGAAGGGCAAGTCCATCACCTTCAGCAAGCAGCAGAACTGGTGGGCCCAGAACGATCGTTACAACCAGCACAGATTCAATATCGACCGCATCAAGGTGCAGGTGATCCGCGACCACAACATCGCGTTTCGCCACTTCCTGAAAGGGGAACTCGACACCTTCGAGATGATCCTGCCCAACTGGTGGCATGAAAAAGCGGTCACCCCGGAATACAAGAAGGGGTACGTGCAGAAGGTGATGGCGATGACCGACACCAAGCAGGGGGGGCAGGGGGTGCACCTCAATGTGGCCAATCCCAAGCTGGCGGACGTGAATGTGCGCCTCGGCATCCAGCACGCCATGAACCTGGACAAGATGATAGCGACCGTGCTGCACGGCGATTATGACAGGGCCACCACCTTCGGCTCGGGCTTTGGCGAATTCACCGACATCAAGCTGCCGGAGCGGGCCTACGACATCACCAAGGCGCGGGAGTACTTCGCCAGGGGCGGCTACAACAAGCCGGGGCCGGACGGCATCTTGCAAAATGACAAGGGCGAGCGACTGACGCTTGCCCTCACCTACACCAGCCAGGAGCACTCCAAGCGGCTGACCGTGCTCAAGGAAGAGGCCAAGAAGGCGGGCCTGGATCTGGAGCTCAACCTGGTGGATGGCGCCACCGGCTTCAAGGTGATGCTGGAGAAGAAGCACGAGGCAGCCTGGCTCGGCTGGGGTGGCGGTGGTCTCTACCCGCAATATTGGGAGTCGTTCCACTCGGCCAACGCCAACAAGCCGCAGACCAACAACCTGTTCAATGTGGCCGACAAGGAGCTGGACGCCCTGATCGATGCCTACAACGTCGAGTTCGACATGACCAAGCGGGCCGAGATCTCCCGTCAGGTCCAGCAGCGCATCTATGATCTCGCCATCTTCGTGCCCGGGGTGCAGCTCAACTACGTGCGGGCCAGCAGCTGGCGTCATGTGATGCTGCCGGAGGTGCCCGCCACCCGTAACACACCGGATCTGCTCTATTGGCCCATGGATGGCTACCCCCACAGCAGTGGCGGCCTGCTCTGGCTCGATCCCAAGGTGCAGGAAGAGACCCGGAAAGCCAAGGAAGCGGGTGAGTCGCTCGCTCCCATCACCCTGATCGACAAGACCTATGCGCATCATTGAGAAGGGGGAGGCGATGGCAGAGACACAGGCTCCCATCCTCGACGTTCGAGAGAATGGGGGGAAGTTCACCGCTGATGGCGGCCAGGGCATGGCCCCCATCCTCGAGGTCAGCGATCTCGAGGTGGAGTTCGCGGTCGACGACGGCAAGGTCAAGGTGCTCGACGGGGTCAGCTTCAAGGTAGCCCCGGGCCAGACCCTGGGGATAGTCGGTGAGTCCGGCTGCGGCAAGAGCGTTACCTCGCTGGCCATCATGGGGCTGTTGCCGAGGCCCCACGGTCAGGTGGTGGCGGGCTCCATCCGCTTTCAGGGGGAGGAGCTGCTCACTCTGGCACCGGATCAGATGTACAAGATGCGCGGCAACCGCATCTCGATGATCTTCCAGGAGCCGATGACGGCCCTCAACCCGGTGCAGACCGTGGGGGATCAGCTGATGGAGGTGTTCAGCCTGCACAGGCCCGATTTCAGCAAGGCCCAGCGCAAGGAGGCCGCCATCGCCATGCTGCAGAAGGTGGGGATCCCAGAGCCGGCCCAGCGTTTTGCCGTCTATCCCCACAACCTCTCCGGCGGCATGCGCCAGCGGGTGATGATCGCCATGGCGCTAGCCTGCGAGCCGGATTTGCTCATCTGCGACGAGCCGACCACGGCGCTGGATGTCACCATCCAGGCCCAGATCCTGGATCTGATGAAGGCGCTGCAGGCCCAGACCGGCATGGCAATCATCTTCATCACCCATGATCTCGGGGTGGTGGCCGAGCTGTGCGACGAGGTGGTGGTGATGTATGCGGGCCGCGCCGTGGAGCGGGCCGACATCTTCGAGCTGTTTGACCACCCGCGCCATCCCTATACTCATGGTCTGATGGCCTCGATCCCGCGCCTCGAAGATGTGCCCAAGAGCCTGCTCAAGACCATCAAGGGCCAGGTGCCCGCCCTGCACGAGATGCCGGCGGGCTGCCGCTTCTCCAACCGTTGCCCCCACGCCACCGAGATCTGCGTGAGCACCATACCGGCGACAGAGCAGCTGAGCGATCGCCACGCAGTGGCCTGCCACCACTGGAAGGAGTTGAGCATATGAGCGTCTTGTTGTCGGTGCGGGAGTTGAAACAGCACTTCAGCAATAGGGAAGGGGCTATGTCGGCTCTTCACCAGGATGGACGGGAGTGGCGGCGATGAGCGTCTTGTTGTCGGTAAGGGACTTGAAGCAGCATTTCAAGATGGGTGGCGGCTTTTTGCGCAAACCCTACACCGTCTATGCGGTGGATGGCATCAGCTTCGATCTCAAGCAGGGGGAGACGCTGGGGCTGGTAGGGGAGTCCGGCTGTGGCAAGTCCACCCTGGGCCGTTCCCTGCTCAAGCTGTTTGAGCCCACGGCGGGGCAGATAAGTTTCGAGGGGCGCGACATCACCCGGTTGTCGCCCGGGGAGATGCGATCCCTGCGCCAGGAGATGCAGATCGTGTTTCAGGATCCTGCAGAGTCTCTCAATGGTCGTCACACCGTGGGCCAGATCCTGGAAGAGCCCTTCATCATCCACGGTAAAGGCAACACGGAGCAGCGGCGTGGCTGGGTGCTGGAGCTGCTGGACAAGGTGGGCCTGCCGAAGAGTGCGGTGGATCGCTATCCTCACGAGTTTTCAGGCGGTCAGCGCCAGCGCATCGGCATTGCCCGTGCCATCGCCCTCAAACCCAGGCTGCTGGTGTGTGACGAGGCGGTATCGGCACTGGATGTCTCGGTACAGTCCCAGATAGTGAACCTGCTGCTCACCCTGCAGCGGGAGATGAATCTGGCCATCATCTTCATCGCCCACGATCTGTCGGTGGTCAAGCACATCTCGGACCGGATAGCGGTGATGTACCTCGGGCGCATCGTCGAGTTGGCAGAGGCCCAGCAACTTTATCTGAGCCCGCGCCATCCCTACACCCAGGCGCTGATCTCGGCGATCCCGGTGCCGGATCCTCGCCGGCGCAACCAGCGTATCCTGCTGACCGGGGACGTGCCCTCACCCATCTCGCCCCCGAGCGGTTGTCATTTCCATCAGCGTTGCCCCTATGCCACGGATCTGTGCCGCAGTACCTCGCCGAGTCTCGAGCCCTGTGGCACAGAGGCCCATCAGGTAGCCTGCCACTTCCCCTTGCCTGCCGTGGAGGCGGTGCCGTTGGGAAAGGCGGTCTGATGCCGGCGTCCGCTTCGCCAGGGCCGGTATCACAGCAAGGCGGTGTCGAGGATGATCAATAAAAAATGGGGCCTGTGGGCCCCATCTTCATGGTTGGAGTTCAGGTTTGGCCGTGGAACATCTGGCCCGGGCAGGACAGCGCCCCGAGGGGGTGGCTGTTGTGTGGATTGCGTTATTTTGTAATTTTACTACTTTTGTTGCTTCGACATCCGAGCCGGCGACATCAGGCGCCATAGCGGAAGTAGTAGTTGCGAGTCGAAGGCGCATAAGTGTCTTTCTCTTGTGTGCCTTTCTTGCTGGATGCACCCTTCAGGTGGAACAGCACTGCCAGGTTCTCAAACATAGTCTTACCTCTTTGTTCTGTTGCTTATTGCTTCATGTGACCTTGGTCACACTTTGATGCTAGAGGCTTTTGTGATCTCGATCAACTTATTGTGTTGTAAATTTACATAAATCATGGAAAAGGTTTTCAAATCCAGGGTTGCTTATGGATACGATTTCAAGGGGGATCAGCAGGGCAATGAAGGGAGGCAATGCAGGGAAAGCAGGGGCGCAGCCCCAATGACATGCCCCGCACTGGGCGGGGCATGAAGCGGCAGGGGAGGCGGTGCTTACTTGGCCGGGATCTGCTCCAGCACGTGGACCAGCAGTTGCCAGAAGCGCTCGACCGCCGGGATGTGTACCTTCTCGCCCGGCGCGTGGGCGCCGCGGATGGTCGGGCCGAAGGAGACCATGTCCCAATCCGGGTAGGCGCTCTTGAACAGACCGCACTCGAGGCCGGCGTGGATCACCATGACGTTCGGCATCTCGCCGAACAGGGTCTGGTAACTGCTGCGCACCAGGGCCATGACGGGAGAGTCGACGTTCGGGGCCCAGCCCGGGTAAGCGCCGGTGAACTCACAGCTGGCGCCTGCCAGGCTGAACAGGGAGCGGGTCATCTGCTCGACGCTCTCGCGACCGGAGTCGATGAGGGAGCGGATCAGGCACTGCACATAGACCTCACCCTCGAGGGTCTTGATGACGCCGAGGTTGGTGGAGGTCTCGGTGACGCCCGGGATGGCGTCGCTCATGCGCATCACCCCGTTGGGGCAGGCCACCAGGGCGTCCAGCAGGCGGGTCTGGAGGGATTCGCTCATCAGCTTGGCGGGCGTGTCCCGGCCGTTTAGCAGCACGGTGAGGTTCGCCTCGGTGGCGGCCAGCTCGCTCTGGTAGATGCCGGCGTAGCGGTCAACCAGGGCCTTGAACTCGCTGACGCTGGCGGTGGGCACCAGCAGGGTGGCGCGGGCTTCGCGGGGGATGGCGTTGCGCAGGGTACCGCCGCTTATCTCGGCCAGACGTATCCCCAGCGGCTCGGCGGCCTTGAGCAGACGCACCAGCAGCTTGTTGGCGTTGCCACGACCGCGGTGAATGTCGACCCCGGAGTGACCGCCACGCAGCCCCTTGACCTGCAGCTCGAAGCCTTCGCCTTCAGTGGCGGCGACCAGCTCCAGCGGGAAGCGGATATTGGCATCCACGCCGCCGGCACAGCCCATGTAGACCTCGCCATCCTCTTCGGAGTCGGTGTTGAGCAGGATCTCGCCCTCCAGCCAGCCCGCTTCCAGGCCGAAGGCGCCTGTCATGCCGGTCTCTTCGTCGGTGGTCAGCAGCACTTCCAGCGGGCCGTGCTTGATGGTCTTGTCCGCCAGCACGGCCAGGCAGCCTGCCATGCCCATGCCGTTGTCGGCGCCCAGGGTGGTGCCACGGGCGGTGACCCATTCACCGTCGATATAGGCATCGATAGGGTCTTTGGTGAAGTCGTGCCGGGTGTCGGCATTGGCCTGGGGCACCATGTCGATGTGGGCCTGCAGCACCACGGCCTTGCGGTTTTCCATCCCTGTGGTGGCCGGCTTCTTGATGATGATGTTGCCCACGGCGTCTTGCTTGACCGCCAGGCCTTCCACCTGGGCCCACTGCACTATCCAGGCGCTCAACTTGGCCTCGTGCTTGGAGGGGTGGGGAATGGAGCAGATCTGCTCGAAGAATTGCCAAATCAATTTGGGAGACAGAGAACTAAGCTGTGCCACGTCGGGACTCCTTACCAGCACGGAAATGGACAGGGCCCAGTGGGCCACAGAAGAGGGTAACGATAATACAGTCAATCACACAAAAATGTGAGCGATCTGCGCAAATTGCGGTCTGCTTGTGCTGATAAAGGGAGCCAGAATGGCGAACATGACTGCCTTGTCCATTTGTATCAGCACAATATGAAATTCGTGACGAGCATCACAAAAATATTGTCTTTTCGCCGCCGGGTGGTAAATTAGCCGCCGTGGGTCAACCACTTGTCAGGACGACAATCAATGCCTCCAGGGAACCGAAGCAAAGCAAGTGCGCCTCCACGGAACCGAGTGTCTGTTCAAGGATCTGAACCCGCATTAAAGGTACGTAACTTGTTAAGCAATCAGGAGTTCATTATGTCAGGCAGCAATTCAACCTATTGGTTTGCCCAGTCCCTCTATACCCAGGGTTTCAACTATCCGAACCCCTACGCCGGTCGCCGTTAAGCCGGGCAGTCAGCCAGGCTGACAGAGAAAGCAGAAAAGCAGCAGGTGTGTGAGGGTTCCATCCTCCCCCTGCTATTTTTTTACCCGAAATTCGAGGTTTGCTCTTCAAATGAGCACCCTGTTGACGAGGGCCGAGCCCCGAGGGGAGGCGAAGCAGGCAGGAGATGACCGATTTTTCCTGTTTTTCGCATACGTTTGCCAGTCATTTTATCTGCAAAGGGTGCTATCATACCGGCCCAACAGCTGGCCTGAGGTCTGGGTTTCGATCGATATGGCCGCCAGCCATGCCCGTCCTGTTTTCAATGCATCTGCTTTTTGCTGCCGAGGGTTCACTCCTGAGGCCGCAAAAGTGCAAGCAAAATTCGGGAAACGGGGGCCAGAATTTACCGGATCCCGTGTGTCTGCCGGGACTCTTACGCCTTAAGTGATTGCCTTTATAACTCGTTGAGATCGATAGCATGCCAAAAAAGTTCTATGTGTCGTGGGATAACCTGCAACGTGAAGCGCGCCGTCTGGCCCGTCGTCAACTGCCCGTCAGCCAGTGGAAAGGGATCATCGCGGTCAGCCGTGGTGGCCTGGTGCCTGCCGCCCTGATGGCCCGCGAACTTGGCATTCGCAACGTCGAAACCCTCTGTATCTCCAGCTATGACCACAACAGCCAGCGTGAGCTGGTGGTCGTCAAGGCCGCCACCACCGCCGGTGACGGCGAAGGCTGGCTGGTGGTGGACGATCTGGTGGACACCGGTGGTACCGCCAAGGCGATCCGTGATCTCTATCCCAAGGCCAAGTTCATCACCATCTTCGCCAAGCCGATGGGTGAGCCGCTGGTGGATGACTTCGAGGTCGCCATCCCGCAGGACACCTGGATTGAGCAGCCCTGGGACATGGCGCTGGAGTTTGCCAACCCGATCTGCGACGAAGAGTAATTGCCGCTGCCTTGGCGCACCGCCCCTGACTGCTGCGGGGGCGGGTTGCTCGCGCCGATGGCAAGACGGTTTCATAAGGCCCCTGTTTGGGGCCTTATGTGTTTATGATGTGGCTGCCTGCGGTGAAAAGTGGTTAAGATGGGCCATTGTTTGAGACAGAAGAGTCACCATCTTGGAACCAAACGACGATACCAACCTGACGGAAAAGCTGTTCACCCGGGTCAAAAAGGTATTGGAAACCTCCGAAATATCCAACTCCAGCCCGGTCGAAGAGCAGGACAGCTCCCTGGCCGAGAGTTTCATCGACGGCGCCCTGTCGCCCCATTGGTATCGCCTGCTGCGCCGGCCGACCTGGGCCTGGCAGGGGGCGGATCCGGTGGAAGTGGAGCAGACTCTTGCCCGCATCGCCATGGGTCAGGGGGAGCGCAGCCACGAGCGCTATCTGGATACCATCAAAGGTTATGTGCCCGGCAACTGGGTCTATGAGTGGAGCCAGCTGGCTGGCCGCTATTTCAATGCCGGGCGCGAGCTGGTGAGCCAGGGCGATGCCGCCGGAGCGTTGAAAAACCTGCTCAAGGCGGTGCGCTACTACTCCATCGCGAGCTACCCCCACCTCAAGAATGACGAGCTGGCGGATCAGGCCCAGTTGCTCTGCAACATGGCTTACCGCGAGGCAGGCAGGCTGTTCAAGGTGCCCCTCAAGGAGCTGCAGGTCCCGTTCCGGGGCAAGACCATTCAGGGTTATCTGCACCTGCCCACCACCGACAAGCCTGTGCCTCTGGTCATCGTCAGTGGCGGCATCGACGCCCTCCAGGTCGACTTCCTCAACTTCTACTTCAAGTGCCTCGAGCCCCACGGCATCGGCATGCTGTCGCTGGATATGCCGGGAACCGGCTATGCGGAGCACTGGCCGCTGGTGCAGGACACCAGTCGCCTGCACCAGGCGGTGCTCAACCACCTCTCCGAGGTGGCCTGGGTCGATCATCAGCGCATCGCCATGGTGGGATTCCGCCTCGCCGGCAATGTGGCAGCACGCCTCGCCTTCATCGAGCCCTTCAAGCTCAGGACTGTGGTCTGCATCGGGGCCGGCATCAATCAGGTGTTTACCAATCAGGAGATGTTTGCCCGTTGTCCGCGCATGATGCGGGACGGGCTGGCGAATCGCCTGGGGGCCGATGCCGCCCAGTGGGATCTGCTGCGCACCAAGTGCCAGGTCTTCTCCCTCAAGACCCAGGGGTTGCTGGGGAGTCGCACCTCTGTGCCCATCCTGAGCATTGGCCACAAGCGTGACTTCATTTGTCCCGAGCAGGATGTCCGGGCCCTGGCCTCCGCCAGCCGCAATGGCAAGGCGGTGGTGTTTGACAAACAGCCTCTGCTCGAGGTGTATGACGAGGCGCTCAAAGAGACGGTAGATTGGCTAAAGAAACACTTATGTACATGATATAGAACTAAAAATGTAACATCACCATGTGATGGTATGGCTTGTTCAACAGGGAGGTTAGCATGTCAGAAAGAGTGACCTACAAGCGATTGCTGAGGCAATTCGCGGCCATTGGCCCCTATCTGCGCGAGGATCTGTGCGAAGAGGGACGCTACCGCTTCGACTGCCTTTCCGTCTGTGTCAGTGCCAAACCGGCGCCGGACAAGCGGGAGTTCTGGGGCTGGTGGCTGGTGCTGGAGCAGGAGGACCACAGCTTCAGCTATCACTATCAGGTCGGCTTCTACAATGCGGACGGGGTGTGGCTCGACAAGCCGCTGCCCAAGAAGCACCAGGCTGAGGTCGAACGAACCCTCCACCACTTCTACAAACTCATCAGCGGCAAGCTGACCCTGCTGGAGTGCACCTTGTCTCCCGCGAAGCAGGTCACCAACGAGCTGAACGTGACGGCGGCCTGATCCGCCTGGGCCCTGTGGTCATCGATCCGCGGGGCCCCCTCTTTGCCATGACAGCTGTGAGGCTTAATTGCCTTGCAGGGCAACAGGGCCGTGGGTATAAAGGGATTCCTTACTTTTCTGACCCTTTGTTCCCATGGAAAACAGAACCATAGTCGTCAAATTGGGCACCAGCGTGCTCACCGGGGGATCTGCCCATCTCAATCGTGCCCACATGGTGGAGCTGGTCAGGCAGTGTGCCGCCCTGCATCGACACGGGCACCGTGTCGTGCTGGTGACCTCTGGCGCCATCGCCGCTGGACGTGAGCATCTGGGACACCCTCCGCTGGCGCCGACCCTGCCCAACAAGCAGATGCTGGCGGCAGTCGGTCAGACCCAGTTGATCCGGGTTTGGCAGGACCTGTTCAACCTCTATGGTCTGCACATCGGCCAGATGTTGCTGACCCGCGCCGATCTGGAGGACAGGGAACGTTACCTCAATGCCCGTGACACCCTGCGCACCCTGCTCGATCACCGCATCATCCCCGTCATCAACGAGAACGACGCCGTGGCCACCGCCGAGATCAAGGTGGGGGACAACGACAACCTCTCCGCCCGCGCCGCCATCCTGGCGGATGCGGATCTGCTGATCCTGCTGACCGATCAGAAGGGGCTCTTCACCGCGGACCCTCGCACCAACCCGGATGCCCAGCTCATCGAAGAGGTGCAGACCATAGACGACACCCTGCGATCCCTCGCCGGTGACAGCGTCAGCGGTCTGGGCACCGGCGGCATGGCCACCAAGCTGCAGGCCGCCGACGTGGCGCGCCGCGCCGGGGTCAACGTGGTGATCGCCACCGGCCAGATCCCGGAAGTGATCGGTCGCCTTGCCGCTGGCGAGCGGGTGGGCACCCTGTTCCCGGCACTGGCCTCGCCGCTGGAAGGGCGCAAGAGCTGGATCCTGGCAGGGCCGCCCCCTCACGGCGAAGTCCAGGTGGATCAGGGGGCCGTGGCCGCCATGCAGGAGAAGGGCTCCAGCCTGCTGCCCAAGGGCATAGTCGCGGTCAAGGGAGACTTCGTCCGTGGCGACGTGGTGCGGATCCTGGGCCCCCAGGGGGGCGAGCTGGCCCGCGGCATCTGCCGTTACGATCATCTGGAGCTTGAGAAGCTGCGGGGCGTACACTCGGATCAGATAGAGGCCGTGCTGGGTTACGGCTATGGTGCCGTTGCCATCCACAGAGACGACATGGTGCTGCTGTGAGCAGTCGGCCCTGATAGACCCTGCCGCTACGGCTGCGGCCATGGCTATGGGATCATGGGCCAGCCACAGAGACGACATGGTGCTGCTCCAAGCAGCACCTATGAAAGAGAAAAAGGATGACGTTATGAGTCTGGAGAAAATGGGGCAGGCGGCCCGCGAGGCCGCCTATCAGCTGGCGACCATCAGCACGGCGCAGAAAAACCGCGCGCTGGCCGCCATCGCCGATGAACTGGAGGCGCACAGTGCGCAGATCCTGACTGCCAACGAGAAGGATATCGCGGCAGGCCGTGATGCCGGCTTGTCGGAAGCCATGCTGGATCGCCTGCTGCTCAACCCCGCCCGCCTCGCTGGCATAGTGGCGGACGTGCGCAAGGTGATCTCCCTTGACGATCCGGTCGGCGCCGAAATCGACAGCCGGGTGCTGGAGAACGGCCTTCGCCTCTCCCGCCGCCGGGTACCCATAGGGGTCATCGGTGTCATCTACGAGGCGCGCCCCAACGTCACCATCGACATCGCCAGCCTCTGCCTCAAGACCGGCAACGCCAGCATCTTGCGCGGTGGCCGCGAGACCTTCCACTCCAATCTGGAGCTGGTGCGGGTGATCCAGCGCGCGCTGGCGGCTTCGGGCTTGCCTGGTGATGCGGTGCAGTACATCGACAACCCTGACCGGGCCTTGGTGGGCGAGCTGCTGCGCCTCGATCGCTATGTGGACATGATCATCCCCCGCGGCGGTGCCGGGCTGCACAAGATGTGCAAGGAGAACAGCTCCATCCCCGTCATCATCGGCGGCTTTGGCATCAGCCACATCTTCGTGGACGAGAGCGCCGATCTGGAACGTTCCCTGGCGGTCATCGACAACGCCAAGGTGCAGCGCCCCTCCGCCTGCAACGCCCTCGATACCCTGCTGGTACACGAGAAGGTGGCGGCCACCTTCCTGCCGCAGCTGGTGGCACTGATGAACGAGCGCCAGGTGACCCTGGTGGCCGCACCCAGCGCCATGCCACTGCTGGCCGGTGCCGACAACCTGTGCGAGGCGGGAACGGAAGACTTCGACACCGAATGGCTGGGGCTGACTCTGGGGATCAGGCTGGTGGCTGACGTCAACGAGGCGCTGGCCCACATGCGCGAGCACAACGCCGGCCACTCCGACGCCATCCTGACCAACGATCTGGCCAATGCGGAGCGCTTCGTCAACGGTGCCGGTTCGGCGGCGGTCTACGTCAACGCCTCCACCCGCTTCACCGATGGCGGCCAGTTTGGTCTCGGTGCGGAAGTCGCGGTCTCGACCCAGATGCTGCACGCCCGCGGCCCCATGGGGCTGACCGAGCTGACCAGCTACAAGTGGGTCGGCCAGGCGGACTATCTGATCCGTGCCTGAGCCAGGTCGCCCGTACAGTGCCGTCAATGCCGACTCAGGTCGGCATTTTTGTGGTTTTTTATTGCGCACTATCAGTGGCTTGCATATAACTATCCAGCAAGAGATGGCGTCATTCAGAGCGCCAGTTCAGGAAGGGGAGCGACTTCAAGGATGAAGCGACAGCATTGGATTGCGCGGCTGACTCGCCTCTGGCTGGGGCTGCCGCTGCTGGTGGCACTCTGCTTCAGCAGCCAGGGCCACGCCAGCTGGGATCAGGATCTCTACCGTCAGCTGGGTCTGGCGGGCAAGCTCGACAAACAGGTGTTCCGCAAGGCCCTGCGGGGCTATCAAGATGTGCGCCACAAGCGCAAACCCATCCTCACCATCATCGATTACAGCAAGCCCTCGACCATGCGCCGGCTGTTCGTCATCGACGTGAAGCGGCACAAGCTGCTCTACCACACCTGGGTCAGCCACGGTCGCAATTCGGGGGAGCTGGCCGCGCGCCAGTTCTCCAACCAGCTCAACTCCCGCCAGAGCTCCCTCGGGGTCTATCGCACCGCCGAAACCTATCAGGGCAAGCACGGCTACTCCCTGCGCCTCGACGGACTGAGTCCGGGCAAGAACAGCAATGCCCGCAAGCGCGCCATCGTCGTGCACGGGGCTGACTATGCGAGCCCGAGGCATCTGCAAAAATATGACAAGCTGGGCCGCAGCTGGGGTTGCCCCGCGCTGCCGCGAGAGCAGTCGAGGGCCATCATCGACATCATCAAGGGGGGGAGTGTCATCTATGCCCACGGCTGAGGCGGGTACCCCGAGCAATACAGGGCAAGAAGGCCAGCAAATGCTGGCCTTCGGTTGTCAGATGGAAGAGAGATTATTTGCGCACCACCAGCACCGGGCAGGGGGCGTGACGTACCACGGATTCCGCCACGCTGCCCACCAGCAGATGGCTGAGGCCGGAGCGACCGTGGCTGCCCATGACCAGCAGATCCACCTTGTCTTCCTTCGCCTGGATCACTATCTCGTCGGCGGCGCGGCCGAAGCGCACCTCGAACTTGGCCGGGATGGGCAGGCTGGCGACCAGCTCCTTGAGCTGGCTCTTGGCCTGACGCTCCATCTCGTGGGTGATCTCGATGGCGGTCATGTGCAGGATCTTGTAGCTGTCGAAGCCGTGCAACTGGTCCACCACGTGCACCAGCTTGAGCTCGGCCTGGTGGCTCTGGGCCATGAAGACGGCGTAGTCGAGCACGGCCTTGGACATATCGGAAAAATCGACGGGACAGAGCAGGGATTTGATGGTTGGCATGAGAAAGCTCCCCTCAAGTTAGGTCACTAATGAATCTTATGATTCATGATACGTAACGATGGGGCAATAACCCTCGACCCGCTCGCAAAATCAGGAAAAATATGAACGGGCACGACGGCTTTCTATGCTATCTGTATGCCTGAATGTGCCGCCTGGCTGTGAGCGCCTGCTGACGGCAACATCTTAGAGGAAACACTGGTACATGGTTCGTCCGCTCCTGTTGTGCTGCTTGCTGCTCGTCTTGCCTGTTCGGGCCGACACCCTGCACGTTTATTGTGATGACTGGCCCGGCTTCTGCCAAAGGGATGGCAAAGGGGTCTATCTGGACCTTGTTCGCGCCATCTATGAACCCGAAGGGTATGTGGTAAAGCCTCATATGGTGCCCTACAAGCGGGCGCTGGCGGTGGTGGCGCAGAAGGGGGGCGACATGGCGATGGGGGTCTATCGGGGGGAGGTGGCAGGCGTTCATCAGCCGGATTACCCCGACTCGGCCGACTACGTAACCGTGGTGATGCAGAAGCGCTGGTTGCCGCAATGGACCGGGGAGGCCAGCCTGAAGGAGCAGGAGGTGCTCTGGCTGCGGGGCTGGGCCTTCGACAAGTACATCCCGGTGACCATGCGCTGGTACGAGATAGACAACCACACCACGGCACTACAATTGTTGCTCAAGGGGCGTTACCGTTACTACCTGACCGATGGCGCCCTCTACCCCAAGGGCGCCCTCCCGCCCGAGCTGGCTCAGGTATTCCTGCGCTGGATCCCGACCTACCCCATCTTCGCCGATAACGAGAAAGGCAGGCAGCTACATGGGCTCTGGGATCCCGGCATGCGCACCCTGATCAGGCAGGGAAGGCTGGCGGAGATCTATCGGAAAAACAGGCTCTACCACGACTACCGGGACTTTATCAGGGAGCAGGAGGCGAGGGCGCGCACGCTGGCACCATCACCAGATTGATGCGGCCTTGCGTCTGGCTGTCTGGATCACCTTCTTGCTCAGTCTTCAGCCCTCAGCTTCTTTGCCAGCCGGTCGTAGAGGATCACGTTGACCGAGGCGGCCAGGTTCATGCAACCCTGAGTCGGTACGTAGATCACCTCCTTCACCGCCGCGAAGCGGGCGGGATCCAGCGTGCCATCCTCCGGGCCGAAGATGTAGAAGGCCCGTGCCGGGTGCTCGTAGTCCGGCAGCGAGGTGGCCCCCTCGATGAGATCCACCAGCACAGGAGTGCAGCCCTCGGGGACGAACGCCAGCAGATCCTCGACCCCGAGCAGGGGGATCTTCTCCACCATCTGCTTGGTGTCGGTGGCAAAGCGGCGCGCCAGCTCGAAGCGCTGCCCCGTGTAGTAGACCTCTTCTGCCCCGTAACAGCCGGCGGCCCGCATCACGGCTCCCACATTCTCCGGTGACTTGGGATTGACCAGCCCGATGGCACAATAATCGGGAGCCGCATCCGGTTGCACATCGACCCGCTGTGCGGCGCCGTAACCTGACTCTTTCATCTCGTTCTCCTCTGTGGCGGCGCATTATACCCCCGGCGCGCCCCTTGCCCAGCCTGTGGCGCCGACTCCCGTCCGGCGGGCCCAACAAGGGAGCAGTTGCACCGCTCTGGCGCAGCCCCGCACCCTGGCGCCCAATGGTGGCGCACCTGACATCCTGGCGCGGGGTTTGCAGTCACTTCCTCATACAAGATGACTGAGGCTCATCCGGACAAAGGCGTCCGTCCCCGCAGGGGGGCGGACGCTTTTTTTTATGGGCCCGTCATCCAACAGGACAAGGAGGCGGCCCCCGGGGGCCGCCGGCGACAAGGAGCGAGGGAATGAAGACCACCTGTGCCTATTGTGGAGTGGGGTGTGGCATCCGGTTGAGCCGGGAGGGCGACAACTGGCAGTTGCAGGGGGATGAACAGCATCCGGCCAATGGCGGCGCCCTGTGCGTCAAGGGGGCCAGCCTGCTGGAGAGCCTGGCCTTCCCCGATCGCCTGCTCTACCCGCGCTGGATGGGGCAGCGCATCGGCTGGGAGGAGGCCCTGGATACCCTGGCGGATCGCCTTGCCACCATCATGGCCCAGTCCGGGCCCGAGGCCATCGGCATCTACCTGTCTGGCCAGCTCACCACTGAGGATTACTACGTCGCCAACAAGCTGATGAAGGGGTATCTGGGCAGCACCAACGTGGACACCAACTCCCGGCTCTGCATGTCGTCGGCGGTGGTGGCCCACCAGCGCGCCTTCGGGGAGGATCTGGTGCCCGCCTGCTACGAGGATCTGGAGCTCGCGGATCTGGTGGTGCTCACCGGTGCCAACACCGCCTGGACCCACCCCGTGCTGTTTCGCCGCCTGCAGCAGGCGCGGGCACGGCGCCCCGAGCTCAAGGTGGTGGTGCTGGATCCCCGTCGCACCATGACGGCGGAGCAGGGGGATCTGCACCTGGCCCTCAAGCCCGGCAGCGACGTGGCGCTGTGGAACGGCCTGTGCCGCTACCTGCTCGACAGCGACGGCTGGGACAAGGCCTATGTGGCGCAGCACGTGAGCGGCTTCGAGGCGCTGGCGGCGGCGCTGGACGACCCCGCCTGGCAACTGGACGAGGTGGCCCGCAGCTGCGGCCTCTCCCGCAGCGATCTGCTCGGGTTTTACCAGCTGTTTGCCCGCACCCCCAAAACCGTCACCCTGTTCTGCCAGGGGATCAACCAGTCCAACCAGGGGGTGGACAAGGCCAACGCCATCATCAACGCCCACCTGATGTGCGGCCGCATCGGCAAGCCGGGGGCGGCCCCCTTCTCCATGACGGGGCAACCGAACGCCATGGGGGGGCGCGAGGTGGGGGGACTTGCGACCCAGCTCGCCGCCCACATGGGCTTTGGCGAGGAGGAGTGCGATAGGGTGCAGCGCTTCTGGGGAAGCCCGACCATGGTGCGCGGGCCGGGGCACAAGGCGGTCGAGTTGTTCGAGGCGGTGTACAGGGGGGAGATCCGCGCCCTCTGGGTGCTCGGCACCAACCCGGCGGTCTCCCTGCCGGACGGCAACCGGGTGCGCGAGGCCTTGAGCCGCTGCGAGCTGCTGGTGGTCTCCGAGGTGACGGCCAACACCGACACGGCGCGCCTCGCCCACCTGCTGCTGCCCGCCGCCGCCTGGGGGGAGAAGAGCGGCACCGTCACCAACTCCGAGCGCACCATCAGTCGCCAACGCGCCTTTCTGCCCCTGCCGGGGGAGGCCAGGCCAGACTGGTGGGCGCTGACCCAGCTCGCCCGCCGGCTCGGCTTTGGCGAGGGGTTCGCCTATGAGCACGAGCACGAGATCTTCTGCGAGCACGCCGCCCTCTCCGGCTTCGAGAACGACGGGGCCCGCCAGTTTGACATCTCGGGGCTGGCGGGTCTGAGCCGCGCCGAGTTCGAGGTGCTGGAACCCCTGAGCTGGCCCGTCAACGCCGACTGGCCTCGGGGCCGTGCCCGATTGTTCGAGGATGGGCGCTTTGCCACCCCGGATGGCCGGGCCCGCCTGCTGCCCCTGGCCCAGCACTTCCCCCCCCAGCCGAAGGCCGCCCCCCGGGGGGAGGATCTCTCCCTGCTCCTCAACAGCGGGCGGCTGCGGGATCAGTGGCACACCATGACCCGCACCGGTCACGTGCCCAGGTTGCAGGAGGCCGAGCCCTGGCCCAGGGTGCGGGTGGGTGCCGCCAGCCTGCTGGCGCTCGGTGCCAGGGAGGGGGACCTGGTGCGCCTTCACAACGAGCTCGGGGAGGCCCTGCTGCTGGTGGGGCTGGACGAGGGGCTCAGGGAAGGGGAAGCCTTCCTGCCCATGCACTGGACCGACAGCCAGTGCAGCCAGGGGGCGGTCAACCGCCTCATCGCCGCCGTGGTGGATCCCCTCTCCGGTCAGCCCATGTTCAAGCAGGGGCGGGTGCAGGCCAGGGCGCAAGCCACCCGTTGGCAGGGACTCTGGTGCGGCCGCCGGGACTGGCGCGAGCCGGTGGACTGGTGGGCCAGGCGCCCCCTGCCCGAGGGCAACTGCACCCTGCTTGCCTCCTGGTCAGAGGCCCCCGAACTCCTGTGGCAGCGGCTGGCAACCCAGGGGCGCTGGCTGCGGCTCCCCCTGAAGGAGGGCTGGCTCGCCCTGGCCCTGGCCGGGGATCGCATCGAGGGCCTGTTGCTGGTGGGGGAGCGGCGCCCGGACATCAAGGTCGATCTGCTGGCCAGCCTGCTCGGCACGCCGCTGCAGGCGGGGGCCCTGAGCCAGACCCTGGCCCAGGCCCTGGCCGGTGAGAGCCGGTTGGTCTGCTCCTGCCTGCGGGTGTCGGAGCAGCGCATCGTCGATGCCATCACCCGGCAGGGGGTGAGCGAGCTGGCGGGGCTGCAGGCCCTGCTCGGCTGCGGCAGCAACTGCGGCACCTGCCTGCCCGAGATCGACAAGCTGTTGATCAAGCATGTCTATATCGCCCAGGCCTGAGGCCTGGGCAGCAACACAAGGAGTGTGCGATGAGCCAAATCAGTCTGGTAGGAGCGGGCCCCGGGCCCCTCGAATTGTTGACCCTGCGCGCCCTGCACCGCATCGAGGCGGCAGAAGTGGTGGTCTATGACCGCCTGGTGGGGAGCGAGATCCTGGCCCGGATCCCCCAGGGGGCGGCCCGCTTCGACGTGGGCAAGCGCTGCGGCGAGCCGAGCCCGACCCAGGAGGAGATCAATGCCCTGCTGCTGGCGCTGGCCCGCACCGGCAAGCGGGTGGTGCGGCTCAAGGGGGGGGATCCCCTGGTGTTCGGCCGGGGCGGGGAGGAGGCGCTGCACCTGGCCCGCCACGGCATCGAGGCCGAGCTGGTGCCTGGTATCACGGCGGCCCTGGGCTGCGCCGCCAGCACTCTTATTCCCCTGACCCACAGAGGGCTGGCCCGCTCCCTGACCCTGGTGACGGGTCATTTGATGGACGAGGGGGACTATCGGGGCTGGCAGGGGTTGACCCGGGCCGGCCATACCCTGGTGTTCTACATGGGGCTGGAGCGGGCGGCCCAGATCCGGCAAGGGTTGCTGGCGGCGGGGGCCTCGGGTGATCTGCCGGTGGCGCTGGTGGTGGCCGGGTGCAGTGCGCGCCAGCAGGTCCATCACGCCCGGCTGGAGGGACTGGAGCAGGCCGCCCGTGCCCTGCTCGGCCAGAGCCCCGTGCTGATGATCATGGGGGAGGTGGTGAACCTTGGCGCCGAGCTGCAGGCTCTGCTGAACCAGACCATGGAGCGGGTAGCCTGAGCCGGGTTTCCCCCTCTACCCCCACTACCTCCTGATGGATAAAAAGGAGGTAGATTCAAATAGTTGGCCTTCATGTTGCGGCATTGGCAGCAGACACGTTGCGATAGCCGTTGGCAAGGAGCGCCATGACTACTCTTCCCCGGGGCCAGGATGGCCCCCCCTCCCGCCTGCTGATCCACGCCGATGATCCGGGCCAGGCCAATCGCTTGGCCCTGCTGGTCAGCCACTACGGTCATCAGCCCAGGATACTCGACACCCGCCAGCTGCTGACTCCGATGGAGCAGGGGGAGGCCCTGTTGGTCAGCTGCCGCCAGTTCGGCGCCGAGGTGCGCCTCGGCCTCTCCCTCTGGCCCGACATGCCGCGCCTCTTGTTCTGCGAGCGGCTCGGGGGCGATACCCAGCTCGCCCTGCTGCAGCAGGGGGTGTTGCTGGTGCCCCACCCCTGCGGCGAGCGGGAGCCGGTGGAGCAGTGGTTGCGGCTCGCCCGCAGCCAGCTCGCCATGGTGCAGACCCTGATGCAGACCGAGAGCGAGCTGCGCCAGAAGCTGGTGGAGCGGCGGCTCATTGAGCAGGCCAAGGGGCGCCTGATGCGTTATCAGGGGCTGGACGAGGAGCAGGCCTATCGCCTGATGCGCAGCACCGCCATGAGCCGCCACCTGAGCCTGGGGGAGCTGGCGCGGCAACTGCTGCAGGCATTGCCCGCCTGAGCGCCCCGCTGGCAAACCGTTTTGGTGCAATTGCGCCTAATTGAGGCAAACAGGGGGGAGAAGGAGGGAAGAAAAAGCCGGGAAAGGCCGTCCGATGCGGCTTGGCCAATCTGGCACGAAAAGTGAATTACCCAACATACAAGGAGTGATGGCGCCCAGGGCCCGTCACTCGCAACAGGGCAAAGAGGCCTCACCGATCCCGGATCGGTGGGGCTTTTTTTTGGTCGCCATCCTGCAACGAGGCAGGAGGGTGACAGCCCGGAACAGGGAACCGAGCGAGGGACTGGAATGAAAAGACGACAAGGATGTGCGGGGTTGCTGCTGGCGGTACTGTCGCTGCCGGTGCTGGCCGCGGTGGGGGCCCCCGAGCAGGAGGAACTCAGACTCGGCTTCATCAAGCTGACCGACATGGCGCCGCTGGCGGTGGCCTACGAGCGGGGCTATTTCGAGGACGAGGGGCTCTACGTGACCCTGGAGGCCCAGGCGAACTGGAAGATCCTGCTGGATCGGGTGATCGACGGCGAGCTGGACGGCGCCCAGATGCTGGCGGGCCAGCCCCTGGCCGCCCACATCGGCATCGGCACCCAGGCCGAGCTGGTGACGGCGTTTGCCATGGATCTCAACGGTAACGCCATCACGGTGGCCAACAGCGTCTGGGCGGCCATGGCAACCCAACTGCCCAAGCCGGTCGCAGGAGAGGTGCCACCGCCGGTGAGCGCCGCCGCCCTCAAGCCCGTGGTGGCGGAGTACCGCCAGGGGGGCAAGCCCTTCAACATGGGGATGGTGTTCCCCGTCTCCCCCCACAACTACGAGCTGAGGTACTGGCTGGCGGCGGGCGGCCTGCATCCCGGCTTCTACGCACCCAAGCTCGGCGACAACTCGGGCCAGCGCCAGGCAGACGTGCTGCTGTCGGTGACGCCGCCGCCGCAGATGCCCGCCACCCTGGAGGCGGGCACCATCGCCGGCTACAGCGTGGGGGAGCCCTGGAACCAGCAGGCGGTCGCGAAGGGCATAGGGGTGCCCGTCATCACGGATCAGGAGATCTGGCGCAACAACCCGGAGAAGGTGTTCGGCGTCACCCGGCAATGGGCCGAGCGCCACCCCAACACCCATGTGCGGCTGGTGAAGGCGCTGCTGCGGGCGGCCTGGTGGCTGGATGCAGAGCAGAACGGCAACCGGCGCGAGGCGGCCAGGATGCTGGCCAAACCCGAGTACGTGGGGGCCGACGAGCAGGTGATCGCCAGCTCCATGACCGGCACCTTCGAGTATGCCAAGGGGGACAAGCGGCAGCTGCCTGACTTCAACGTCTTCTTCCGCCACCACGCCACCTATCCCTACTACTCCGACGCCATCTGGTATCTGACCCAGATGCGGCGCTGGGGCCAGATCCCCGAGGCCAGGCCGGACGCCTGGTTCGAGCAGGTGGCCAAGGCGGTGTATCAACCCGAGGTCTATCGCCAGGCGGCCGAGGCGCTGATCGCCGAGGGCAAGCTCAAGGCCAGTGACTTCCCCGACTTTGCCAGCGAGCAGGGCTATCGCGGCCCCCAGGATGGCTTCATCGACGGCCTCATCTACGACGGCCGCCACCCCAACGCCTATCTGCAGCAGTTCGCCATCGGCCTCAAGGGCGATGAGCGGGTGCAATGAGCGAGGAGAGCGCAATGAAACGACTCAAGTGGCCACTCATCAATTGGAAAGCCATCGATCTGAAAACCCTGGTGCAGCCCCTGCTCGGCGTGCTGCTGTTCCTCGGCCTCTGGCAGTGGGGGGCGAGCCAGGTGCAGACCAGTCTGGGCACCCTGCCGGGGCCGCTCGCCACCGCCAGCCAGTTCTGGTCCCTCGGCCAGGATCACCTGGCGGAGCGGGAGAAGGCGAGCGCCTTCCTCGAGCGCCAGCAGGTTCGCAACGCCGAGCGGCTGGCGGCGGATCCGGCGGCCGAGGTGAAGCTGCGCCCCTACACAGGGCGCCCCACCTTCTTCGATCAGATAGCGACCAGCCTGTTCACCGTGCTGTGTGGATTCGGGCTCGCGACCCTGATTGCCATCCCGTGCGGGGTACTGCTCGGCATGAACCAGGGGCTCTATCGCGCCGCCAACCCGGTGATCCAGCTGCTCAAGCCGGTGTCGCCGTTGGCCTGGCTGCCGCTCATCACGCTGGTGGTGAGCGCTCTCTATGCAAACCCCACCCCCTGGCTTGCCAAGTCTTTCCTCACCTCGGCGCTGACGGTGACCCTCTGCTCCCTCTGGCCGACCCTGATCAACACCGCAGTCGGGGTGGCGGGGTTGGACAGCGACCTGCACAACGTCAGCCGGGTGTTGCGCCTCTCCTTTGTGACCCATGTGCGCCGCATCGTGCTGCCCGGCGCCCTGCCCATGATCTTCACCGGGCTGCGGCTCTCCCTGGGGGTGGCCTGGATGGTGCTGATCGCGGCGGAGATGCTGGCCCAGAACCCGGGGCTCGGCAAGTTCGTGTGGGACGAGTTCCAGAGCGGCGGCTCGGCCTCCCTGGCCCGCATCATGGTGGCGGTGATCACCATAGGCCTCATCGGCTGCGCCCTGGACAGGGGCATGCTGGCCCTGCAGCAGTGGTTGTCCTGGGACAAGCGCCAGGTGCTGCGTTAATCACATTCCTATTCAGGCAGGAGAAGAGCCAATGAAGAGTTATCTGGAGATAAGCGACGTCGGCATCTCGTTCGAGACGGAGCAGGGCAGCTTCGAGGCCCTCAGCCGGGTCAACCTGCGCATCGAGAAGGGGGAGTTCGTCTCCCTCATCGGTCACTCGGGTTGCGGCAAGAGCACGGTGCTCAACCTGGTGGCCGGGCTGCTGGAGCCGACCCTGGGCGGCATCATCCTCGATGGCCGCGAGGTGGCGGGGCCGGGGCCCGAGCGGGCCATGGTGTTCCAGAACCACGCCCTGCTGCCCTGGCTCAGCGTCCAGCAGAACGTGGCGCTGGCGGTGGGCCAGGTGGAGCCTGACAAGCGGGCGGTGGCGGAGCGGGTGGACTACTACCTCTCCCTGGTGCAGATGGATCACGCCAGCCGGAAGATGCCCCACGAGCTGTCGGGGGGCATGAAACAGCGGGTCGGCATCGCGCGGGCCCTGTCGCTCTCCCCCAAGGTACTGCTGATGGACGAGCCGTTCGGTGCCCTCGACGCCCTGACCCGGGCCCATTTGCAGGATGCGTTGATGGCGATCCAGGCGGAGCTTGGCAACACCGTCATCATGATCACCCACGACGTGGACGAGGCGGTGCTGCTCTCCGATCGCATCGTCATGATGACCAACGGCCCCAGTGCCACCGTCGGGGAGATCCTGACCGTGGATCTGCCAAGGCCCAGGGACAGGGTCGCCCTGGCGGATGACCCCCACTACCACAAGCTGCGCCAGCAGGTGCTGCGCTTCCTCTACGAGAAGCAGCGCAAGGTGACCCCCCTCAAGGCAGCCGGGCAAGTGCGCAGCAAGCTGCGCGCCTGAGCCCACCGGATTCAAGGAAGAGAGATATGACTGACAAAGAGCAACAGTGGGTGATCGGCGACGGCGTGGACCTGATCGATCGCCAGAGCGCCGGATCCGCCGAAAAGCAACGCCTGCTGGTGGTGGGCAACGGCATGGTGGGTCATCACTTCGTCGAACAGCTGGTGGCGGCCGGTGGCCTCGACCGGTTCGAGGTGACGGTGTTCGGGGCCGAGCCTGACTCCGCCTACGACAGGGTGCACCTCTCCGAGGTATTCGGCGGCAAGGCCCCGGAGGCGCTGCGCATGGCGGATCCCGCCTGGTATGAAGAGAGCGGCATTGCGCTGCGGCTGGGGGCCGAGGTGGAGGTGCTCGACCGGGCCGCCCGCACCCTGACGCTCGCCAACGGCGAGCAGTTCCCTTACGACCGTCTGGTGCTGGCGACCGGCTCTGTGCCCTTCGTGCCCCCCATCCCCGGCCATCAGCGGGAGGGCTGCTTCGTCTACCGCACCCTGGGGGATCTCGCCGCCATCCGCGATGCCTGCGCCCAGGCCCGCAGCGGCGTGGTCATCGGCGGCGGCCTGCTGGGGCTGGAGGCGGCCAACGCCCTGCGCCTGCTCGGGCTCAAGACCCAGGTGGTGGAGTTTGCCCCCAGGCTGATGCCGGTGCAGCTCGACGAGAGCGGCGGCGCCGTGCTGCGAGACAAGATTCAGGCGCTCGGGGTCGAGGTGCTGGTGGAGAAGGCCACCGAGTGCATCGAGCAGGGGGAGCAGGCTCGCCACCGCCTGCGCTTCAAGGACGGCTCTCATCTTGAGACCGATGTCCTGCTGTTCTCGGCAGGCATCCGCCCCGCCGACGCCCTGGCCCGCCAATCCGGGCTGAACGTCGGGGAGCGCGGCGGCATCTGCATCGACGACGGCTGCCACAGCTCGGATCCCGCCATCCTCGCCATCGGCGAGTGCGCGCTCTGGCAGGGGCGCATCTTCGGCCTGGTGGCCCCCGGCTACCAGATGGCCCGGGTCGCCGTGGCCAGCCTGTGCGGCGGCGAGAGCCGTTTTGTCGGGGCGGACATGTCCACCAAGCTCAAGCTGATGGGGGTGGACGTGGGCTCCATCGGCGACGCCCACGCCAGCACTGCCGGGGCCCAGGAGCTGCTGCTGCTGGACAGGGTCAACGGCATCTACAAGAAGCTGGTGACAGACGGCGAGGGCAATCGCCTGCTCGGCGCCATCCTGGTGGGGGACGGAGCCGATTATGAGCGGTTGCTGCAGTACTACCAGAACGGGGTGGCGCTGCCCCAGCCGCCGCTCTCCCTGCTGGTGGGAGAGGCGGGCACGGCCCCCGCGCCCCTGGTGCTGCCGGACAGCGCCATCCTCTGCTCCTGCCACAACGTCAGCAAGGGGGACGTGGTGGCCGCCGTTCGGGCGGGCAATCACGAGCTGTCGGCGGTGAAGAGCTGCACCAAAGCAGGCACCGGCTGCGGCGGCTGCAGCAACCTGCTCAAGCAGGTGGTGGATCAAACCCTGGCGGATCTTGGGGTCGAGGCGGACAAGGGGTTGTGCGAGCACTTCGCCTACGGGCGCCAGGAGCTCTATCACCTGGCCCGGGTCGGCGAGCTGAAGAGCTTCGAGGCGCTGCGAGACAAGCATGGCCAGGGTCTGGGCTGTGACATCTGCCGGCCGACGGTCGCCTCCATTCTGGCGTCGCTCTGGAACGAGCACGTGCTGGAGAAGCCCCACCGCGCCCTGCAGGATACCAACGACGCCTTCCTCGCCAACCTGCAAAAGGACGGCACCTACTCTGTGGTGCCGCGCATCCCCGGTGGGGAGATCACCCCGGAGGGCCTCATCACCATTGGGGAGGTGGCGCGCAAGTACGGCCTCTACACCAAGATCACCGGCGGTCAGCGCATCGATCTGTTCGGTGCCAGGGTCGATCAGCTGCCCGCCATCTGGGGCGAGCTGGTGGCGGCGGGGTTCGAGACCGGCCAGGCCTACGGCAAGTCGGTGCGCACCGTGAAGTCCTGTGTCGGCTCCACCTGGTGTCGCTATGGGGTGCAGGACTCCATGACCCTGACCCAGACCCTGGAGCACCGCTACAAGGGGCTGCGGGCGCCTCACAAGCTGAAGTTTGCGGTCTCCGGCTGCACCCGGGAGTGCGCCGAGGCTCAGAGCAAGGACATCGGCGTCATCGCCACCGAGCGGGGCTGGAACCTCTATGTGTGCGGCAACGGCGGCATGCGGCCGCGCCACGCCGACCTGTTCGCCACCGATCTGGACGAGCAGACCCTGATACGCTACATCGACCGGCTGCTGATGTTCTATGTACGCACCGGGGACAGGCTGCAGCGCACCTCGGTCTGGATGGAGAACATGGAAGGGGGGCTCGACTACCTCAAGTCGGTGATCATCGAAGACAGGCTCGGCATCGGGGACGAGCTGGAGGCCATGATGGGGGAGATAGTCGGCAGCTGGCAGTGCGAATGGAAGAGTACCCTGGCGGACCCGGACAAGCTGAAGCTGTTCGAGGCCTTCGTCAACCGGATCGAAGACGAGACACCGCCGCGCCGTGAGGAGCGGGGTCAGTGGGTGCCGGATATCTCTATCAAGGAGGTGGTATGAGCGGGGCCAGCGGGTTGCACGCCCGCCATCAGCATCAAGGAGGTGATATGAAGGATTTCAAGGAGGGCACAGTGCACCCTGAGCATGGGCAGTGGCATCGGGTATGCGAGCTGGCGGCGCTGCCGGAGCAAGCCGGGCGCAGCGCCTGGCTGGAGGGGCGGGTGCTGGCGTTGTTTCGCCTTGGGGAACGGGTCTATGCCCTGGACGGGGTGGATCCCCAGGCCGGGGTGGCGGTGCTCGGGCGCGGCCTGGTGGGGGATGCCGGGGGCGAACCCGTGGTCGCCTCACCGCTCTACAAGCAGCGCTACGCCCTGATGGATGGCCGCTGCCTGGATGATCCGGCCCTGAGTGTCGCCTGCTGGCCGGTGCGACTGGAAGGCGGCGCTGTCTGGGTGCAACTGGGCTGATGGGGCTGTGTAGATTGTCATCAAGGATCACCGGGCTTGCCCGGTGATTTTTTGTGCGCAAGTCGACAATTTTTGCACGAGACGATGGCGGGTAAACGTTTTTCGGAAATAATGGACAAACGTTTGTAACTGGATGTTTGTCTATGACGGAACGTGAGCAAGAGATCCTCGCCCTGCTGCGCCAGGATCCCATGATTGCCCAGCAGGAGCTGGCGGACAGGCTTGGCATCAGCCGCTCGGCGCTGGCGAGCCATATCTCCAGCCTGATGCGCCAGGGCTATGTGCAAGGCCGCGGCTATGTGCTGCGTGAAGGCCCCTACGCCGTGGTGATCGGCGGCGCCAACATGGATATCTGCGGTTGCAGCCACGACAACCTGCGCATCGGTGACTCCAACCCGGGCCGGGTACGTACCTCGGCTGGCGGGGTGGGGCGCAACATCGCCGAGAACCTGGCGCGGCTCGGTACCGATACCCGGCTGCTGACCGCAGTGGGCAACGATCAGTACGGCCATCACCTGCTGGAAGTGAGCCAGCGTGCTGGCGTCGACGTGCGCCAGGTGCTGGTGCTGGAGGGTCAGGCGACCTCCTGTTACCTCAGCCTGCATGATGGCAGCGGCGAGATGAGCTGCGCCGTCAACGACATGGGCATCATCGACGAGCTGACTCCGGCCAGGCTCACCCCCTTGAGCGGTTTTCTGCAGGCTGCCCGGCTCTGGGTGCTCGACACCAACCTCGCCACCCACACCCTGGACTGGCTGTTCGAGCGCCAGGGGGAGCACATCATCTTCGTCGACACCGTCTCTGTGGCCAAGGTGGAGAAGATCCGCCCCTGGTTGCACCGCATCCACACCCTCAAGCCGAACCGCAGCGAGGCGGAACAACTGTGCGGCTTCACCATCGCCGGGCCCGACACCTGGCCCATGGCGGCGGCCTGGTTCCACCGCGCCGGGGTGCAGCGGCTGTTCCTGAGCCTCGGCGATCAAGGCATCTTCTATAGCGATGGGGAGCAGCAGGGCCATCTGCCCGTGCTCGGCAGCCCTGTCGTCAATGTGACCGGCGGCGGCGATGCCTTCATGGCAGGACTGGCCCACGCCTGGTTGCTGGAGCAGGGCATCATGGAGGCGACCCGATTCGCCCTCGGCTGCGCCGCCCTCACCGTCAATTGTTCCGATACCGTCTTTTCCGGCCTATCCAAGGCCGCCGTTGAACGCATGCTGGAGGAGTACCCATGTTGAACGCTTACCTCGATATCCAACCTGTCGTCGCCGAAGCCCTGGCCGCAGGCAAACCCGTCGTTGCCCTGGAGTCCACCATCATCTCCCACGGCATGCCCTATCCGCAGAACGTGGAGACGGCGCGTCAGGTGGAGCAGGTGGTGCGGGACAACGGCGCCGTGCCGGCCACCATCGCCATCATCGATGGCCGCCTCAAGGTGGGTCTGGATGAGGGGGCCCTGGAGGCGCTGGGCCGGGCCGGCCACGCCGCCACCAAGTGCAGCCGACGGGACATTCCCTTCGTGCTGGCGAACAAGGGGCTGGGCGCGACGACTGTAGCTTCCACCATGATCATTGCCGCCATGGCGGGGATCCGGGTGTTCGCCACCGGCGGCATCGGCGGCGTGCACCGCGGCGCCCAGGAGACCTTCGACATTTCTGCGGATCTGCAGGAGTTTGCCCAGACCCCGGTGGCCGTGGTCTGCGCCGGTGCCAAGTCGATCCTCGACATCGGCCTGACCCTGGAGTACCTGGAGACCCAGGGTGTGCCCGTTATCGGTTATCAGACCGAGGAGCTGCCCGCCTTCTACACCCGCGAAAGCGGCTTCAAGGTGGATTACCGCCTCGATACCCCGGCGGCCATCGCCGAGGCGCTGCGTCTGAAGTGGGAGCTGGGGCTTGCCGGTGGCGCCGTGGTGGCCAACCCGATCCCGACCCAGTTTGCCATGCCCAAGGCCGACATCGACGCCGCCATTGCCCAGGCACTGCGTGAGGCGGACGAGCAGGGGGTCAAGGGCAAGGAGTCCACTCCCTTCCTGCTGGCCCGGGTGTGCGAGCTGACCGGCGGCAACTCCCTGGCGGCCAACATCCAGCTGGTGCTGAACAATGCCGCCCTGGGTGCAAAGATTGCCGCCAGCCTGTAACGGCAGGTGGATGAATGCAAAAGAGGGCCTGTTGGCCCTCTTTCTTATTGTGCAAATCGGTTACATAAAACCTTATTGCAGCACCAGTCGACCGTTGAGGGGTTGCACGGGTCTGTTGTTGGGGTGGTGCATCACGGCCTTGAAGGCATCGATCTGGGCCTGGCTCACCTGCACCGGCTGCTTCATCACCAGCCAGCGCACCCCTTCCGAGCAGGGCGGCGTGGTCAGCGACCCGCTGAAGCGGTAGTAGTCGCGCCTGGCGGGCAGCAGTGACTCGGCCGAGATCGGTTCCTTGAAGGCGTGGATCTCCCCCGCCTTGGCTGGCAGGGTTTGCCAGGCCTGACTCAGGGCCCCATTGGCCCGGCCCGGCTCGAACATCACGGCGACCACTGCCAGCTCCCCCTTGTCATTGGCGTGCACCAGGTGTCCCTCCAGGGGGTAGGACCTGCCCTCGATGAGGTTTTCGCTGGGAGCGTGGAAGTGGAACTGCTTGAGCTCGAAGCGCATGCCGTCGAGCTCAAGGCTGCTGCCCGGTGCATAGTTGACCTGCACCGTGTGACCGTTGTTGACCAGGGTCTTGCCGCCCGGCAGGTAGTGGAACTGCAGTGGTGCCAGCTCGGCTTCCACCAGACCTGCGAGGTTGACCGGCGACTGGTTGCTGCCCGCGCACTGGCCAAATTCCGGGGTCAGGCTGGCCCATTTCGCCGGGCCGGCCTCACCGCTGTATTCCCAGTGCGGAGCTGCGGCGAAGGCGGTGGGGCACAACAACAGAGAGCAGGCCAACAGGGACTTTCTCATCATGCATCCTTATCTTGATTGAAAAGCGCGGCCATCCGTTTCCCCACTCGGTGAGGGAACAGCAGATGGCATTCTCTGGAATGCGGGATACAGAATGTCAGACCGGATATTTATTATTGAAGATCATTGCAGGCGATATTTATGATGCATTTAATATGAATCTAAATAATCTTGGGCCACTCCTTAATATTGAATGGTGGCTCTTTAAAATGAAAGCAATCTAATTAATTGGCTGGTATCAAGGATGAATTCTTTCATGTTCCTCTCATCGAGGTCAGGCTTTTTTACCTCGCAAGCCTTCGCTTAAAGTCCACCAAAAAAATCACAATTCATTGTTTTTTATTGTCATTTTTCATTCCTGTTTTGAACTTGAACAAATGATAGACAGTTGCTCCCGGGCAGGCTGACGCTGCGATTGTTCGCAAACTCAAGAGAGAGAGTAAATATTGTCTGCTGGTGCTGGTGCTGGTGCTGGTGCTGGTGCTGGTGCTGGCCTTGCCCGGAACGGGTAATAGGGCCGATATAACTGGTCAGCCCGGTCAACTGCTGTACCGGGAGGGCTATGCCTCAGGACAACAAGTCGGCCAGCCGGCTTGCGGACTACGCAGTACAAGGTGGATGAGGTGAAGCAGCGGAGCGGACTCGACTTCTGCGCCGAGCGACCTGATGAGCCGGAAGAGGCCATGGAGTTCAGGCTGATGGCCATATGGGCAGCGGCTCTCCCTCATGACAACAGGGGCCTCGGCCCCCGTTGTCATTTGCTGATCTCATCCCCCACCTGCTTGACCGCATCCCGGGTACCGTGGCCGATCTCGCGGGTCACGTCACGGGTGGTGTGGCCAATTTCCCGGGTCACGTCCCGGGTGGTGTGACCCACGGTGCGGCCCGCCTCCTTGATGTCGGCGCAGCCGCCGAGCAGGCTGCCCAGGGCCAGGCCGAGTGCCATCAGTGCCATGCAGTCATGCCTCATGCCGTGCTCCTTTTCGTTTCATCATCATCTTCATGTCGATGTCGGCATTATGGCCTCGTGTGCAGCGGCCGGGCAACCAGCAGGGTGTGGCCCGGTCCCGGGATCTCGTGCTCGGCCTCCACATGGAAATGAGCCTCGCGCAGGCACTGGTACAGCTGTTTGGAGTGATAGAAGCGGCTGTTGCCGTTGGCCAGGCAGGTGAAGTAGAGGGAGGTGGCGTTGAGACTGAAACTGGCGGCTTCGAAAGTCTGCCTGTCCCAGAACAGCTCCAGGATGCAGACCCGGGCGTCCGGTTTCATGGCCAGTCGGACCCGGTTCAGAATGGCGACGATCTGCGCGTGGCTGAAGCAGTCGAGAAACTGGCTCATCCACCAGATGTCGGCCTCGCCGGGCAGGGGGCCTGGTTGCAGCAGATCTACCGGATGACCCTGCACCCGTTCAGTCAGTCCGGCCTCCTCGATGTTCAGGCGGGCCAGTGCCAGCTGCTCGGGCAAATCCAGGATGGTGACCCGCAGAGCGGGATCCCGTTTGGCACAGGCGATGGCCCACTTGCCGGTGTTGCCGCCCAGATCGTAGAGGTGGCGCGGCGCATAGCCGAACACCTTGTCCTGCGCCTGCTGGAATGCCCAGTCGGAGTAGAAGTGATCGAACGCAAACCAGCTGCGGCGGGCCGGTTCGGGCAGCTCGCTCAGGTGCGGGTAGAGGGTCTGCCAGGGACCGAACTCCTGCAGGCCGGCCGGCGAGCCCTGACGGATGGCGTCGAGTAGATGGGCGAGAGGCTGATAGCAGACATGCTGGGTGAAATCGAGATTGACCCGGCTCATGGCGTCGTGCAGCAGGTATTTGCCGACCCGGCCCAGCACATAGTGCTCGTCTGTCAGATAGCAGAGCCCGCCACCGAGCCCCATGTCCAGCAGCACACCGGCGCCGTATTCGCTCAGCTCGCATGCCAGGGCGATCTCGGCCAGCGGGGCCCCCCGCGAGCCGCGGGTCTCGAGAAACGCCAGCACCCCGGTTTCACGCAGGCACCAGCTGGCCTGAAACAACATGGGCCCGAAGGCGATTTTCTGGGCCTCGCTGATGGCTTCCAGCGCGTTGTATGGGTCTGCCTGATAGTGGTTCACGGGGTGACTCCTGCCGGATTATTGGTTCTGTGTGCGGGAGAGCTCGGTCTGGATGGCCTGATTCAGACCCAGCACCCAACGGTTATAACTGCGATGTATGCTGCCCTTGCCCTTGTCATCAAGGTTGATGCTGCTCACATAATTAATGGAGTAATCGCGAGCGCTATAGGGAATATCGATCACCGCCTGATGTTGACGCACATTGACCTGGCCACGAATAAGCCCTGGTCGTTCTTTCCTCATCACCCAGCTCTTGCTTATGCCCGCCGTAATAATGGCCTTGGCCACCTGTTCTTCGGTCAGATTGAAGGGCACCGGATTGACTGCCATATTACGGATGGGCTGGCTGGTGGAGCAAGCGGCCAACAAGGCACAGGTCAGTATCAGGGATATTTTATTAATGAGTTTCATAATATTTCCTTCGGGGGAGGATATTCATCAATTCGGGCGAGGCAATGAGACAACACAAATTGTTTATTTTCAATCGCCAAGGCAGTGGATAATCTGCGCCAGCTATTATTTTTGATGAATAATGGTATTATCCGACCGGTATTAACCTGATGACGCCATTCCATGCCGTGGAGCAGGCACTGCCCGTCGGATGAGTGCCTTTTATCGTCTTCGCTCCCACCCACCGTTTTAAGGACAGGTTGCCTGAAATATGCTCTCTTTCTCGCTGCTGGATAGCCAGGCACTGTCTCCGGGTCTGGCCGATGAGGCCGCCTGGCAGGCGTGGGCGCAGCAGGGCCGCTGGCCCGTCGACCTGCCGTTTCCCGCTACCCCCTTGCTGCCCATGATGATGGCGCGCCGTCTGAGCCAGGGCTCCCGGCTGGCGGTGCAGGTGGGGCTGAGCCTGCTGGCTCGCCATGCCATTGATTACGCCATCTTCGTCAGCCGTCATGGCGAGCTGGCCCGCTCCATGACCCTGCTGCAGGCGTTGGCGGACGGACAGGCGTTGTCGCCCACGGATTTCTCCATGTCGGTGCACAACACTGCCGCCGGACTCTGCTCCATTCAGGGCAAGGCCGCCATTCCCATGACCTCGTTGGCGGCGGGAGAGAACGGCTTGATGGCGGGCCTGACCGAAGCGGTCTGCGCCCTGCAGGCCGGTGCCCGCCGGGTGCTGCTGGTGGCATTCGAAGGACCTGTGCCCGAGTTTCACCGTCCCTGGCTGGCGGACGAGGCGCCGCCCCACGCGTTGGGGTTGGTGCTTGAGGCTGGCGACCAGTGGCGCTGCGAGGGCGCGCACCGCACAGTCGAACCCCATGCCCGCCCGCTGCCGCAGAGTCTGGCCTGCTGGCGTGCCCTGTTGCGGCATGAGTCGACTCTGACCCTTTGCGATGGCCGCCAGGAGTGGGCATGGCAGCGTTGCTGAACCGGGGTTGGCGGCTGATCGGCACGGCCCTCGGCTTCACCCTGTTCGGGGTGGGCGGCCTGCTGCTCTCCCTGTTCTGGTTTCCGCTGCTGGCGCTCTGTCTGCGCGGCGAGCGGCGCCGTACCCTGGCCCAGCTGACCATACGCCACAGCTTTCGGCTGTTTCTCGGTGTGCTGCGCGGCTGGGGAGTGCTCGATTACAGCGTGAGCGGCATGCCCGCCCATTTGCGCGGTGCCCTGGTGGTGGCCAATCACCCCAGCCTGCTCGACTACGTCATGCTGGCCGCCGAGATGCCGGTGTGCGACTGCATCGTCAAGCAGTCCCTCTGGCGCAACCCCTTCATCGGTGGCGTGGTGCGGGCGGCCGATTACCTGCCCAACGTGGCGGGTGAGGATCTGCTGGCCCTGTGCCAGTCGCGGATCCGGGCCGGCGGCCTGCTGCTGATCTTCCCGGAGGGAACCCGCACCACCCCGGGTGAACCCATCAAGCTGCAGCGCGGCGCGGCCCAGCTTGCGGTGCGCAGCCAGGTGCCGCTGCAACTGGTGCGGATCCACTGCAGCACCCGATTTCTCACCAAGCAGGACAAATGGTTCAAGATCCCGGAAAATAAGCCGACTTTCACCATAGAATTCCTGCAGCAGGTGGCGGCAGACGAGGTGGTCTCCACCGGCCAGAGCAGTGCGCTGGCCGCCCGCCAGCTGACCCGCTTTCTCACCCGGGCCCTGCAACCGGGGCCCCAATGACAGCATATGGAACAGTTATGCAAGACCTGCATCTAGAGATAAAACAACTCATCATCGACAGCCTCAACCTCGAGGGGCTCACCCCTGACGACATCGACAGTCAGGCGCCGCTGTTCGGTGACGGCCTGGGGCTGGACTCCATCGATGCGCTGGAGCTGGGCCTTGCCATCAAGGGCCGCTACGGCATCGTGCTCTCCGCCGAGGATGAGAACACCCGTCGCCACTTTGCCTCCGTTGCGGCGCTGGTCGCCTTGGTGCAGGCCCAGTCGAAAGGGGAGGCCTGAGCCATGACCCGTGACGACATCTTTGCCCAGATCAAGGCTGCCCTCGTCGAGCTGTTCGAGGTCGACGAAGAGGCCATCACCCCCGAGGCCCGTCTCTATCAGGATCTCGAGCTTGACAGCATCGACGCTATCGATCTGGTGGTGCACCTGCAGAAGCTGACCGGCAAGAAGATCAAGCCGGAAGAGTTCAAGTCGGTGCGCAGCGTCAACGACGTGGTGGATGCGGTCGAGCGTCTGCTGGCCGACGCCTGATGCCGGTGCACGCCCTGCCATGATGCGCTGGCTCTCCTGGCTGGCCGGTGGTGCCCTGCTGCTCTACCCGCTGGCGGTTTACTGGGGGCTGACCCACGCCGGTCAGACCCCGCTGCTGCTCGGTCTGCTGCTCATCTTCTCACTGCGGCTCTTGCCCGGCCTGCTCAAGGGGCGGGTCCGGCTCGGCCCCTTGCCGGAGTGGCTCTGGCTGGGCCGCCTGCTGGCCTGCATCGGCCTGGGGCTGACCCTGCTGTCTGCTCTGTTCAGCGCCCGGCACTGGCTGCTCTACTACCCGCTGGCGGTGAGCCTGGCGCTGCTCTGCCTGTTTGGCTGGAGCCTGACTCGCCCCATGAGCCTGGTGGAGCGGCTGGCCCGCCTGCAGGATCCCGCTTTGCCGCCGGCAGCCATCGGCTACACCCGGCGGGTGACCCAGGTCTGGTGCGGCTTCTTCGTCATCAACGGCGCGCTGGCGGCCTTCACCATCTGGCACGGGGATCTGGCGCTCTGGAGCCTCTACAACGGCCTCATCAGCTACGCCCTGATGGGCGGCCTGATGGGCGCTGAGTATCTGGTGCGCCGCCGCCTGCTCAAGAGGCTGGCCCCATGACCCTGCTGAAAACTATCTGGCAGCGGAACGGCGAGTGCGTGGTGGCGTTCGGCCCGGATGGCGAGGTGACCCTGGCCGAGCTGCGCCGCGGCAGCCTGCAACTGGCCCGGGCCATGGCCCGCCACGCCGGCGCCGGCCAGCCAGGTGCGCGCTGGGCCCTCTGCTTCGATGACAGCCTGCTGTTTACTCAGGCGCTGCTCGCTTGCGCCCTCGGCGGGCACCGGGCCATCCTGCCGGGTCATCAGCGGCTGGCCGGTCTGCAGGCGCTGCAGAGTCAGTTCGATGGCCTGCTCACCGACGGCGAGCTGCCGGGTGAGGCACTCACCGCGGCGCAGCTCAGGCTGCCGCTGCTGGTGGCGGATGACGAGCGGGAGGCAGACGGCGCGGCTCTGCTGCCCGAGCGCCTCGATCTCACCCTGTTCAGCTCCGGCTCCACCGGCGAGCCCAAGGCGATCCCCAAGGCCTGGCCCCAGCTGGAGGCGGAGTTGCGGGTGCAGATGGCGCTGTGGGGCGAGCAACTGGCCGACACCCGGGTGCTGGCCAGCGTCAGTCACCAGCACATCTACGGCCTGCTGTTTCGCATTCTGTTGCCGCTTGGTCTCGGCCGCCCCTTTGATCGTCGCAGCATCGACTACCCGGAGCAGCTGGCACTGCAAACGGCCCCCTGGTGCCTGATCGCTTCCCCTGCGTTTCTGAGCCGGCTCGACCCGGCCATTGCTGCCGCCGGCTGCCGGTTGATCGTCTCCTCCGGCGGTCCCCTGCAACCGGGCGATGCCCAGCGGGCCAACATGCTGTTCGGTCAGCTGCCGGTGGAGATCTTCGGCAGCAGCGAGACCGGCGGCATCGGCTGGCGTCAGCGCCACCAGGTACAGACTCCCTGGACGACGCTGCCCGGCGTCGAGGTGCGGGTCGGTCCGGATCAGTGTCTGCTGCTGCGCTCCCCCTTCCTGCCGACGGCGGAGTGGCTCGCCTGCGCCGATCGCATCGCCTTGCACGAGGGCGGTTTCGAGCTGCTGGGCCGCCAGGATCGGGTGGTCAAGCTGGAGGAGAAGCGCATCTCCCTCGACGAGGTGGAGGCGCGCCTGCAGGGGCTGGCGGAGGTGGAATCGGCCGCCGTGCTGCCGCTGCAGCAGGGCCAGCGCCAGATCCTCGGCGCCGTGCTGGTGCTTAGCGAGGCGGGCACCGCCCGCTGGGCCGAGCTCGGGCCCGGGCGTTTTCTGCTGGCCCTGCGCCAGCAACTGCGTCCCTGGCTCGAGCCGGTCGCCTTGCCGCGCAGCCTGCGCCGGGTCGAACAGATGCCCGTCAACGCCCAGGGCAAGCGCCCCTGGCCACAACTCAAGGAGCTGTTCGATGAGCCCATCCGCTGACAATCTGCCACAGGAGACGCTACCGACTGAACTGGGTTGCGAGGTGCTGGCCGATGGCGTGCGCCTGCAACTGCGGCTCGATCCCGATTTGCCCTGGTTTACAGGCCACTTTCCCGGCGCGCCCCTGCTGCCCGGGGTGACCCAGATCCACTGGGTGATGCACTACGCCGCCAGCCGACTCAAGCTGACTCAGCCGTTTCACGGGGTGGATCAGCTCAAGTTCCAGCGCCCGCTGCGCCCCGGAGCCGAGTGCAGCCTGCGCCTGCAGTGGCAGGCGGACAAGGACCAGCTCCTCTTTCAGTATCTGCTTGGCGATGAGCCGGCGAGCAGCGGACGGGTGCGTCTGATCCCATGACGCCCTGCATTCTGATTCCCTGTTACAACCACGCCGGCCCGCTGGCCGCCGTGCTGGCACGGCTGGCCGAATACGGGCTGCCCTGCCTGCTGATCGACGATGGCAGCGAGCCGGTTGCCGCCGCCGAGCTGGATGCACTGGCCGCGCGTTACCCCTGGGTCACCCTGCTGCGCCACCCCCACAACCAGGGCAAGGGCTGCGCCGTGATGACGGGGTTGCGCCGTGCCCATGCACTCGGCTTCAGCCACGCCCTGCAGGTGGATGCCGACGGCCAGCACGATCTGGCGGACCTGCCGGCCCTGCTGGCCGAGGCGGACAAGCACCCGGCGGCGCTCATCTCCGGCCGCCCGCTCTACGATGATTCCGTGCCCAAGGGGCGCCTCTACGGCCGCTACATCACCCATGTCTGGGTCTGGATCGAGACGCTGTCGTTCGCCATCAAGGACAGCATGTGCGGCTTTCGGGTCTATCCGCTGGCCGCCACCTGCGCGCTGCTCGAGCGGGTGGTGCTCGGCCGGCGGATGGATTTCGACACCGAGGTGATGGTGCGCCTCCATTGGGCCGGGGTGGCGGTGCGCTTCGTGCCGACCCGGGTCATCTATCCCGCCGATGGCAGCTCCCACTTCCAGCTCTGGCGCGACAACCGCGACATCTCCTGGATGCACACCCGGCTGGTGTGCCGCCTGCTGTGGGATCTGCTGCTGCGCATCGGCCGCTGGCCCCGTCGCCTCTGGTCATGGGCGGCCCGGCTGTGGCGTGAGCGCCGTACCCACTGGTCGCGCACCCCGGAGCGGGGATCCCTGCTCGGCATGCAGATCATGCTGACCAGCTATCGCCTGCTGGGGCGGCGCGGGTTTTCCCTGCTGCTCTACCCGGTTATCGGTTACTTCTGGCTGACCGGCCGCGCCCAGCGCCAGGCATCCCAAGCCTATCTGGCCCGCCTCGAGCGCTTCGCCAGCGCGCAGGGGGTGGCGCTGCCCGCCGAGCCGAGATCGAGCTTTCGCCACTTCCTGCGCTTTGGCGAGGCGGCGCTCGACAAGCTGGCGGGCTGGCGCGGCGACATCACGGAGCAAGAGGTCGAGCTGGTGGGAACGGAGCACTACCAGGCGGCCATCAACAGCGGTCAGGGCGTTCTGCTGCTGGGCTCCCATCTCGGCGATCTGGAGCTGTGCCGCGCCCTGGGCAGTCGCAAGCAGGGGCTGCACATCAATGCGCTGGTGTTCACCCGCCACGCGGCCCGCTTCAATGCCCTACTCAAACAGATCAATCCGGATTCGCACCTCAATCTCATCCAGGTGCAGGAGCTGGGGGCCGATACCGCCATCCTGCTCAAGGAGAAGCTGGAGCGGGGGGAGTGGGTGGTGATCGTCGGCGATCGCACCTCGGTGACCCGGGAGAAGCGGGTGATCTGGGCCGACTTTCTCGGTGTGCCGGCACCCTTTCCGCTCGGGCCCTTCGTGCTCAGCAGCGTGCTGGGCTGCCCGGTCTACCTGATATTCGGCCTCAAGGAGCAGGGCCGCTTTCGGGTGCATTTCGAACCCTTTGCCGACGGCCAGCCCCTGCCACGGCAGGGGCGCCAAGAGATTCTTGCGTCCCGGGTGCAGGCCTATGCCGATCGTCTGCAGCATCACTGCCTGCGGGCCCCGCTGGACTGGTTCAACTTCTTTGATTTCTGGCAGCTGACCGATGAACAAGAGTGAGATGAGAAGGGTCACCTTCGGCGCCGAGCCGCTGACCATAGAGGACGTGGTGGCGCTGGCTGAAGGGCGCGCCACCCCCGCACTGAATCCGGATCCCGCCTTCATGGCCCGCATCCAGAGGGGCGCCGACTTTCTCGACCGGCTGCTGGCCGAAGAGGGGGTCATCTACGGGGTGACCACCGGCTACGGCGACTCGGTGACCCGGCCGGTGCCGACCGAGCTGGTGCCCGAGCTGCCGCTGCACCTGACCCGCTTTCACGGCTGCGGGCTGGGGGCGGATCTCGAGCTCGATGCCGCCCGCGCCGTGCTGGCGACCCGGCTCTGCTCGCTGGCGCAGGGAGTCTCCGGGGTCAGCCCGGCGCTGCTTGAGCGGCTCTGCTGGCTGCTGGAGCAGGATCTGGTGCCGCGCATCCCGGAAGAGGGTTCCGTCGGGGCCAGCGGCGATCTGACGCCGCTCTCCTACGTCGCCGCCGTGCTGGTGGGGGAGCGCGAGCTCCATCATGATGGTGTGCTGCGCCCCGCCGCCGAGGTCTATCGGGAGCTGGGGGTCACCCCCTTGCGCCTGCGGCCGAAAGAGGGGCTGGCACTGATGAACGGCACTTCGGTGATGACGGCGCTGGCTTGCCTCGCCTATGCCCGCACCGACTACCTGATGCGGCTGGCGACCCGGATCACCGCGCTGGTGAGCGTCGCCATGGGGGGCAACGCCTTCCACTTCGACGAGCGGCTGTTTGCCGCCAAGCCGCACCCCGGCATGCAGGGCATCGCGGCCTGGTTGAGGGAAGACCTGGTGGCCGGCGAGCTGCCGCGCCACAGCGACCGGCTGCAGGACAGATACTCGTTGCGCTGCGCCCCCCACGTCATCGGGGTGGTGGCCGACAGCCTGCCCTGGTGGCGCCAGCTCATCGAAAACGAGCTCAACAGCGCCAACGACAACCCGCTGATCGACGGGGAGGGGGAGCACGTGATGCACGGTGGCCACTTCTACGGCGGTCACATCGCCATGGCCATGGACAGCATGAAGACGGCCGTCGCCAACCTGGCCGACCTGCTGGATCGCCAGCTGGCCCAGCTGGTGGACAGCAAGTTCAACGGCGGCCTGCCGAGCAACCTCTCCGGCGCGCCGGATGCACGGCAGATGATCAACCACGGCTTCAAGGCGGTGCAGATCGGCGTCTCGGCCTGGACTGCGGAGGCGCTCAAGCAGACCATGCCCGCCAGCGTTTTCTCCCGCTCCACCGAGTGCCACAACCAGGACAAGGTGAGCATGGGCACCATAGCGGCGCGCGATGCGCTGCGGGTGCTGACCCTGACCGAACAGGTGGCGGCCGCCTGCCTGCTGGCGGCGGTGCAGGGGGTCGAGCTGCGCCTCGCCCGACCCACCCCCTTGACCCGCCCGCTCGGCACGGCGCTGGCCGACATGGTCGTGCAGGTGCGGGCCGAGTTCGCCCCGCTGCTGGAAGACAGGGCGCTGGAGCCCGAGCTGAGGGCGCTGATAGCCCGCATTCGCCAGCGCCACTACCCCCTCTATCAGGACTCTTCACTATGAGCCGTATCCAGACTACGTCTGAACCCTGGCAGATCAGCACGGAGATCGAGGTGACCATCCCATTCCATGACGTGGACTGGGCGGCTGTGTCGCGCTGGCGGGGAGACGACTTGTGAGAAAAACCATGCAGCAAGAACCCTGGCAGATCAGTACTGAGATCGAGGTGACCATCCCATTCCATGACGTGGACATGATGGCGGTCGCCTGGCACGGCCACTACTTTCGCTACATCGAGCTGGCACGCTGCGCCCTGCTCGACCTCATCGATTACAACTATCCGCAGATGGAGGCCTCCGGCTACCTCTGGCCCATCATCGACACCCGGATGAAGTACCTGGCGTCGCTGCGCTTCGGCCAGCGGGTGCGGGTGCGCGCCACCCTGACCGAGTACCAGAACCGCTTGAAGATCGACTACCTGCTGAGCGACGCCGTGAGCGGCACCCGCACCAGCAAGGGTTACAGCATCCAGGTGGCGGTGAGCAAGGCGAGCGGCGAGATGTGCTTGGCCTCGCCCCAGGTGCTGCTGGACAAGCTGGGGGTAAGCCAGTGACCCCTCTTCTGAACCGGCTGATGGTCGGACTGGTCCTGCTGCTGGCGTGGCCGCTGCAGGCGGCCCCCCTGACCCGTGACCAGGTGCAGCAGTTGCTGACCCTGAGCCCGGCCCGGCAGGCCCATTTCGAGCAGGAGAAACAGGTGGCGGGACTGAGCCAGCCGCTCAAGGCATCCGGCGAGCTGCTGCTGGTGCGCGACCTCGGCCTCTGGTGGCAGCAGCAGAAGCCCTTTGCCCTGACACTCACCCTGACGCCGCAACGCATGGTGCAGCAGGTGGCGGGTCAGCCCGCCACCGTCATCGACAGCCCCCAACTGCTGGAATTCAGCCAGATGCTGCTGGCGCTGTTCGGCTCGGACGAGGCGACCCTGAGCCGCTACTTCAGCATCGATTTCCAGAGCTCGGAGGCGGGCTGGCAGCTGGTGATGGTGCCCACGCAGGCGCCGCTCGACAAGGTGTTCGCCAGCCTCACCCTGAGCGGGCTGGGGCAGCTGGATCAGCTCATCATCGCCGACAAGCAGGGGGACAGCACCCGCATCCGTTTCAGTGCCTGGCAGGCGCGAAGCTTGCCACTGACCCCTGAGGAGCAGGCCCGCTTTGCTGCCCACTAGCCCCGCATCGCGCCAAGCCACTGCCCGTGTTCTGGCCGGGAGAGTCGACCTTGCTGCAAGCTGAAACCACCTGGCACCGGCTTGGCACGCTCTGGATCGGCCTCTGTCTGCTGCTGGCGGCGGTACTCGCCTGGCAGCTGCCCCACAGCCGCATCAACACCAGCCTGATGGATCTGCTGCCCCACGCATCCCGCAGCGATCTGGATCCGGCCCTGCAGCAGGGCTTGCTGCAGCAGCTCGATCGCCAGCTGGTCTGGATGCTGAGTCTGCCGGCCGGACAGCGCGGGCAGGCGGCGGCCGAGCTATGGGTAACACAACTCGGCCAGATAGCGGCCTTCTCCCATATCAAGGGGCATCAGCCCGAGCTGGCCTCCGCCTGGCAGGTCTATCTGCACGATCTCGCCTGGCAGCGGCTGGATGAGGCGAGCCGGGCCCGGCTGGCAGCTGGCGCTGAGGGCTGGAGCCAGTGGGTGCTCGGCCAGATCTACTCGCCCTTTGGCGGAGTCTCTCGCGCCGAGTGGCAAAGCGATCCCCTGCTGCTGACCCGGGCCGGGGTACTGGCCGAGGTCAGCGGCCCCATGCAGCTCAAGGCGGGCTGGCTGGTCGGCCGGGACAAGGCGGGGCGTGACTGGTACATGGTGCGCGCCGAGCTGGATCTCTCCGCCTTCGACATCCAGCGCAATCAAGGGGTGCTGAGGGCGCTCGACAACGCCGAGCAGCGGCTGGCCCTGGCTTATCCCGGTGCCGAGCTGCTGCGCCGTGGCACCCTCTTCTACAGCCAGCACGCCAGCAACCTGGCCCAGCAGGACATCTCCACCATAGGGCTTGGCTCCATGATCGGGGTCATCCTGCTGATCTGGGGCGTGTTCCGCTCGACCCGGGCGCTGCTGCTCTCCCTGCTGCCCATCGGCGTGGGGCTGATGTGGGGGCTGGGCGCCGTGCTCATCCTGTTTGGCGAGATCCATGTCTTCACCCTGGTCATCAGCAGCAGCCTCATCGGCATCGCTATCGATTACGCCATCCACTTCCTGTGCGAGCGGCGGTTGCACGGCGGCGACGAGAGCGCGCATCAGACCCGGCTACGGCTGCTGCCGAGCCTGTCGCTGGCGGTGCTGACTACCCTGATCGGTTATGGCCTGCTCTGGTTCGCCCCCTTCCCCGGGCTGCAGCAGCTGGCGGTGTGTGCGCTGGCGGGGCTGTTCAGCGCCTTCATCACTGTGCTCTGCCTGTTTCCGCGCTGGGCCGGCCCGCTGCCGACCCGGCCCCTGGTCATTCAGTCACTGCTGATGGCCTGGCTCAGGGCCTGGCGGCAGCGCCCGCTGGTGCGTATCGGCCTGCCGCTCTGCTGTCTGCTGCTGGCCGCTCTTGGCATCAGCCAGCTGCGGGTGGATGACGACATCCGCCGGCTGCAACCCTTGCCGGTGGAACTGCAGGCGCAGGAGAGCCAGATCAAGACCCTGACCGGCCAGCAGGGCGGCATGCAGGGCTTCTTGGTGACGGGAGCGGACGGCGAGCAGGCGCTGCAACGACTGGAGCGGCTCGACGGCCGGCTGGCCGAGCTGAAACAGCGCGGTGCGCTGCAGGATTTTGTCTCTCTTTCCCGCTGGCTGCCTTCGCTGGCGCGCCAGCACGAGGATGCCGCCGCCATCCGGGCACTGTTGCCCGAGGTGGTGAGCCGGCTCAAGGCGGCAGGCCTGCCGCTGCAAGCGCCCACCCGCGAGCCCGGTTGGCTGACCCCGGCGGCCTGGTTGGCCAGCCCGGTCAGCGAGGGGAGCCGCTTGTTGTGGTACTCGCTGGACGATGGCCGTGTCGCCATCTGGGTGCCGCTGGTGGGGGTGGTGGACGAAGGGGCACTGACGGCGCTGACGGCGGCCGAGCAGGGAGTCTACTGGCAGGATCAGCGCAGCGAGTGGAGCCAGCTGTTCGCCCACTACCGGATCAAGCTTGCGGAGCTGCTGTCGGTGGCTATCGGCCTGGTGGCCCTGCTGCTCTGGCGGCGGATGGGGGCGGCCCGGGCGGCCCGGGTGCTGCTGGTCAACCTGATTGCGCTGGCCATGGGGTTGGCGCTGCTCGCCGCCTGCGGCCAGCCGCTCACCCTGTTCGGGGTGCTGGCGCTCAGCCTCATCTTCGGCATCGGTATCGACTATGGTCTCTTTTTCGCCCACAGCGGGCGCGAGCTGGCGCGGCAGAGTGCCACCCTGCTCGCCATCCTGCTGGCGAACCTCACCACCCAGCTGGCTTTTGGTCTGCTGGCGCTGAGTCACACCCCCGCCATCGCGGGCTTTGGTCTGGTGCTGAGCGGCGGTATCTTTACCGCCTTCCTGCTCTCGCCTCTGGTGCTGGACCGGGTGCGACCACCGTTGCCAGGGCAGGATTGTCGGGAGCCAACACCATCATGAGAACCTTGTCCGTATGTCTTGTCCTGCTGCTGACCGCTTGCAGCAGCCAACCGGCGCCCACCGCCTATCTCGACAAGGGGACCGTCATGACGCTGCCGGCCCCCGTGCTTGCTACCCCCTTCTATCGCCAGCAGTTGCTGACGGCCACTGTGGGTGAGGGTGCCCATCAGCTGATGACTGTGCTGGAGGCCGATGGCCGCCAGTTGACCCTGGTCGGCCTGACCCCGACCGGGATCCGGCTGTTTCGGGTGCGTTACGACCAGCAGGGCATAGCGACTCAGCAGCTGAGCCCGCTGCTCGTCACTGGCATGCCGCCGGTGAGCCAGGTACTGGCGGATGTCATGCTCTGCTACTGGCCGCTGGCCAGCTGGCAGCCGCAGTTGCCACCGGGCTGGACGCTGCGCGACCAAGGGCTGACGCGCCGGCTGCGTGCCCCCGATGGCGCCCTGGTCAGCGAGATCCATTACCGCGACATCGACGGCGTGCGCGAGCCGGTCAGCCTGCAGCAGCACGTATTCCACTACCGCCTGCAACTGGAGACCCTGAGCCGATGAGTTGTTTTATCACCGCCTATGGCCTCATCTCGGCGCTGGGTGAGGGCGTTGATGCCAGCGCCGAGGCCCTGCTGGCCTGGCAGGCCAAGGGGAGCACGCCGCTCACCCGCCACAATCAGGCCTTGCTGGATGGCCGCCTGACCCCGGTGGGGCGGGTGGAAGGCGAGTTGCCAGTCATTCCGGCGGCACTGGCTCCTTACGCCTCGCGCAACAACCAGCTGCTGCTGGCGGCGCTGGCCCAGATCCGGCCCGCCCTCGGCGAGGCGCTGGCGACGTTTGGCCCTGCGCGGGTGGGGCTGGTGCTCGGCACCAGCACCGCCGGGATCGGCGAGGCCGAACTGGCGATCGCCACTGACCGGTGCGGGGAGCCCGTGCCAACGGCCTTTGACTATCGTCAGCAGGAGCTGGGCTCCCCGTCCGAGTTTCTGGCTCGCCACCTCGGCCTGGAAGGGCCCGCTTACACCCTCTCCACCGCCTGCTCCTCCAGCGCCCGTGCCTTCATCAGCGGTCAGCGGATGTTGGCGGCCGGACTGGTGGATGCGGTGCTGGTGGGGGGCGCCGACAGCCTGTGCGGGCTGACTCTCAACGGTTTTGACAGCCTGGAGTCCCTCAGTGGCACCCTCTGCCAGCCCTTCGACAACGACCGCCAGGGGATCAACATCGGCGAGGGGGCGGCGCTGTTTCTGCTGAGCAGACAGCCTGCGCCGATTGCGCTGCTGGGGGCGGGGGAGTCGTCCGATGCCTGGCACATCTCGGCGCCGCATCCAGACGGCGTGGGGGCCGAGGCGGCCATGGGCATGGCGCTGGCCCAGGCAGGTCTGACGCCGGAGCAGGTGGGTTACATCAACCTGCACGGCACCGCCACCCGCCTCAATGACGCCATGGAGAGCCAGGCCGTCTATCGCCTGTTCGGGGACAGGGTGCCGTGCAGCTCCACCAAGCCGCTCACCGGCCATGTTCTGGGGGCGGCGGGGGCCATCGAGGCTGCGCTCGCCTGCCTGCTGCTGGAGCGGGCACTGCCGTTGCCACCCCAGCGGGTGATGACGGGGGATCCGGCGCTGGTGCCCATCCGGCTGGTGAGTGGCACCACCCCGCTGGCGACGCCCCGGATCCTCTCCAACTCTTTTGCCTTCGGTGGCAACAATGTCAGCCTGCTGTTCGGGAGATCTGCCTCATGAATGAGATCACTCCGTTGCCCGCCATCGATACTCTCTTGCCCCATCAGGCCCCCATGCTGCTGCTGGACCGGCTCTGCGCCGTGGATGCGAGCCGGGCGCGCTGCGAGACCCGTGTCGGTGCCCGCCACGCCTTGCTGCTGGATGGCGAGGGCTCGTTGCCCGGCTGGGTCGGCATCGAGCTGATGGCCCAGACCATCGCCGCCTGGGCTGGCATGCAGGGACGATTGCGCGGCGAGCCGGTGCGTATCGGCATGCTGCTCGGCACCCGCAAGTACCGCTGCCAGCCCACTAGCTTTGCTGCGGGGGCCCTGCTCACCATAGAGGCCAGCTGCCTGTTGCAAGACGGCGGCATAGCCAGTTTCGAATGCCGGATCCTGCAAGATGGGCGGGAGTGCGCCACCGCACGCCTCTCGACCTATCAACCCGCACCCGGCGAGTTATCCGATTTGTTAGCGAAGGACGTTTCATGATCTCTACCGTATTGGTCACGGGCGCCAGCAAGGGGATAGGCCGCGCCATCGCCCTCAAGCTGGCCGCCGACGGTTTTCTCGTCGTGGTGCACTACCACGGCGACCGCGCCGGTGCCGAGGCGACGCTGGCCAGCCTGCAAGCGGCCGGTGGGCAGGGGCGCCTGATCCAGTTCGACATCGCCGATCGCCAGGGTTGCCGCGCGCGGCTGGAGGCCGACATGGCCGAACACGGCGCCTATTACGGTGTGGTCTGCAATGCCGGCATCATCCGTGACGGCGCCTTCCCTGCCCTCACCGACGAAGAGTGGGACGGGGTGCTGCACACCAATCTGGATGGCTTCTACAACCTGCTCAAGCCCTGCATCATGCCGATGATAGGCCTTCGCCGGGGCGGCCGTATCGTGACCATCTCCTCGGTCTCAGGCCTGATGGGCAACCGGGGTCAGGTCAACTACAGCGCCGCCAAGGCGGGCATCATGGGGGCCACCAAGGCGCTGGCGCTGGAGCTCGCCAAGCGCAAGATCACGGTGAACTGCGTGGCACCCGGCCTTATCGATACCGGCATGGTGGATGCCGAGGTGAAGGCCGAGGCGCTGAAGCTGATCCCGCTCAAGCGCATGGGGCAGGCTGACGAGGTGGCCGGGCTGGTTTCTTACCTGATGTCGGACATCGCCGGCTATGTCACGCGTCAGGTCATCTCCATCAACGGAGGCATGGTATGACGCGGATGTCGGTGAAATCTTGTCTGATGTTGATTCAACATGGTGCTGTCTCTGTGGCACGCCAGCTTATCTCTGCGAATGGCGGTATGGTATGAAGCGGGTAGTGGTAACCGGCATGGCCGGGGTGACGGCGTTCGGCCAGGACTGGCCGAGCGTGCGGGCAAAGTTGCAGGCGGGGCGCAATGCGGTGGTGGCCATGCCGGAATGGGCCATCTACGAGGGGCTCAACACCCGGCTGGCGGCGCCCATTGCCGACTTTGTGCTGCCCGCCCACTATCCGCGCAAGAAGACGCGGGCCATGGGGAGAGTCTCCCAGCTGGCGACCGTGGCCACCGAACTGGCGCTGGCACGGGCGGGACTTACCGACCACCCCGTGCTGACCGATGGTCGCACCGGCATCGCCTATGGCTCCTCCATCGGCAGCACGGAGCCCATCCGCGCCTTCGGGGTCATGCTCAACGACAAGAGCACCGCCAGCATCACGGCCACCACCTATGTACAGATGATGCCGCACACGGCGGCGGTCAATGCAGGCCTCTTCTTCGGTCTGCGCGGGCGGGTGATCCCTACCTCCAGCGCCTGCACCTCCGGCAGCCAGGGCATTGGCTACGCCTTTGAGGCGATCAAGCACGGCTATCAGACCCTGATGGTGGCCGGCGGGGCCGAGGAGCTTTGCCCGTCGGAGGCCGTGGTGTTCGACACCCTGTTTGCCACCAGCCAGATGAACGACAACCCCGAGCTGGCGCCGCGACCGTTCGATCGGCAGCGGGACGGGCTGGTGATTGGCGAGGGGGCAGGCACCCTGGTGCTGGAGGAGCTGGAACATGCGCAGGCGCGCGGGGCCACCATCATCGCCGAGCTGGTGGGCTTTGCCACCAACTGCGACGCCGCCCACGTGACCCAGCCCCAGCAGGAGACCATGCAGCTGTGCATGGAGATGGCGTTGGCCCAGGCCGGACTCAAGGCCGCCGACATCGGCTACATCAGCGCCCACGGCACCGCCACCGAGCGGGGCGACATCGCCGAGAGCCACGCCACCGCCGCCATCTTCGGCGACAAGACCCCCATATCGTCGCTCAAGAGCTACTTCGGCCATACCCTGGGAGCCTGCGGCGCCATCGAGGCCTGGCTGGCGCTGGAGATGATGCAGGAGGGCTGGTTTGCCCCCACCATCAACCTGACCGAGCCGGATCCGGCCTGTGCCCCGCTGGATCACGTGATGGGCAATGGCCGCACGCTAGCGGTGGACTACCTGATGTCCAACAACTTCGCCTTCGGTGGTATCAACACTTCCCTCATCTTCAAGCGCTGGGGTTGAGGGGGCTGTCCAGCCCGTCCGGTTGCACCCGGTACAGTTCCAGTACAGCTTGGGTTTGGGTTTGATTAATTAATATGTCTCCCACTTTGTTGGGAGGCATCATGTCTGTTTTAGCTTTTTGTTCTGTTCAATCTCCGCTGCGCCTTGGTCTGCTGGCCTTTCTACTCTCTTGCCTGTGGTGGGGGGTGGCCTCGCCCGTCAGGGCTGATGATGAATTTCGGCTGGGTAACACCATCCTGTTGGGGGTGGGCGACCACCCAGCCATTATTCCCATCATCATCTGCCGACCGGCCAGGTCCATCATGGTTAAGGCGGGAAGGGAGCTGACCCTGGACAGGGTCAAGGTGATCTACGGCAATGACCGCAGCAAGACCCTGCACTTTGACAAGAGCCTGAAAGAGGATCAGGAGTCCGGCTGGAAATCTCTCGGCAGTCGGGTTTGCATCAAGCGAGTCGAGGTCTATGGCAATTCGGAAGGGAGCAAGGCGGGGGTCAAGGTATACGGCCGCAAATAAACGGCTGCAAGTTGGGAGGTGGACGGGGAGCTCCCCGCCCACTCAGGGCCTATTTCTTGGGGCGAAACGGCTTGATGACGGCTTCGTCACATTCGAGATAGGGCCCTTCCATCAGGTCGATGCAGTAGGGGATGGCGGGGAAGACCGCATCCAGACACTCGCGAATGGACTTGGGCTTGCCCGGCAGGTTGACGATGAGGGAACTGCCGCGCAGGCCGGCGGTCTGGCGCGACAGGATGGCGGTCGGCACGAACTTGAGGGACTCGGCCCGCATCAGTTCGCCAAAGCCCGGCATCATGCGATCGCACACCGCCTCGGTCGCCTCCGGTGTCACATCCCGCTTGGCCGGCCCTGTGCCGCCGGTGGTGACGATGAGGCAGCACTGCTCCTGGTCCGCCAGCCGGACCAGGGTCGCTTCGATCTGATCCTGCTCATCCGGGATCACCTGATAGACGGGCTCCCACTCTGAGGTCAGATAGGCGTTCAGCGTGTCTATGATGGCCTTGCCGGAGAGGTCCTCATAGATGCCCGCGCTGGCGCGATCGCTGACGGTGACGATACCGATTCTTGCCTTGCTCATGATCTGCCCTTGGTCATTGGAAAAAGTGGTAAATAAAATAACATAATCAGTGAGATATGTTAAAGCACCGGCATGGGCGTGACACAGGAAGGCCAGATTTGAGAGTCGAACGAAAAGCAGATTTATTCGCTATCGATGAATAGGGAATAAGAAGAACCATAAAAGCCTTTAAAATTTATAAAAAAAGTGACGCAGGTCGCATGAGGATAATTTCATGAATCATAACGAATAAATATTTCCTTTCGACCCATAGTCGCCAAATGGATGAAAAATCAGACTCCTGTGGATCGGTGCGGGCTGACCCTAAATCGCCACCATCTTATATAACCTGTTTATGGACAGCGAAATGATGTGCCGGGTGTGGTCACGCAGATTCACGCAAGGCGTCTGGCCAGGAGGGGATATGGAGATGCCGGATTTTGATACGCTGAAACACTGGGCCCTGGCCGAGCCGGAGCGGCTCGATGCCTTGCTGCACCAGCAGATAGAGGCACTGATCGCGCAGGTGGGGCCGGACCAGCAACGGCGGTTGCGAGGCCTGCAGTTTCGCATCGACTGTCAGCGTCGTCTCGCCAGGAACAATCTGGACAGCTGCATCCGGATCGCCAATATGATGCACGAATCCGTTCATGCCATGCGCCGCCACATCGTTCACCTGCAGGAGGCGTCTCAGGAGGAGAGCGAAGAGATTGTGCCGCCGAACAATGTGATCTGGCTGGCGGAGCGTGTGAAGAATAAATAATGTGTTGGCAGGCATCCAGTCGCGTTATTTTCCAATATTTCATTCAGTTCAAACCATCCAATGTTAATAAGCTGGGTGGTTTGTTTTTTATTTGCTGCAAATGGACGTGTAGTACAAGTTGAATAACATAGTGATCAGGTAAATCAGCAGATATAGATGAAGGAATATAAGGGTTGGGGTAATATCACGGCATATTCCACCTTGCTAACACTCAAAGGGATCATGAGCAGCATCACACCAGGAAGGGAGCTGTCGCGGGAGCAGCAGACGGAAATCACCCGGATCATCGTCAAGGCGGGTCAGATGCTGGCCCAGTTCGGGGCCGAGAGCCGCATCATAGAGCAGACCACGGTTCGGCTTGGGCTGGCACTGGGGCTGGAGAGCGTCGAGATGGCCATCTCCTCCAGCGCCATTGTGCTGACCAGCCTCTATCAGGGCAGTTGTGTCACCACCACGAGACGGGTGCGCGAGCATGGCATCAACATGCAGGTGGTGTGCGAGATCCAGCGTATCTGCATCATGGCTGAAAAGGCGCTGATCGGCGCGCGCGAGGTGCGTCAGCGGCTCGACGGCATAGTGCCGTTTCACTACCACCCCTGGCTGGTGGTGCCCATGGTGGGGCTTTCCTGCGGCGCCTTCAGCCTGCTGTTCGGCGGTGACTGGCCCATTTTCATGGTGACCTGCCTCTCGGCCTCGGTCGCCATGCGGGTTCGCCAGCTGATGGCTCGCCACCACCATAGCCCCCTCATCAATTTCGCCGTGACCGGCTTCATCGCCACATTGCTCGCCTCCAGCGCGACCTTCTTTGGCTGGGGCGAGCAGCCCTATCTTGCCATGGCCGCCAGCGTGCTCTTGCTGGTGCCCGGTTTTCCGCTGATCAACGCGGTCTCCGACATGGTGAAGGGTTACTTCAACATGGGGCTGGCACGCTGGGGCACGGCGACCCTGCTGACCATCAGCGCGGCGATAGGGATTATTCTCGCCATGTCGGTGACCGGCATCTGGGGGTGGAAGGTATGATGGATTTGATCTGGCTGCTGGCCAAGGATGCCTTCTGGTCTGCCATTCCGGCGGTGGGTTTTGCCATGCTGTTCAACGTGCCGCCACGGATGTTGAAGTACTGCGCCATGGGCGGCGCCCTGGCCCACAGTCTGCGTACCCTGCTCATCCATTACGGCATGCCCATCGAGTGGGCCACCCTGGCGGCGGCGACTACGGTCGGCTTTGTCTGCGTCTACTGGTCGCGCCGGTTGCTGGCGCCGCGTCCGGTGTTCAGCGTCGCCTCCATCATCCCCATGATCCCCGGCAGCTATGCCTTCAAGGCGATGATAGCCATAGTGGAGCTCAACATCTCCGGGGTGACCATGGAGCTTATCCAGAGCGCGGTGGAGAACGGCTTGAAGGCTATCTTTATAGTAGGCGCATTGAGCTTCGGGCTGGCGATACCCTCCCTGGTCGTGTACCGTAACCGGCCCATAATATGAATGGTTGTGTGAGAGGCTGACACCATGAAAATCTCCATGATTGCCGCCATGGCCCACGATCGTGTGATCGGTCTGGACAACCAGATGCCCTGGCACCTGCCGGCGGATCTGGCCCACTTCAAGCGGGTCACCCTGGGCAAGCCGGTACTGATGGGGCGCAAGACCTTCGAGTCCATCGGTCGGCCCTTGCCCGGGCGTCGAAACCTGGTCATTAGCCGTAACCCAGGATTCAAAGCACCAGGCATAGAGGTTTTTTCATCCATCGACGAGGTATTGGCCACCTTATCTGAGGCCGAGGCGCCAGATGAGCTGATGGTGATCGGCGGCGGCCATCTCTATGGTCAGCTGTTGCCCCGGGCCGACAGCCTCTATCTGACCCGGATCGATCTGGCGGTGGCAGGGGATACCCGCTTCCCCGCCTTCGATGAGGGAGAGTGGCATTGCGTTGAACGCGAGCCTCATGAGGCTGATGAGAAAAACCCTCATACCTACTGTTTCGAGACCTGGCAGAGGCGCTGACGACAGCGTATTGCCGTGGTAGATGAAAGGCCCCCTGCGCTGCGCAAGGGGCTTTTTTGTTGGCTGCTCCTGGCGCGGTGAATGGAGGCGTTTATACAGCGTCGCTTGATCAGCTCTTTTCTTGTCCACCTTCCTAAAATAATTAGTTATCTAATCAAACTAGCCCTTCGAAGATAAGTGCAGTTATTTCCTCGTATCCTGCCCCTGAATCAAGCCTGTTTCTCAATGAATTCGGCATTTTGATTGAATTTGTTTGCATTTCATTGTCGAGCATATGCTGTTATGTCACATTTAGATGGTTTTTTATGTTAAAAATAACCATTTAATATCAATGGGTTATGATTGGTGCTCTTTATTGAGACTCTTATGGTTCTTTTATTAAGCCCCAAAATTACTTAGCGTTAAAAGTAGTTGGCTCGCGTTCGACGGTTTGCCTTGCAAGTCGTCGACCATGAAAAAAGGACAATATGACAGTCAAACTCGAGGTTAAATCACTCTACAAAATCTTCGGCGATCAGCCGGAAAAAGCGTTCAAGTTGCTGGCGAAAGGGCACGACCGCGCCAGCATCCTGCAAAAGACCGGGCAGACCCTGGGGGTCCAGGATGTCAATCTGGCCATCAACGAAGGGGAGATCTTCGTGGTGATGGGCCTCTCCGGCTCGGGCAAATCCACTCTGGTGCGTCTCTTCAACCGGCTGATAGAGCCGACCCGCGGCCAGGTGCTGATCGACGGCGAGGACATCGCCGCCATCTCGGAGCGCGAGCTGCGCCAGGTGCGCCGCAAGAAGATCAGCATGGTGTTCCAGTCCTTTGCCCTGATGCCACACCTGAGCGTGCTGGAAAACACCGCCTTCGGTCTGGAGCTGGCCGGGGTGCCGCTGGCGGAGCGCCAGCAGAGTGCCCGTCAGGCGCTGCACCAGGTGGGGCTGGGGCCATGGATAGATGCTTATCCCGACGCCCTCTCCGGCGGCATGAAGCAGCGGGTCGGTCTGGCCCGGGCGCTCGCCAATGACCCGGATATCCTGCTGATGGACGAGGCCTTTTCGGCGCTGGATCCCCTGATCCGCACCGAGATGCAGGACGAGCTGCTCAAGCTGCAGGCGAGCCAGCAGCGCACCATCATCTTTATCTCCCACGATCTGGACGAGGCGATGCGTATCGGCGATCGCATCGCCATCATGCAGGATGGCCAGCTGGTGCAGGTGGGCACTCCGGACGAGATCCTGAACCAGCCCGCCAACGACTATGTGCGCGCCTTCTTTCGCGGGGTGGATCTCGCCAACGTCTTCAGCGCCCGAGATGTGGCCAGCCGCAAGCAGACCCCCCTCATCAAGAAGCACACCACGGACGGGCCGGGCAATGCCCTGCGCCAGCTCAAGGAGCTGGAGCGGGAGTACGGCTATGTGGTGGATCGCAGCCGCCGCTTCCTCGGCGTCGTTTCGGTCGAGTCGCTCGGCCGGGCGGTCCGTGACAAGGGGAGCCTGGAGCAGGCGCTGCTGGCGGACATCCAACCCATTCTGGCGGACACCTCCCTCAATGAACTCATCAGCCAGGTGGCCGCCGCACCCTGTCAGGTGCCCGTGGTCGAGGAGGATGGCACCTATCTGGGACTCATCTCCAAGGCCAATCTGCTCAACACCCTGGACAGGAGTACACCGGTATGAATCTCAACCCCTTTAACCGTCTGCTGACCGGCTTGCTGGCGCTGTTGCTATTGACCAGCACTCCCACCTGGGCCGACGAGGCGCAGGCCGATCCCTGGGGCGCTGCGACCACTACCACGACAGCCGAGGATCCCTGGGGCAGTACGGCCACGGAGGCGGCAGACTGGCAGAGCCAGATCGCAGCCGTCGATGACAGTGCCGCCGTCGACTGGCTGGATCCCTTCCAGCAGGCCCTGGTGCCGCTGGATACCTGGGTCGAGGGGGGCATAGGCTGGCTGGTGGAGAACCTGCGGCCTGTGTTCCAGCTGATCCGCGCCCCCGTGGAGCTGGCGCTGGGGGCCATGACCCAGCTGCTGCAGACAGTACCCTCCACCCTGATGATGGGGCTCCTGACCCTGATCGCCTGGCAGCTGGTGGGCGGCCGCATGGCGCTCGGCACGCTCGCCTCCCTTGTTGGGATCGGCCTTATCGGGGCCTGGTCCGATGCCATGGTGACCCTCGCCCTGGTACTGACCTCGCTGTTCTTCTGCGTGCTGATAGGCTTGCCGGTGGGCATATTGCTGGCCCGTAGCGAGCGGCTCTCCACCTGGACCCGGCCGCTGCTGGATGCCATGCAGACCACCCCGGCGTTTGTCTATCTCATCCCCATCGTCATGCTGTTTGGCATCGGTAACGTGCCCGGGGTGGTGGTGACCGTCATCTTCGCCCTGCCGCCCATGATCCGGCTCACCATGCTGGGTATTCGTCAGGTGCCCGCCGATCTGGTGGAGGCGGCCCACTCGTTCGGTGCCAGCCCCTCCCAGTTGTTGTTCAAGGTTCAACTGCCGCTCGCCATGCCCACCATCATGGCCGGGGTCAACCAGACCCTGATGCTGGCGCTCTCCATGGTGGTGATCGCCTCCATGATAGCGGTCGGGGGCCTTGGCCAGATGGTGCTGCGCGGCATAGGTCGGCTCGATATGGGGCTCGCCTCCATCGGCGGCCTCGGCATCGTGCTGCTGGCCATAGTACTGGATCGCCTCACCCAGGCGATGGGACAACCGGATCGCACCCGTACCGGCCGCTGGTATCAACGTGGCCCCGCCGCCCTGCTGCTGCGTCTGGCCGGTCGTGACAAGAAAATCGATTACAAATGAGTAAACGCATGAGACAGATCACCAAAGGATTGACCCTGGGCACATTGCTGCTGAGTACCCAACTGCTGAGTCCGCTCGCCATGGCCAGCGCCGAGTTACCGGGGGAGGGGGTCAAGGTGCAGCCCCTGCAGAGCTCCTTGCCGGAGGAGGCCTTCCAGAGCCTGCTGGTCAGCAAGCTGATGGGGCGCCTCGGTTATGAGGTGCAGCCCGCCCAGGAGGTGGACTACAACGTGGCCTACGCCTCGGTGGCGCAGGGGGACGGCACCTTCCTCGCCTTCAACTGGATACCGCTGCAGGACAACAAGTACGAGCAGGCAGGGGGTGACAAGGTGTTCTTCCGTCAGGGCACCTATGTGGCCGGTGCCGCCCAGGGGTACCTCATCGACAAGAAGACCGCAGCCCAATACGGCATCACCAACCTGGGCCAGCTCAAGGATCCCAAGCTGGCGGCGCTGTTTGACGGCGATGGCGACGGCAAGGCCGATCTGGTGGGCTGCAACCCGGGCTGGGGCTGCGAAGGGGCCATCAACCATCATCTGGACGAGTTCGGCCTGATCCCCACGGTGACCCACAAGCAGGGCAACTACGCGGCGCTGATCGCCGATACCCTGGCCCGTTACCAGGCCGGCAAGCCGGTGCTCTACTACACCTGGACCCCCTACTGGCTCAGCAGCGAGCTGGTGCCGGGCAAGGATGTGGTGTGGCTGGAGGTGCCCGCCGATGCCCCTGATGGGGACAAGACCCGGCTGCCGAACGGCAAGAACTACGGCTTTGCGGTGAACACCATGCACATCGTCGCCAACAAGCAGTTTACCGAGGCCAACCCGGCGGCCGCCAAGCTCTTCTCCATCGTCAAGCTGCCCCTCAATGACATCAACATCCAGAACGGCCTGATGAACAAGGGACAGAACAAGCCGGCGGATGTGGAGCGTCACGCCGATGCCTGGCTCAAGGGACACGAGGCCCTGGTCAATGACTGGCTGGCCCAGGCGCGCGCCGCCGCTGCGCAAGACAAATCTGCGGGCTAAACCAAGCCTTGGCCGAGTCCATGGATGCCAGCAAGCAAAACGCCCGGCTATTGCCGGGCGTTTTGATGGTCAGCAGCTTGCTCCCGGGATCAGATGCCGGAACCGTCGTGCTCGCCGTTCTCTTCGTGCAGGCCGCATTCACGCTTGAGGCCGAAGAAGCGGGTCTGCTCCTCGCTCATGCCCGGCTCCCACTTGGTGGTGGTGTGGACGTCGCCCACCGAGAGGTAGCCCTGCTCCCACAGGGGATGGTAAGGCAGGTCGTGCTCCTTGAAGTAGTAGAAGACGTCCTTGTTGCTCCAGTCGATCACCGGCAAGAACTTGAAGCGGCCGCGCTGTATGGCCAGCACCGGCAGCTTGCCGCGACTGCCCGCCTGCTCCCGGCGCAGGCCGGAGAACCAGGTGCGGGCGCCAAGCTCCCGCAGCGCCCTGTCCATCGGCTCCACCTTGTTGAGCTGGTTGTAGCGGGTGATCCCCTCCACTCCCTGCTCCCACAAGAGGCCGAAGCGGGCCTCCTGCCAGGCCGGCGTGAGCTCGGCCCGGTAGATCTTGAGGTTGAGGGCGAGGCGCTCGGTCAACTCGTCGATGAAGTGGTAGGTCTCCGGGAAGAGATAACCGGTATCGGTCAGCACTACGGGCACATCGGCCCGCTCGCGGCTCATCAGGTGCAGCATCAGCGCCGCCTGGATGCCGAAGCTCGACGACAGCACGTGTTCCCCCGGCAGGTTCGCCAGCGCCCAGCGCACCCGCTCGGGGGCGCTCATGGCGTCCAGCTCCCGGTTGAGAGGGGCCAGCGCCTCGGTCTGCTCCTCGCGGCCGAGGGCCAGCAGGGCATCGAGGTCGAGCCTGCCATCGGCGGTCAGTGTCAACCGCCCGCTTTCAGTCAGTTCAGGCTGCATAGAAGTCCCTCGCGGAGTCGATAACGGGCGCAACCACCCCAACCCGGATCACGAAGTCGCCGAAGCACTCGTTCCCGTCGCGCTCCTTGGCCCAGCGGCCGATCAGGGCATCCAGCTCGGCCAGGATCTGCGGCTCCGTGATGTTCTCCAGGTGCAGGCGAGGGATGCGGGTCCCTTCGAGGTTGCCCCCCAGGTGCAGGTTGTAGCGGCCCGGCGCCTTGCCCACCAGACCCACTTCCGCCAGCATGGCGCGGCCGCAGCCGTTGGGGCAGCCGGTGACCCGGAAGATGATGGCGTCATCCGCCAGACCGTGTTTTGTCAGCAAGGCTTCGATGTCGGTGACGAAGGCCGGCAGCATGCGCTCGGCCTCGGCCATCGCCAGCGGGCAGGTGGGCAGGGCCACGCAAGCCATGGACTGCTTGCGCTGCTCGCTCACGCCGTCGTCCAGCAGGCCGTACTGGCGCGCCAGGGCTTCGATGCGGGCCTTTTCACCGGCGGGGACGCCCGCGATGATGAGGTTCTGGTTGGCGGTGAGACGGAAGTCCCCCTGGTGGATCTTGGCGATTTCCAGCATGCCGGTCTTGAGGGGCTTGCCCGGGAAGTCCAGCAGGCGGCCGTTCTCGATAAACAGGGTCAGGTGGTGCTTGCCGTCTATCCCCTCCACCCAGCCGAAACGATCGCCACGGCTGGTGAACTCATAGGGGCGCACCTCGCCAAACTGGATGCCGGCGCGGCTCTCCACCTCGGCCTTGAAGGCCTCCACCCCGACGCGCTCGAGGGTGTACTTGGTCTTGGCGTTCTTGCGGTTGACCCGGTTGCCCCAGTCGCGCTGGGTGCTGACCACGGCGGCCGCCACCTCCAGCACGTGGGAGAGCGGGATGAAGCCGAAATCGCTCGCCTTGCGCGGGTAGGTGGTGGTGTCGCCGTGAGTCATGGCCAGACCCCCGCCCACCAGCACGTTGAAGCCCACCAACTTGCCGTGATCACTGATGGCCACGAAGTTGAGATCGTTGGCGTGGATATCCACGTCGTTGTGGGGCGGGATCACCACGGTCGTCTTGAATTTGCGCGGCAGGTAGTTGGAACCCAGGATCGGCTCCTCGTCACCCCCCAGCTTCTCGCCGTCCAGCCAGATCTCCACGTAGGCGCGGGTCTTGGGCAGCAGGTGCTCGGAGATCTTCTTGGCCCACTCGTAGGCCTCCTGGTGCAGCTCGGATTCCACCGGGTTGCTGGTGCAGAGCACGTTGCGGTTCACGTCGCCCGCGGTGGCTATGGAGTCGATGCCGGTACTGTTGAGGGTCTGGTGCATCAGCTTGATGTCGCGCTTCAATACCCCGTGGAACTGGAAGGTCTGGCGGGTGGTCAGGCGGATGCTGCCGTACAGGCTGTGATCCTCGGCGAACTTGTCGATCACCTGCCACTGGGCCGGGGTGATGATGCCGCCCGGCAGACGGGCACGCAGCATGACGTTGTGCAGCGGCTCCAGCTTCTGGGCGGTGCGCTCCGGGCGGATGTCTCTGTCATCCTGCTGATACATGCCGTGGAAGCGGATCAGCTGGAAGTTGTCGCCGTTGAAGCCACCGGTGAGGGGATCCTGCAGATCCTGCTCTATGGTGCCGCGCAGGAAATTGCTCTCGCGCTTGAGGCGTTCGTTGTCGGACAGTGGCCCTTCAACCGGTCCTGCTGCTTGCTTCGAGATTGGTTGCTTGCTCATCAGTAGACATCCCTTTGATAACGTTTGGCACGACGCAATTCGCTCAAATACTCTTCTGCTTCTTCACGGCTCTTGTGGCCATGATCGCTAATCACATCCAGCAGGGCTTCCTGCACATCCTTCGCCATGTGGTTGGCGTCGCCACACACATAGAAGTGAGCGCCTGCTTCCAGCCACTGGTAGAGCTCAAGCCCGGCTTCGCGCAGGCGGTCCTGCACATAGATCTTGTTGGCCTGATCCCGGCTGAAGGCCAGGGAGATCTTCGACAGCAGGCCGGATTTCACATAACGCTGCCACTCCACCTGATAGAGGAAGTCCTGGGTGAAGTGGGGGTTGCCGAAGAAGAGCCAGTTCTTGCCCTCGGCACCCTGAGCTTCCCGCTCCTGCATAAAGGCGCGGAACGGCGCAATGCCGGTGCCCGGACCCACCATGATGACGGGGGTGTCAGGGTTGGCGGGCAGGCGGAAGTTGTCGTTGTGCTCCACGAACACCCTGACCTCGGCGTCCTCGGCCAGGCGGTCCGCCAGATAGGAGGAGGCGCCGCCACTGCGCACTGTGCCATCTTCCTGCGGGTAGCGCACCACGCCCACGGTCAGGTGCACCTCTTCCTCTACCTCGCTTTGGGCGGAGGCAATGGAGTAGAGGCGAGGGGTCAGCGGGCGCAGCAGTTTGACAAGCTGCTCTGCAGTGAGTGTGGCGGGGAAGCGTTTCAGCACATCCACCACCTGGGCGCTGGCCACCAGGGCGTTGACCTGAGCCTTGTCGCCGGCCAGGTCTTTCAGTGCCGCGTTGCCCGATATGTCAGCGAGTCCTGTGATGAAACCGCCGTGCAAGCGGGTCAGCTCGAAGTGGTGGGTCAGGGCCGCGCGCAGCGGGCCCTGGGCGGTGGCTTCATCGCCGGAGAGGCCGGTCAGGGCCAGCACTTCCCCCACGAGATCGGCGTCGTTGTCGAACCAGATGCCCAGCGCATCCCCCGGCTGATAAGTGATGCCGGACTCTTCCAGGTTGATCTCGATATGGCGGATATCCTTGGTGGAGTCACGGCCGGTGATCTTCTGATTGACCGAGAGCTGTGCCGGGAAGGGGTTCTCCTTGTGATACTGGCTATGGCCGACGGCTTGCTGCACCGAGCCCGCTACGCTGGCTGTCGCGGCCCCGGCAGAGAGGGTGGCGGCGACGGCATTGACTGCCTGTTCGCCCCAGGCACTGGCCGCTTCCTGGTAGTCCACGTCCAGGCTCGCGAGTTCATGAATGCGCTCGGCCCCGGCTTTTGACAGGAAGTCGTCGAAGTCCTTGCCGGTCTGGCAGAAGAATTCATAGGAGCTGTCACCCAGCCCCAGCACAGCGAACTTGAGGCCCTCGAGTTTGCCAATCTTGCCCTTCTTGAGCTGCTCGAACAGATCGACCGCGCTCTCCGGCGGTTCACCCTCCCCGTAAGTGCTCACTACCACCAGCAGATGGCTCTCTTTCTTGAGCTGCTTGGGTTTGTAGTCCGCCATCGAGATCAGTGTCACCGGCAGGCCGTGGGCCTTCGCCTGCGCCTGGATGGCGCTGGCGACACCCTTGGCGTTGCCGGTCTGGGAGCCGTAGAGAATGGTCAGGCTGCCACTGGGGGCGGCCACGGCGGCGCTGGTGGCGACGCTCTGGATGCCTGACTGGGAGAGGCCGTAGAGATAACCGCTCACCCAGGCGAGTTGCTGGGTGTTGAGGGTCGACAAGACCTGATTCAGCTGGCGCTGCTGTTCGTCAGAGAGCGGGCTTATGTTGGGTATTGGGGCTGTCAATTGCATCACACATGTCTTCCATGGTCTGATTTTTGGTCAGGTTAAGGGGTGCAATGAATAACAACAAAGAATAAAAATATCTTCTTTATGCGATTTATGAATTTATAAAGCCGAAATCCGCCTCAGCGACTCCCCGGCTGTGGTATAAAAATCGCAATATTGAGTCCCTTTCTGCCTCTCAGGATCTGCCGATGTCCAGACTGTTCCATGTCAATGCCTTCAGCCAGCGCCCCTTCGGGGGCAATCCCGCCATCGTGGTATTGGGGCCGGAGCGCAGCGATGCCGAGCTGCAGGCCATGGCGGCGGAGTTCAACCTGTCGGAGACCGCCTTCCTCAGCCCCCTGGGGGAGGCGCACTATCGGCTGCGCTGGTTTACCCCGCAGGTCGAGGTGGATCTCTGCGGTCACGGCACGCTCGCGGCCGCCCATGTGCTGTGGCAGACCGGGACTGTGGCCCGCTCCCGGGCGCTGCGCTTCGAGACCCGCAGCGGCTTGCTGGAGGCCTGCGCCGAGGGGGAGTGGATCCGGCTCGACTTTCCGCGCATCCCTCTTGCTCCGCTGACACTGGATCCCGCTTATGCCGATGCCCTCGGCTGCACGCCGCTGCAGACCCTGGCCGCCGGCGCCAAGTTCCTGCTGGTGCTCGGCAGCGAGCAGGAGGTGCAGGCCCTCAAGCCGGACTTCCACGCCCTGCGGGCCTTGCCCGGTCGTGGCCTGATGGTGACGGCGCCGTCGAGGGATCCGGACCATGACTTTGTCTCCCGCTATTTTGCCCCCTGGGTCGGGGTGGAGGAGGATCCGGTGACCGGCTCCAACCACTGCGCCCTGGTGCCTTTCTGGGCCGAACGCTTCGGCAGGGCGCAACTGAGGGCGCGCCAGATCTCCGCGCGGGGCGGGGAGCTGGTGCTGGCGTTGCAGGGAGACAGGGTGTGGATGTCGGGTCAGGCGCTGACCCTGTGGCAGGGGGAGTGGCTGCTGCCGCCCTGCCCATAAGCCGCAAGCCGGTTGTTGTCTTCGCCATAAAAAAGGCTATGTCCCAATTACGTGTTGCATGGGGCGCCCCAGCGCCTCATGCAAGCAAC